>UEXM01002038.1_pt1 | contig 15243 bp, 11 predicted proteins | sample 1796661 | NCBI WGS metagenome assembly UEXM01 (sample SAMEA4772469, study PRJEB27181) | metagenome | reverse complement strand
AAAAAAATACGCAGGTTTAACAGATGAAGAATTAATAAATTTTAATCAAGCAGATTATATTTTACCTGGAACAGATTCTTATGTAGGTAATTTTGGTTCAAGAACAGACCAAGTAGCAATGATGTACACTTGGAATGACCCAGTAACTCCCTTTGGTCAAGGTGGTTGGAGAAGTCCTACTCTTGAGTATATGTTAATGCTCAATGGTTATACCGATGAAAACTTCGATGTATTACCAACAAACGAAGCATACGATGAAAATTATACAGAAGAAAGTATATTTGAGCTAAGACCATTTGAAGTCATAGAAGAAGAAAATGGAGTTCCTCTTGTTGTTGCAGATACTTTTTATGGATTCACAGAAGAGTACGACCCTAATAGACTTAATAAAGATACAGGAGAATATTTGTTTAGAGAATATTCTTACGATGAACTAAAGTATAAACCTTATACATACAAACGAGACAGTAGTGGTTTGTATACAAATATAATTGGTCAAAGCCGTAGTCCTCTTTACACAAATAACGCAAACGACAGAGCTAGAGTTATAAAAACCTTACTTGAACAAGGTGAAATTACAGAGCAAGAAGCAGCAGATTTAGATTGGTCGTATTATCTAGCAACGAATCAAGAGCAATCACCTGCGGGCTATATGCCTGGGACAGATGAACCTTATGGAAATTACACTACAATAGATGACGTACAAGCGGGTTGGAGGGATAGTTCAGTATTTTCTGCCCCAAATTGGCGAGACTCTGAAGGATACGCAGCTATTGAAGTAATTGATACAGATACCCCATTAGATTATCAACCTCCAGTAGTATCTTTTTACGATTTGCCAGACTTTGTTGTAACAAATTTTAATGACATTAATACACTAGGTGAAGCTTACCAAGATAGGCTAGATTTTATCGATGATACTAATTTTGATTTCGGCACAAAAGAATTTTTAAAAGATAGTGCATCTAGGTTATACAATTCAAGAAAATCTTTTATTGAATTAGATGAGACATCGCAGCAATTAATACTTGATGCACAAGCAGAAGCCACAAGCGACTTTGTAGATTTAGGTGTATTTAATGTAACTGCTAGTAATGCTACAGACTTGGGTGATGAATTAACTGCACGAATGAATGTCATTAATGCAGCCGATTTATCTGAAGGACAAAAGCAATATGAAATTGATTTAGCAAATGCTATATACAATTCTAAAAAATCAGAAATACAAACTTTAATTGTTAAAGACTTTGTAATTAATCAAGCACAAAATGCTAAAGATATTGCAATACAAAATGAAGGTGCAGCATCACAGAAGGCTGCTGATTTACAGGCTAGAATAGATAAGATAGAATCCTACGAAATACCAGAGTTTAATGTAACTGCATATATGGAATCAGAAGACCCAGAGGGTTATATGCAAAACTTTGTTAATGAAGTTTTAAAAGGTACTACAGAAGAGTTTGGAAACTTTTTATCTGTAGAAAATGCAGACCAAATACTAGATAATGTATCTGCTTTAGCACAATCAGAAACAGATTTAGAGATAGCAAACGATGCGAAACAAAGAAATTACGATAACTATCAAGAATACTTAGGTAAATATAATACTGCTAATGCCGATTTAGCTACTGCTAATGAAACATTAGATGCAAATGAGATAGAAATAGCAGAACTTAAAGCAGATTTATACGTAGAGCTAGAGAACTTTGAGGTTACCGCTACTGATATAGATGGCGGACAAAGTCAGTTAAATGATTTTAATGCAGAGATAGACAGAATGGTTGCTGACGGAGAGATTACGTCAGAGCAAGGAGAACTAGAGAAGTCATTAGCAGGTAATACATTTAATGTATACAAGGCTACTCAAGACATTGCTTCATTGCAAACATCTACAGATACAACAATAACAAAATTACAAGCAGACTTAAAGACTGCACAAGAGGAAGCTGATGGATTTGAAGCTGAAGCCGATGAATTTGAAGGTAAGTTTAATGATGCTAAAGCTCAGTATGAAGCTACACAAACTTTCACGATGCCAGATTTTAACGCGTATAGCGCTATGGAGGAAATGGGATATGATTATAGTGACGAAAAAGGTTACTTTGAAAACCCATTAGGATTAGAGCAAGTTGCCACCAGAGATGCTTGGGTAGCAGATTATGAGCAAGATTTAAGAAATCAAACTACTTTATCTGAACAACAAATATCTGATATAATTGTTGACGTTAGAGGTGCAATTTTCGCAAGACAAAGTAGAGCGTTTTGGAAGGGTGAATCTAAGAAACACGAAGGGGACTTAGCAGAAGCAGAATCTCGCATTGGAGAACTAGAAACAACTTCTGATGCAGAAATAACAAGGTTAAATGATTTGGTAGTTAGTGCTAATAACGAAGCAGATAGAATACAAGGTTTATTAGAAAATGCTGAGATAGAAGTATCAGATTTAGAAGCAGAAGAAATAAGATTAAATAACCAAATAGGAGAGCTAGAGTCGCAAGCTTTGACTGATAGTGAAAGTTATACAGCACTACAAACTGAAAAAAATAGAATCAAAGGTTTGTTAGATATTGCTAGAACCGACAGAGATGCTCAAAAGGCTGCTAAAGAATCAGCTAGAGAAGATGTATCTAGCTTACAATTACAGTTAGAAACAGCACAAGGGGCAACAGAAGCACTACAAGCATTTGCACTACCAGAATTTAACATTACCGCTACTAATCAAGTTGAACTAGATGCTTATCTTGATGGTTATCAAGGTTATGTAGATGCTGCAGAAAAAGCAGGAAACATTAGTGCAGAGCAAGCGTTAAATTTTGATACTATTATTGCTAGTATTAGAAATAACGGTACTCAGATTTTTACTTTAGAATCAGAAAATGCTACTAAACAAAGTGAAATAACTAGACTTGAAGGAGTAAATACAGGACTAAGTGCAACCATCGGAGAAAAAGAAAAGGATATACTAGACCTAACAGGAACTATATCTGTAATTGGTAGTGGCTTTGACGTTACTTTATATGATAGCATTGACAACTTAGACACAGGTCTTGAAGCCTATATACAGGGCATTAATGATTCTGATTTAGATGAAGAGATGAAAGCATCTCAAATAGCATTTGCCAAAAGTATGGCAGAAATGCGTAGAGAAAATTTATATGTTCCTACATATGAAGCACCAGACTTTAATGTAGTAGCAGACGGAGACCTTGCAGGATTAAATACATCTTATGAGCAAGCGATGTTTACATTAGAGAGCTATAAAGATAATGAATATATTACTCAAGAAGAATACGATGCAAATGTATTAGCCTTAAATGAATCGTACAATACAAGGAAAGAAACACTCGTACCTACGTATACATTGCCAGAGTTTACCGTATCTGATTTAGATGCAGAAGGTGGGTTTACAAACCTTGATTCAGAGAAACAATCTTTTATAGACGAACTACAAGGTTTCTTAGATAGTGATTACATTACTAGAGAAGAATATGATTCCTTTGAGGCTCAGATAGAATCTGCGTACGATACAAAGAAACAAGATATTACACCAGTATACGAAGCACCAGACTTTACAGTATATGATACTAAGCTAGAACCTGGAGAAGACTTTAGTGCTATAGATGCAGATTATAATACTGCTAGAGATGCACTAGATTTAAATGCTCAACTTGGATATATAACTGCCTCTGAATACATCGATGAATTAAGTACCCTAGAATCATCTTACAATGAAGCTAGAAAAGGTATAGCTCCAGTATATGAGTTGCCAGACTTTAGTGTATATGGCGACTTACAAGAAGGAGATGACTTTACAGAAATAGATACTGCCTACCAAAACGAGCTAACAAGAATAGATGAGTATTACAATAGTGGTTATCTTAGCACTACAGAATACTATGAAGCATTAGGAAACTTAGAAACCGAATACACTACAAGAAAAGGTAGTATACTTCCAACTTATACAATGCCAGACTTTAGTGTTACACCTGCTACATCACTAGCTAACTTAGCTGAGATAGAGCAAGCGGCACGAGATAGATTTGGAATGTTTAGCGACCAAGGATATTTTCCAGAGGACTTTGATATTCTTACTGAACAAGGAAACCTAGAGAGTTTATTTGATGCCGAAAGAGCTAGATTACAAGGTACATATACACTCCCAGAATTTGCAGTTGAAGATACTAAAGGTTTATTAAAGCAGGAAGATATATCTAACTTATTCTCGGAATACGAAGAAGGGCTACAAGGAGATGTACTTGAAGGAATGCTAGGACTAGATGATTTCTTTGATGCTATGGGTACAGCAAAAGGTACATTTGATATAGAGTACGGGAAGCGCACACCAATACAGCCTAGAGAAGGTGGGTATCAGATTATCCCAGATGAAAATAATGAAGGAGATGGTCCTTCGGACTCAGACTTTTTTAATTACGTAGATGATGGAAATTACGCAGACCAATATGGTACTATAGGAGGTATTGATACAAGTGGTATACTAACAGGAAACTATATGGCAAAACTAGACCCAGCTTATCAATTAGCGGAAATGTTATTAGGCGAAGCGGGAGCAAGAGACTTGTTCCCTACAGGCAAAAGCCGCGGATTAGCCGATGAACAATTCCAAGAAGTAGTCAATCAATTTATGCTTGGACAAGCAGACGATGCTTTCGATATGCAAGCAGGTCTTGCAGGCAAGCAACAAGATTTAACTGACCAACTTACTAGACTTAAAAGACAATCAGACTTAGACCTTATGGCTGAGTTTGGAGACCCTTATAGGAAACAAATAGAAGCGCTATATCCAGGAGCTACTGAAGCACTACAAGCACAGCAAGAGATAGCTAGACGGAGTGCAGACCAAGCAAGAGGAGATTTAAGCCCTACTGAACAATCTAGATTAGAACAAAGTTCTGCTATTTTTGGCTCACAAAGAGGTAGAGATTTCGACCCTATTACTTTAGCTAATAGAATTGGAGAGGAATCACAGTTTAGACAACAACGTGATGCTCAAGCATCTAATCAGCAAATAGCTGCTATGAATGCAGAAAGAGGTCTATATGGCGACTTGATGAGTACCATAGGTACAGATAGCCCTTATGCGCAAGGAGTAGGGGATGTTACTACACCGTTTAATATTGGAGGTATTATGGATTTAGGTACTGTAGACTACGCAAATCAACAAAGACTACAAGAAGCTCAAATGGCTGTTAGTTCATTACAAAGAGACTATGATACAGCTGTAGCATTGAGAGAACCAAGTAGAGCGCAAAGCATACTGAATGACCTTAATCAAGCTAAACAAACAGTAGATACTATTAGCATGGGATTGAGTACAGCACAGCAAGCTTTCGGTACTGTTAAAGATATATTTGGTGGTATAACTAATATATTTGGTGGAGGACGTTCTGGTATAAATGCAAATTCTTTTAATATAAATGCTCCTAGCTCAGTAGATTATGGAGATAAGGATTCGTTTTCAAGATATTTATTCGGAATGGGATTATGATTAGTGTAACACAAGGACCTAAGAACAATGCAGCTTTAGCCGCATTAGATTACAATAAGACTTTTGAAGCAGGTGCTGAAGGCGTTAGAAAAATCGCCCAAGCTAAAGACTTACAAAGCACAGAGATTAAACAAAATGTCAAAGATATGCAGACTAAGTTTGAGCAAGCTCAAATTACTGCCTCTAAAGTGCAAGCTGCTATATCCCAGAATCCTATGCTTTTTCAAGGATTAGAAGAAGGTACTGATATGACATCTAAGTCTTATCAGAAATTCTTAAATGGAGACTATAGTCCTCAGAATGTTAATAATCTAAATGCTTATATTGATGCTGCTAATACTCAGCAACAAAGAAATATACAAACTCAAGCGTTGGCAGACCAACAAAAAGAGAAACGCATTGCTACTGAGGTAAATAGATTGATAGGAGAAACACTTAATAATTCAGTAGATTACGCAAGAGAAAATGACGTAGATATGTCTTCCGATATTATTGTAAACCAAGGATACGATGTAATGCGTAATATCCAAGACCCTGATGTAAAAGCTGCCTACAATTCTAGTTTGTTTGATATAAGTAATAAAGCTACACAGTTGCCGGGTGCTGATACAGCAGATATTAAAAACTTTAAGTTTACTGTAGAGCAGTATCAGAAAGTTCGCAACTTAATTCAACAAGGTAGAATGGACGAAGCTAAGGAAATACTGAGAGGTATGGGTGTAGAACTAGAGTACAAAGATAGGATAGGAACAATAGTAGATGTTACTGATGCAGTTTTAAGAAAACGATTTGGTCCTACTGACCCTGAAAGTGGTAAAAATAACTTAGAAGATGATGGTATAGAAAGTCCAGTAGGAGAAGAATCAGTTGGTTACAAAGTTAAAGGAATAGAAGTAAATACTAGAGGAAGATATAATTTTGGTACTGTTTCCGAACCTAAGAAGTCAACAAAAGGTAAAGTACAAAGAATTACAAAGGTTTCTAAGTCAACATTTGAAACTTATACACGAGAAGCACAGGCAGAATACCTAAATCAAATAGGTGAAAAATTTACCGATGAAACAAAGAACGAAGAAGATTCTGAAGATGATGTAATTTCAAAAGCAGATAGTATAGTAGGTTAATAATGTATGTCAAAATTAGAAAAGTATGCAAAGTGGATTACTGAAAACGAAGATAAGATTGATACTGAAGAAGGTCAAATCGTTGTACAAGCGTATAAAAAACTGCGTTCTCAACAAAAAGGGGGTACCCCTATTTCTAAAGAAGCTCCTCAAGAAAGTCCAGGGATTGGCTCAATCGCTGGTGGAATGGCTACAGAAATTGGTGTAGGTGCAGCTGGTAAATATGGTGGAGCTTTACTAGGTACTGCTATAGCTCCGGGTGTAGGTACTGTAGTGGGTTATGGCGTAGGTGCTATAAGTTCAGGTATTGCTGGTAGCGTAGCTGCACAAAAGATAGAAGGTAGAGAAACAATTAGTTGGGGTCGTGCTATTGCTGCAGGGCTTATCAACTTGATTCCTACATCTGAAATAAGTAAAACCGCAATTAAAAGTGGTAAAGTACTTAAAGAAGCTGCTAAGATTGGTGCAAAGGAAGGTGCGATTACTGGTGCAGCTGAAGCTCAAATAACTAGCGTAATTGATACTGGTAAGTTTGCTTCTGCTGGAGAGACTGCCGCATACGCTGGTATGGGTGGTGTTCTAGGTGGTGGCTTGGGTGCAGGTTTACAGTCAATAGTTAAAAAAGCAAAAGGTAAAACACCTGACCAAATAGATGAGTCGGTTGCACACAATAATATTACCAAAGAAGAAGTTACTGATGCTTCTACTGGAGGATTAGGTGGCGATAAAGGACCAGCAGAAAAAGAAGTCAAGAGACAAGTAGAACGTAGTCGTAACAATTTTGTTACTGGTAACTCATCAGCAGTTATTCAAGAAAACTCCAATCCTTCAACAGGGTGGATGACGAAAATTTACAATTCATTTAATGCAGAAGCTAAGAGATGGGTTGCGGGTGCTTTACCTTCACTAGCAACAGGTAGGCGTATAGCTGATGCAGGTAATTCTTTTGACCTTGCTGTCAAAGAAGCTGAAGCTTTAGGCAGTAGAGTAGATGAAGCCATCAACAGAAAACTAAAGTCAGACCCTAGTGCAAAAGATAAGGTCAATGCTTTCTTAGATGGTGCTGAATTAGATTCAAGCCTAGAGGATATGTCAGGAATACTAACTCATTACAGAAATGTTCTTACTGAACAACAAGACATTCTTATACAGATGCTTGATGATGATATGATTCGTGGTATGTCTAGGGAAGAAGCCACAGAGCTTGCTTCTAAAATCCGTGCTTCACAAGTAGATGGTGGTTATGTAACTAGAGAGTATAGACTATTTACAGATAAGAATTTTAAAATTGATGAAGCTAAATATGAAGCTGCTATTAGAGAAGTACAGCGTAATATGGAAATGAATCAAGATGTAAGCAAAGCTAATAGACAAAACACAAGAAAAGCAGCAAAAGAATATGTAGATAATTTAATTGCTAAAAGTGCAAAGGTCCGAAGCGTAGAGCCTGCTGGTGGATACAAGCAAGCGATTGATTCTACATTAAGAGTAAGACACCTAGACCCTGAAGCTGACAAAGCATTAATGGATATGATGGGTGTAATTACAGACCCAGGCGAAAGAGCAAGAGGAACTTTAAGTTCAGTAGGTAGAATGGTAGCTCGTGCGCAAACAGAAAATGAAATAGAAGAAATACTACTAGCTACAGGATTAGGTTCTACTAAATTTTCAAATGAGTTTTCAGTTAAGCTTACAGGTAGGTCAGGTAAACGAGATGTATATGTAGCACCTGAGACTCAGATAGGAATCAATAAGTTATATGCAGGTAATGTAGTCAAGGAATACTCAAATGGCATTACTGAATTTATGGATAAGTTTTTGAATACGGCTATTGGTTCAAGTAAAGCTGCAAAGGTTTTATTTAATATACCCTCTTACTCCGTGCAAGTTTGGGGTAATGCTACTACTTTATTACAAATGGGGTACAATCCATTTAACCCTATGAATATTCAAGCAGGTGCTAAAGTAGCTCTTAGTGACTTTAATATGTTTAACAAAAACATTTCTAAGGAAATGCTTGAAGAAATAAGAGAAGCAGAGAAGTACGGAATAAAAGGTGTAAATATTTTAGAGTCTGACATAAGAGAGAATATAAACAGAGGATTTAAATTTGTAGACAAAGTCATAGACCCTTTTGCGAAAACTTATGCTATACCAGATACTGTTGGAAGATACTTAGGTTGGAAATCTACACAAGAAGCATTGAAGAAAATATACAAAAATGCTGACCCTGAAGATATTAAAAGAGCAGCGGCTTTACTAATTAACGATACATACCAAAATTATTCCAAGTTGAATCCAGGATTGAGAGAGCTAACTAGGATTGGTGTAATGCCACAATTCGCATCATTTACTGCTGAGTTTGCTAGAAACCAATACTACCAAGGTAAGCATATATTTAAACTTATGAAAGGTACTTATGCTGATGACTTAGGTATTAACTTAGGTCCTGCTGACAAGTCAGCTATGGCAGCAGAGGGAGCGAAAAGAATGGTCGCAACTGCTACAGTATTCGGAGCTACTGCTGCGGCAATGAAGGGAGTAGAATCTGCTCATGGTGTAAGCCAAGAGATGAAAGCTGCTTTTATAGAAAGTGCTATGCCTGAATATGACAAGAACTCTCCAGTAATGCTATCCGTTACAGATGAAGGTAAGAACTATGGGTATATGAATCTTTCATATATAGCTCCTCAAGCTTTGTTAATGCAAGCGTTTATGCAAGGAATGGATGGTACTGATGAAACTACTGCTATGAATATTTTAGCTAATGAATTTATTGGAGAAGGTTCATTTGTTATGAAGGAAGCTGCTGAAGCTGCATTTAATAGAGATTTACTAACTGGTAAACAGATAAGTGTAAAAGAAAACAATCTCGCAAATATAGCAGAACGATTAGATGACATGGTGTCAGATTTGTTTCGCCCTGGAACTGCAAGAGAAATTGAAAAATTTAAAGCCGCAGCTAGAGATAAAGGACCATATAGTTTAACCGAAGTTGGATTAAGACAAATAGGTTATCGTGTTAATAAAGGTAGCATAGATGATAGGTTTACAACTGAAGCTCGCAAGACTTATGAGAATGCTGCTGTAAGTAAAACTAGATACAGAAGTTTACTAAGGTTTGGCGAAGACAGAGGAATGTCTATGCGAGAGATAGAAGCTCAGTACCCACAACTTAATGCAGATTACCAAGCATCAATGCAGAAACTAATTAAGCATAATAAAAACTATATGACATGGGGCAGAAGTGAAGAAGAGCGAATCCAAATACTGAAAGATGCTGGTATAGGTAGTAAAGATATTTTAAGTGTTTTAAATGGTCAAGTTCCAGACTTATCATTATCTCTTACTGAAACTACAGCAGAGAAGATTGAAAAACTTGAGATAGATTTCTCTGATTCATCTCAATCTAATTTAAGGAAGATAAAGAAAAAACTAAAGGATAACTTTAGTGATGACCCGGCAGAGCTTGATAGAATGATTTCATATACTTTACGCCAAATGAAGAAGAGTAACTTTACTCCATCTGAGCAATTACTGCACGGATTAAATAATAGAGATAAAGTAGATTACTTAATCAGAAGTGGTAAGGATAAGAATACTGCATACCTAAGAGAGCTTGTACAAAAAGGAGTTATCTCTGCCGATGTATACGATGCTTTAGGTAGATAAAAAAAACGCCCTCTTTCGAGAGCGTTTCCTTAGGAGTCAATTAGGTCAGGAAATGATAAAACTGACCCGCTGCAGATTACTCATACAGCTTACCTAAATATACACATATGAGGAGGTTTCCCTACACATAAGCCAGTCTTTAAGAAAAGTCTATGTTGTTACATAGAAGCTTTTCTTTGGCGCTTGTCAACTTATTTTTAAGCTTTTCTACATCTTTGTTAAGAATTTCATTTTGCTTGGTAAGAGACTCGCACGCTATAGTCATTTGGTGCAGTCCTTGAGTTAATATGTTTTCTGTTGGTGTTCTGAATATTGTATCTGACATTATTGAAATCTTCCTATTTGGTTTATGAATTTGAATTTGCCCATAAGGTCTCTTTCGCCCTCACGGTTTTTAGCTATTTTATAATCGAGTTCTAGGTAAGAAACCTTACCATCAAACACTCGGCAGTTTTGTAGGTCGCCGCCCCTAGCCCACATAAGTAATATGACATCTGCATCGTTCTCAATATCTCCACTATCTTTAAGGTCGTGCATTGAAAGACCAGAGTCTCTCTTAGCTCCCTCTCTGTTGACTTGTGCCAACAAGATAATAGGAATATTTAGTTCCATCGCAAGCTGTTTAATTCTATGCGATACTAATGCTATTCCGTCATGCTTACTCATACGAGTATCATATGGTATAAGTTGTAGGTAATCAATGACAAGTGCCTCTATTCGGTGTTTACGCTTCATTGACCTAGCCCTTGAACGTAGTTCATCTATGCTTCTAACGAAATGTTCTACTACAATCGGTGCTTCTTTAACTTTTTTAAGGGCATCAAATACACGACTTTTCTCTGCATCTGATGCTACATTCTCCCTAATACGTTTAAGATTTACTGCACTTGCTGTTTGTACCATTCGTTTCATTAGTTGCTCTGCTGGCATCTCAAAGCTGAATATACCGATAGGTATTCCTTCTTGTACTGATGCCCTAAGAACTATGTTCAAAGCCAACTGACTTTTACCACAAGAGGTAGGTGCTGAAACAACAAATACCTCTCCTTTACCAATACCACCTTCGTCAAGTTTTGCATCTAGATGGTCGATACCTGTGCTAAGAGCAGTAAACTTGTAACGATTTTCAGTCATAGCAGTAAGCTTATCTTCTAGTAATTCTCCAGCATCAGAGAATTTTTCCTCTGTTGCAACCCTATCAGAAATAGCAGATAGTTCAGACTCTAGTCTAGTAGCCTCAGAATGAGCCTCAGAACCTCCTACAATCGATTCTATTGTTTCTTTGGACATACGTATAAGCTTCCTTGCTATCGACTTGTCACGGACGATATTAGCGTAATAACGAGACGATGTAGTAGTCTGGACTCTTTCAAGTATATTTTGTATACCTAAAAAACCATCAACTTTTTCTTCGCAACCTTTAGATTTTACCCTCTCTAGGATAGTTATTTCATCTATAGGGTAGCTCATTTTATGCAGTTCTTCTATAATAGAGTACAGTATTTTGGTTCTCTCTATATAGAAATCGTCTACGTTTATTATCTGTGTAATACTATCGTATACACTCTCGTCATCTGACTTAATTAAACAAGCGACAACGGCTTCCTCCGCATCCAATGAATACGGTTCTTGTAATGCTTTGTCTGTCATTTTATCTTAAAACTCCGTCATCTATATATCGTTTTTCCATACCCCAATATATATCTGCACGAGCTTTAACATAAAAATTCTTTAGCACTTCTTCCCTTGTTTTTCCAGGGATAGCTATACCTCTCCGAGCTTTTTTATACTCGTCAATGTAATCATTTTCTTTACTCATAAGTCGTTTAATTCTGTGGGTAATTGTTTAGTAGAAATCATACGCTTGGTTTCTAACCAGCACGCCATGTTCCATAGAACTGCTCCAAAGTGGTCTTCATCTGTTTCCCCATCTTTGCAAGCCATCAAATGCCTATAAGCAGCATCGCAATATCTTGATAATGGTATACCTTTTTGCCAATTATCTCTTCCGTATTTGTTAGCTCCATCTTCAAATCTTTTTGCCATAGCTTTGATAGCTATAGTTGGAATTAAAGATGGTATACCTTTACCTAGCATAGAGTCACGGACTGCACCCGTATCGAATGCAGTCCTTGCTCCTGAATCAGGCAACTCCGTCATTAAAACGGTGCCTCCTCTTTAGTGCTTGCAGTAGCTTTCTTAGGAGAAAGCTTACCTTTGATGAAGCGTTTGCCTCCTTTAGAGGTGTTACTCCAACCAGCTATGTCGTACTCTTTACCTTCTACGTTAAGAGTTCCACTTGTACTGGGTTTATTAGAACCTTCTTCTACATCTTGTGCGAAGAGAATGAAGGTGTTTGTATTATCGTATTCTGGCATTATATTATATCCTTTTGTTTAGTGTTAGAAATTGTTTTGCCGTGTGTATTTGTGGCATCATCATCTTGGCTTTCATCAAGATTTAAAAGACCCCCTAATGCGTATTTTTTTGCATAGGAATCTGAGCTTCCTGTCATCTGTGCCGGGGACATTCCCTTGGATTCTGTAGCTTCACGAGCATAAGCAGTAACTGAAATACTTTCGTCACTTTCGCAGTCAGCTAGTGTAACGGTAGCTTTAACATAGTTGTTGTTGCCTATCTGTTCAATGTCAGTCTTCATAAGAAGAATACATTTTAGTTCTTCTAGTGGAGCTTTGATTGCTAGTGTTATATCTTCGAGGGAACGATATTTGTAGTTCCCGAATTTATTGAATTGTCCTTTGGGGACGTGCAGTTTTGTCTGCATTATGTTTAATTTTTCTTTAATGTTCATAAATTTTTTAATACATTTTTATAAAGTTTTACCCTGTCTTCTGTGTTATTGCAAGAATTAATTTCATCTTTTTTTACACCAAACTTTTTCAAGGCAAATTCTTGTTCGTACTTTTTTAATCTTGAGAATCGTTTACCTAGCTGTACTAACCCGGTCGGATGTAAATATTGGGTACCCCCTTTTTCTAAATAGTCTGCCATGTTTCTTAATGTTTTTACAAATGAAATCTCTGTATTGTTCTTTGCATACCTCTTCCAAGCGTTGTAACATTTACCTTCAAAGGCGTTTGCTTGTCTGTGCAGTACGCCTCGTACCATACCAGTATCGTGGTCGTGGTCTACTACCTTGTCATCTAAGAGACACATAAAGATAGGACATTGTAATAGCCTTGTGCTATCTCTATATTCTTTAAGTTTCTTTTGTGTGAGGTATTTCATTAACAACTTGTATATTAATATAGGGTTTATTTTTCTTAACGATTTTAGCAGCTTGCTTTGCATCGTTTGCATACCTAATGGTATACCCCCTATAATCAGGGGGCATATCATTATGCGAGTAGATAATTTCAAATTTATTCATAGAATCTTGTGAGTAATGTAGTAAATGCTTTTGCCGCGGTATAAGGCACTACTCCATTTCCGAGTAATCTAAGGCGGTCCACCCTATCGGTAGCCCCATCAATTGCTCCACCCAATTCGGATTGAGGTAGCCCTTTTTCGAGAACTCTTGGTTGCTCCCATTCGTATTGGTCTTGGTTTGGTCTTGCTGGGAACGTTCCCATCCATTGACTTGTCGCCCAAGGGTCATCGCTATTCCACTCTTGTCGTTCGGAGAATCCTTGTAATCCCTCTGTGTTGGTGTAGACCAAGCTTTCGCTACTGACTTTGTCAGTCCACTCTGCTTGCTGTTTATCTCCGACATTAGACTTTTGTTGGCATCGTTTGTTGCTGGTGTCCCCCAACTCTTCGCATCCTCCTTGACTTGCTGCCCCAATGGAATCCCTCCCTTTCTGTTCGGTCTCGTGTTGTCGCAGTTCACTCTCGGTGTTGACCAATTCTTCACTTGTTCCGTCAGGCAACCCTCTACATATTTTCTCCCTATGCTCGCTCTGTATTTCTTTCTCTTCTCTATCCCTTCGGGTGTCCTCTCTATGTCTATCCCCGTTGGTGTCAGCCATTGCATTTCCTTCGCATCCTGAAAAGCTTGTACCATCATTGGGTCTACTTGTTCTCTCAAATTCCCCGGCTTCTCCCTTTTCTTTCTGCCTCCTGACTTCGCTAGACGAATCGCTGCTTCGTAGCTTCTGCTCGGTAGATGGTCCATCGTGTTCGGTGTTCCCCATTGGTGCAATACTGCATCTCTCAACTTCGCTCCGTAACTCGTTCCGTTCTCCCTCGTTGCTTTGAATCCAGTTGGAGTCATCTCTACATTCTTCGCTACTCCCCCCTCTACACAACCCGCTACGGACGGAGTCGGATATACCAAGGAAGAAGACTCGCTTTCGCTGATGCGGCGCGCCAATTTCACTCGCTGAGAATATTCCGACCTCTGTTCTGTAACCCATTTCTTCCAATGTTCTTCCGACATATTTGACCACTGGTTCTCCTTCTCCTGTTTTGCAACTGAGAATCCCTTCAACGTTTTCTGCGAAGACGATGCTTGGTTGCATAACTCTGATTCCTTCTGCAAGGTAGGGAAAGAGGTGACGAGGGTCTTCAGTTGCTTTCCTAAGTCCTGCTTGGCTGAAAGGTTGGCACGGAAAACCGAAAGACATAATGTCCACGAGTCCACGAAACTTTTCGTAAGGGAAGGTTTTAACGTCTGTGAAAATAGGTGCTTCACCCATTTGACCCTTTTGCATCTTGCTTTCCAAGTTCGCGCAGCAGAATCCTTCCCTCTCCACGTAAGCGATTTCTCGCAAATTTGGGAGTACTGTTCTAAGTCCCATTCCGATTCCTTCGTATCCTGTGCAGAGACTAAGGTGTGTAATGATGCTTGTATCTTCTTCGGTAATATAATCATAATTCATTGTATTTTAATTAGTTCTTTTGTTGATAATAAAATTCCTTTACTAAGGTTGTCATCTCCTCCTACTACATCTCTACTTGTACCAATGAAAGGTCTAACAA
>UEXM01002037.1_pt1 | contig 15245 bp, 24 predicted proteins | sample 1796661 | NCBI WGS metagenome assembly UEXM01 (sample SAMEA4772469, study PRJEB27181) | metagenome | reverse complement strand
AATTTATACAGACGGACGAGGTTGTTGATAGTGGATTCCATGTCTTTGATGCATTCAATGAGAGTGAGATCAACTACATATTGGGTCTCGTTGACTCCAAGAAGTACCTTGAGGCTAAAAAGTTTATCCACGATCACCCAGGGGTATTAAAGAAACTACAGACCATATTAGGTGAAGACTATGTATTCGTTGATTATATTTTCTCCATCGAGAAGTCTAGTGTGTCTACATGTCACCGTGATGAGAATGGTTCTATATTGAACCCCGAGATGAAACATCCCTCATACACGATCATCTTCTTTTTGGAAGAGATGAAGTCGTGTCTAGATGTGATACCCAAGTCCCACAAGGAGAGAAATAAGATATACATTACAAAGTCAATCAAGAGTGTTGGATGTGAACCTGGACAGGCCGTCCTCTTTGACGCGAACCTGATTCACTCTGGTGCCATCAACGCGAAGAATGACAATAAGAGAATCCAAATGAAGGTGACTCACAAAGAAGATTTAGAAAACATTGGAGAGTTTGACAAATACTATCGTGTTGGTGATGCCTCTAAAGATACTTCTGACAAGAACACCCTCTTTTACAGGCGTATGTCTTGCTTTTTACCCGGTATTTCTGATGTTACTGGTAACGGTAACAATATGCCCGAGTTCATGAAGAAGCTCTATAAGAAACTTGTCTATGGTGGTGTGAACAAATATGAACTCAAGGTTGTTGAACCCGAGGAGTAAATTTTCTAACGTATTGTAATGGACAGTTGTTATTATTACAGGGAGTACCGACTTCCAAAGGGTAACTTGGATCCTAGTATAGACTGTACATATGTCCTCATCATGCATGACTCTCCTAGGGAGCATCAAATATATCAGCACATCATGAAAGCCGAACCAACTTCAAGGGTTATTTTTCAATACAACTTTGGTTACAAGAAGTGTGAAAAGTCTTTGCGTGAAAATAAACCAAATATTGATTTGGAAGACGCGTATAAAACTGTGTTTAAACATGCACTTGATAATGGTTACAAAAGAACTCTTGTATTAGAAGATGATTGTGAGTTTGATGAGCGTATTAGGGATCCGGAAATTGTTGAAGATTTAAACACATTTTTCATAGAGAAAAATCCTGACATTTATAACTTGGGAACTACATTCGGGTTTCCACTTCCAACAGATGTGATTGCAGGTAAAACACATCAACTCTTAATGTACAATAGTGCTTCACATGCAGATGTGTACAATGAAAAGTTTATGAAGTATGCGATAGATCACGACTTCATGATGGGACATTCGGATTTTGAGACAAATAGACATCTTTCCAAATATACTTACAAGTTCCCACTCGCATATCAAAAAATTGTAGAAACTGAAAATGCAAAAGAAGGTTGGGGTAGTGCTTATTTTTTATTGGATAATCTCATAGTCAAACCATCTGGTATAGATAAGAATGTTCAACCGGGATATGATAACATAAAGAAGGCCTATGATTACATTAGCGTTATTTGTTTTTTGTCGTGTGTACTTCTCACGATTTACTTAATAAAAATGAAGATGTAATGTAAGTTGGAATGTTCAGAGATATTTATAAGGATCCAAAATTCATAGGGGCTCAAACATCACCACCCAACAACGTCACTATAGTCACTACAGATGGTGTTGAGTACCTGGAAACTTCAAATATCGTGTTTAGATCAGAAGCCATAATTGATAAACAGATGAAGTTACTTAAAGGTACACCCCGTGGTAAAGATAAGATACGAGAACTCTTCCTAGAACCCATGGTAAAACAGCGAGGACGATTTACTGTAACGGTTTACGAGTTTTGATCCAATAGCTCAGTTGGTTAGAGCGTGGTGCTTATACAAAGTATACACTAGTGGGGTCAAACTCGCATAAGGCACGCCAAGGTCACGGGTTCGAGCCCCGTTTGGATCATTTTTATACACATTTAGTTTGTGTGTATAAAAATGGTTACGTATAGTAAAATGATATTCATAGTGATACTATTGATACTCGTATTTGTGATTCCATTTCTTCTTTATAAGAGAAAGGTGGACAATATAGAGTTGAACTGTGATGTCAATACCCGTAGTGATCAGGTCACGAAGGGTAAAGGGTTTGTCATAGTTGAAGATATACTTTCTGATACGTGTCGTCAAAAACTCGTTGATACGTTTTTGTTAAGGGCTAAGAACAATAAGAATTTGAATGAAGATGTAAAGTTAAACTTTTATTCGAATGAAAAGTTTTTGAAACAATTGTCACAAGTTGTTGGTGAACAGTTGTATCCCGTTAATTCCCTAGATTTGCAGAGATGTTGGATTAGGTATTACTTTGAGGGTATGAAAGCGCAGTACTACGAAAACTATCACCATGACATCAAAAGGTATGGACCACATGTGAAACAATACCGTTTAGTTATCCCCATTCATGATACGAGTGATACTACATTTTCCATAGAGGGTCACGGAGAGTTTCCATTCAAAGAGAATATGGGAGTGTTTTTGGAGGCTGACAATTGTCTACACAAAGTTGAGTTCAAGAGGGGTGAACGGCTACTCCTTATAATGGACTTTATCAATAAACCATGTGATGATCGCCTTAGTCACTACACTTGTAGGAATTTTGGTGGATACTTCAATTGGGTGAGGGACGTTTTGTGGAGAAACTTATCTTCAGCGTATTATAAGGTTGCTAATTCCTAATGACTCTCCAATATAACATGAAAATTAGGGACACTACGAAGCCTCGGGATTTAGATTCTATGTTCACACATGCATGGTCTTACAAAAAACCTGTTCACTTTGTCATAGACGTTACAGAATGTAAAAAAGTTTCACTTGGAAAAGTGCTCTCTATGAAGGAGGTCCTAGATCATCATCGCCCGAATTCAAGAAAATATGTTGACTACAGTACTATTTTCGTGAAATCGCGGTTGGCTAAGACTGTTCTAAACTTGGGACTCTCCATCATTAGAACTGAGAGACCTGTGTACATTAGTACCCGTACTTGACATCACGTGGAGTTGCGGTTGGGTGGTTTTTTGATAAGAATTCTGGGCGACCGTGGTGAGAATGTCCGATAGTACTGTTGTGGGTCCTATCAATTTTCATATACCATCGCATGTCTTTGTAGTAGATACGCGCACCCTTTGCGATGAGGTCTTCGTGTTTCATGTCAATATGGTTGTCCATAGGTAAAAAATACTTTACATAATTCTTCATGTTTTCTACATTGATGAGGTAACATTTTGTGCTAGAAATCCACCTGACCTTTTCTAATTTACCATCCTGTTTATCAGGTAGACGCGAAAGACAATGAAAGAAACACATTTCAAATTCGTCACCTCGTTCGTCTATGATATTTTGTATTTCATTATAGAGATGGTTAGACTTTATAATTACATTGTCTTCAAAAATAACAGCATACTTTAATCCCTGATCGAAGCACCTCTTGTAAAACTCCAAGTGACCCATAAAGCACCCTATAGCACCCAGGTTAAAATATGTGATGTCAGGCCTTTTTACTTTATTATTGTAGTGCATTTCAACAGCTTTCTCAAAGTATTCTCCCTCAATTTGGTTTTCAAACTTTCTTGCATTTTTGATATCTCGTGTATCTGGACCATATATAATTTCAATCGGTACTTCGGAGCAATGATGTTTCATGAAACGTTCTCGTCTTTTTTCCTCCTTTGGTAGAGTCAACAGAAAACATTTGTAATCGTATTCTTTAATCTTAGTTCTCTTATAGTAAAAGAATACTAAAACCACCACAAGTACTACTATGATAGTTGGTAACATACCTACTTAAACATTAGAAATTAGTTCAGTGTAAGATGAATGCGATTGATGGTATTGGTCTGACAAGTGCAATCCTGATCTCCATCATGTTTGTACCCCAAGTACACCACGTATACAAGGAAAAGGATACGAACGCTATTGATTATAAGTTTCTTGGTATAAACATGTTAGCAAGTTCCATGGGTCTAGTATACTCGATATATTACAGTGTTATTCCAATGATCATAGCCAACACTTCGGCTGGTCTTTTTTCAATATCGTTAATCGGATTTAAGTATGTAAATGAGCTTAAAGAAAAGACTGATAATAACAATATATCCGAGGCTCCTATAGTGTAGTTGGTCAAACACTGTGGACTTTGAATCCACCACCCGTGGTTCGAATCCACGTGGGAGCTTTAATCCTCTCTTAGCTCAGTTGGTAGAGCAGTGGACTGTAGTTCCATTTGTCACCTGTTCGATTCAGGTAGAGAGGACCATTCTCCCATAGCTCAGTTGGTAGAGCGCGCGACTGTTAATCGTGAGGTCATCGGTTCGAACCCGGTTGGGAGAGAAGTAAGCATTCATAGCTCAGTGGTAGAGCGTGCGTTTAGTAAGCGCAAGGCCAGGAGTTCAAATCTCCTTGAGTGCACCATTACTTTTACTATTTGACATTTTCCAACTAGTAAAAGTAACTTAAAACTATATGTACAATGTATTTCAATGCTAAGTGTAACACAATTATTGTTCCAACCCGTCGTCTCCATAAAACGTCGTTTCGGTGGACGACGAAAGGCTGCGAGTTTAGATGCCCCACCACCACCTACGGATGATACCAAATATTGGGAATTTGGTAAATATTCTTGGAAAGCCACGGTTGAATCCCTTGATAAGGATGGCATCGTTGACAGAACATTCATCGGCTATAGTCAGAGGTTGGACATAACGACGAGAACCCAAATTGCCTGTGACCGTCACAAACAACCTGGAACTACTTGTGGTGAGGCACAGATGGTCATGAAGGGTGGTGAATGTGATGAAGTTATTTTTATGAAACCAAAGACGGGTAAAATGATTAATTTGACAAATCCGTTTCACTAATATTTATTGGAGGTGCTTCAAGTATCTCAAGTTCATAGATACCTTCCTTGGCTTGAGATGGTTTTACATACGCTATACGACAATCTTTAGCGCGAAGGGTGACATTTCCTGTGGGTGTTGGAACAGCAATTGGTTTACAGAGGAGAGCGAACATTATACTTTTCTCTTGAGTTGGAAAATATGTTCAACGATAATCGTGCAACCCAAAAGGGTCAACACAGCATTGTCATATCTCACACCGTATCCCATGAGTACAAACCCCCATAAAAACGCTAGGAGGTCTGTCATAGGTGCAGCCATGTAACTACAATTAGTTTCCGTGGGTAAAGAAGCTTCCATCATCTCATAATATGCATACCCTAAAATAACAGAAAATAGAATAGCGTAAAAGTGTTTCATATAGTTAGTCAATATTCTTATTTTCAAGAAACCATGTATTGATAGTATATCTGTATGTACCGTTTAAAGGTGAAGTAACACCATGTGGGTGTGTCCAATAAGGTGGGAATGCTATTGCCTGTCCTCTCTTAAGTCTAATTTTGAATTCCTGATTTGGAAAATACATCTCACCACCTTCATAATCATCATTGAGAGCTATTATAAGACTCATACATCTTGGTTTAACATCTGACTTGCTCGGTACAACTCCATCACTATGCAACCGTGTTTCACCGTGAATTTTTCTAATTTGATATCCTGAATCAGTATCCATACGAATTGCTGAGTTGCATTTCATAATCTTAGATGCAATACGAGTTGCTATCTGGTATATTTCAGCATCCATTTCATCAGTTGGTGGGGAAGGCAAATATTTACATTGAACATTTGTGTTATCCCCCCATTTTTCTTCGTGAATATCTGGTGTATTATCAAGTACATTTATATACTTGTTACACGTTTCTTCTGGTATGACATCATCAAATAGAAATATCTGTTTTTTGTGAACCATTTATAAATTATATACCGTCTTTTTTAAATACTATAATATTATAGTAATGAATCACTGTTTAGTTTTTGGTGCCAGGGGACACCTGGCGAGAACACGTATTATCCCAGCTCTCAAGAAATTGGATTGTCCTCACACTCCCATTTCTAGACAGCAGGTTGCAAACTTGGAACATCTGAGAGATGTTCAGAACGTTGTGGCGTATATGTCTATACCGACACACAATTTTTGTGAAAATGTGGAACCCTACTTGGACTTCGTTGATGCGACGTATATTCTCGAAAAGCCACATGGTCACTCCAAATACGACTTTGAGAGAATCAAAGACTTTATCGATGAAAACAATCTGAAAGTGGTGTACAATGATCACTACCTTGGTAAAGATGTTTTGAAATGTATACAGACACCAAATAAACTCAAGTCCATCAAAATAAAGTTACATGAGAATGGTGACATGAATGAAAGGATTAATTACTTTGATACCGTGGGTATAGTTGGAGACATGTATCAAAGTCATTGTGTCTTATTATTTGCAACAATTATCGCAAAACATACGTTTAGAAATCGTGAAGAAATCTTAAAAGAACTAGCGGCATCTCCACCAGAAATAATTCAAATTGCGAGAAAGTTGGAATACAAGGGTACAGCGCCTACGGAATGCAAAATCAAAATGACCTATAGAGGTATTGAATTAGAAGCAGACCTCGCCAAGATGGTTCCTGGGGACAAGTACATTCTCATGAATGATAATGATAAATGGAACCTAGACATGGGTGGGTGCGCATACGAAAATGTACTAAGGGAAATCAAATGCGGTAACAGTGATATATTTCTAAAAGAGAAAGAGGTTGATTATCTATGGGATCACGCCTCCATAATTTCGTGTTGACCAAAGTAGTTGCGTTGCGCCATGATAAACTTCATTGAAGTTGAAGTTTGATGTATAAAATCATATTGAGTGAGAGCAGCTTGAATAGCTGGACAGGAAATACCCGCAGCGGTACAATACATCATCATGACTCGTGCACTTTCAGCCGTCTCTTCAATGATTGTACGATAGTCTCCACCAATCATCGGGCATTCTATGATTGTACCAGAGGACCACGCTTGTTTGATATTCTCATCACAAACATGTCGTGTCTCCATTAGGTCATAGCCCTCCAGGAGGGATGTCGCGAAAACAAAACGAAGGGAATCCACTGCAATCCCAAAGTCAATGGCGCAATTCTTATGATCGGTAGAATTGACAGCTTTGATGTTACGACTCGTAAATCTTGAGTTTACCGCCGAATTAATGGTAGGTGTAGGAATGCCATACTCCAGACCAATCTCCGAACACCATAGACCCGTGTTGTTCATGTGTCCGATATCAGCAATCTTGTTAAGATCGTATTCATGAAGTACATCCATAGCCGATTTTGTGAGATAGCCGTGGATGTCTGTATTTTCAAGCTTTTTGAGAACCTGACCCATATAGTAACCATCTTGGTTACAGTAGGCGTACACATCGGCGATACCTTGAAGCATACCGTATTCCACACCATTGTGTACCATCTTAGTAAAGTGTCCAACACCATAGTCCTCACCCATATATGCGTAACTCCTGGCGAAAGACTTGAAGAGATCCTTGTGTTCCTCAAACGTCTTTTGGGGTCCACCAATCATGAGTGCGGGACCTAGGCGAGCACCCTCTGCACCACCGGAGAGACCAGTTCCAAGGTACCCAATACCCTTGGATTGGCAGAAAGCACCACGATTTCTAGATGTTCGGTAAAATTCATTCGAACAATCTACGATAGTGTCACCCCTGGACATCACCGAACTCAGTTTCTTCACCATAGTATCCGTCGTCTCCCCATGTGGGAGAGCTGTGATAATCGTGCGAGGCTCCTTCATATCAGAAACCATCTCTTCAACATTTTCGTAGCCCTTCACATGGACAGACTTCTTGACAATCGCCTTTACCTTTTCAGGTGAACGATTACACACATTGAGTTCCTGAGACTTCTGGATGTTTAGAGCGAGGTTACCACCAATAGAACCGAGACCGATGAGACCGAGAGACATTATACCTGTCGTACGTTCCATCCTTTTATACTAATTTCACTCTCTTCACACCATGGATATACATCCTCACCTACAAAATTTAAAGCATCCACACCACCTTCAATACATTCTTTACACGTCCCTATACTGTCATCAATTATACAACCAATACCTAGAGCACGACAAACGTCAACCTTCTTGATTTCATTCTCTGTAAAACTATTTGTTAGGATGACATCATCAAAAACACCTGGAAAGAAATGATCAATCCAAAGTTCGGTGGGTTCCCTAACAATTTCTTGACGACCCGTAACGATATACATTTTATCAAAGATCATGTTCAAGTTATTCATAGCCCTCTGAGACCCCTCAATGGGCTTCAGATTGTGAAAGTCTTCCGACATGTAAAAATCGCGAAGTATTACTTGGGATTCTTCTTCTGTGCAATTAAAAACTTCTCTATAAAGGTAATTGTATTTTTTGTTTTCAGGTAACTTCACCCCTTTCCTCTTGGTCATAGGTTTCAATAAGTGTACGAGGACTTCATCTACATCTATGGCAATTTTGCTGTTCATTTCTTTACCTTAATATTATTCGTAATCTCTAATACACACACCGACAGGGAATCTGGGTACACCAAGGGTCGTGAGGTTTTGGAAACGCACAGTGAGCATCTTTCCAATGTACTTCTTATGGTTCTTGTACTCCTCCTCGCGTTGGATGATGGTACCCTCAGGTCTGACATTGAATTCCTGACCACCCCTGGTCTTACAGACCCAAACAACCGCGTCTGCGTCACGACCGTGACCAGTCTTGGCACCAACGATTTCATATTCCTCTGTCTGAAAGTCCTTGTATTTGAGGAGGTAATTGCTTCGCTGACCCACTTCATAAACACTGTCTTTGTCTCTAATCATCGTACCCTCGTGACCCTCCTTGACATGTTGCTTATGAATAGAGGGGACATGGTCCCGCAACATGACGAGTGTAGTTTCCACATATTCATAGTGAGAGTTCTTGAGAGATTTAACTTTTGCCCAGCGTTCCTTAAATGTCATATCAAGCTTCTTCAAATCAAAGAAATCAAAGACATGGAACTTGAGCTTCAATGGATCAGTCTTAAAAATACTCGTGAGTTCCTCAAAGTTGAGATTGGGGTCAAACGCTTCACCATCAACATATTCACCTTCCTCAAGTCCCTTACCGAGAATCTCAGTCCCGGGAACAATCTTACCGGTCCTCGAAATACCCCCATCCTTGGATACGAGTAGGCGGACACCGTCAAGTTTAGGTTGGACATAGAAGGGTTCGCTGATATACTTCTTACGGTCTTCCCACTTGTTGGCGAGCATGGGCAACACCTGGTTGCACTTAGTGTGCTCATTGTTCCACATAGTTTGGGCTCTCTTGAGAGCCTTTTCATAACCAGTTTTGACATTGGTACGTGAGACGGTGACTTTGTCGCTACCAACCATACCACTCGTCTTCACGATGTCAGCGGTACCGTCACTGAGTTTCTCAACGTGGATATCGGTGAATCTTTCACGATCATTCTTGTCTTTGCGGATAAGGCGTTCCATTATACGTTTGAATAATTTCTCAACTTTAAATAGGATGTCTTCACTTCCAGTTGTAAATTACGGTAGAATGGAGCGACTTAGGCCACCAGAACGCACAAACGTGCCTATGAATGCAAATACATTTGCAATACTTTTTTTGGTTTTATGTTTATTAGGCCTCTATCGCAGATATGTCATCATTAGTCAAGAGCGTGAGCGATCTTATACTTTAGACACTTTGATGCCGACAAATAGAGGTCTTTCTTCATCAATTTCTTAAACTTCCTATCCGGGATGTCAGTCTTTGACATGTACATTTTCTTGAGATCATTCATGAGCTTGTCGCAGTTCTTCATCTCATGTTTAAGATCTTTGTACTCTCCCCAAATCTCTGTGGAAATCTGGTGAATCAGAAGGTATGCATTTTGACCCATGCGACGTTCTGAACCACCTAGGAACATGAAAGTGGCCGCAGAGCAACAGGCTCCCTGGGCGATAGTGATAACCTTCACCCTAGACTTTTCGATGATATTCTTGAGAGCAAACCCTGAGTAGACATCACCACCCTCACTCATAATGTGAATACGGATCTGTGGTTCATAACCAATGAGGTCTGCCTTATGTTTGAGAAGCTGAACCTCCAGTTTCTTGAAAGCCTCCACAAACTCTAAGGTATTCTCGGGTGTAATCTCACCATAGAAATGAATCTCGTTACCGATTGTCTTTGTGCAATCGAGAGAATCATCGTCGTCGTCAACTTTCTCTTTGTTCATAGGCATTTTTCAATGCTTTCTTTACTCTTGTCACGTCTCTCTGTTTTAACTTACTTCCTACTGCTAAATGATTCATCACATCAAAATCCTGAGGGGTTAAACCATAATCCATCATAGGTTGTAAGTCTCCGTTTTCTGCGTACTTCTTTATGAGGCAAAGGTCCTCTATATGTAGATTATGACCATATCTCTTTTGAATCTCTTTGTACTTTTGATTTCGCATCTTGAAATTTCCGTACTTTGTCCAACAACTTCCAGGTCTAATTTCATCCCTGTTCAGTACCCCTCCCTGATTTGTCTTGGGAATCACTAGAGCGTGTAGAACAAAATATGGCATGAGATTCCAGTCACCGGTGGTGTACATTTTTGTATCGTAGACATCTGCATCAGAAAATGCATTCGCTGTGGATGTGACATCTACACCTTCAGAATCCAAATAATTTTCCTGAAATATGTCCCAAACATGTCCGTGTTCATGGATAGAGTCGGGAATACCTATAGGATTTGGATCACTGAGAATATCCTTGATGTAGTCCTTCGGTGTTTTGAAAACATCTTTTTCATCATATCCCTCCATGTAGGAGAAAAAGTCTCTGATATTTCCGTTACATCTCAACGCAGCATTCTCAACAAGGGGTGATCTATCACCTGTTAGAGTTAATAGTTTTTCGGGTTTGTGTCTAGCTATAAAAATTGTTTCAAAATTTGGAAACATACACATATTCGTAGATGTAACCACAAGGGATCCGCGTGATACACGGTCACCATCTGAGACCTTCTCTACTATACTCTTATAGTCGGAATCGTAGTCTTCTATATATGCATGTTTGGGTGCTGTTTTGATGAACGTAAGGAAGTGTGATTTAGACTTTAGATGATCCTTATCTATCTCCACACTGTTCCTTTCATTCAGTACGGACTTCAAGACGAACGTTTTTCCTACACCGGACGAACCACAGATGAATACATTCTTTTTCTGACTAATGTACTTATTCAACAAGTCAATCTGCTTCGTGTGAAGTGTGGCAACAGGCTCTTCTTTTTTTTGTTCAACTATTTTAATGAAAGAGTCCATCGATGACCTTACTAATCAAGCCATAGATTTGGTGCTTGAAAATGACGCACTACAAGAACGTATCGTAAAACCTTTAAAAAGGAAAATTTTACCATATGCATTATGTGCCGCTTTAACTAATATCGTTGTTCTCATTCTTTTGGTGTACCTTGCTCAACGTCTGTCTCTTCTTCAGACACCACAGATTTAGCGTCTTCCTCCTCTTCCTCCTCTTCTTCACTTCCTTCAGATTCCATCTCTTCTAAAAGTTTCGTCTTTTCGTTGTACTCACTTTTAGATTTGACTAATTCTCCCCATTTACTAAATGGACCACCCCTTGTTACCTGTTCAGTTACGTTCGCAATTTTAAGTTTTGGGATGGATCTCACATTAAGGATCTCCGGTTTAGTGAATATGTTGTCTAATGGATACTCCTTGTCAAAGTCACAAAGAATACTTGATGGAATGGATGGTGACTGTTCAATCAGACGATCATATTCAGCTTTACATGTATTTACAAAATCTAAACCATCCGCGCTACGCTCACGTCTAGATAAAGCCAATGTTAAACGAATATTCCGAGATAGGAGACCATAAGACAATGCCGCTGTCTTGTGATTTTCCATTAATTCATTAATCTTTAGGAACTGCATAATTGTTGCGATAAGACCAGCTACCAGGTTAAGACCACCAATTATAGCTGGTACAGAAGACTGTATTGATCCTGGAAATTGATCTTGAGCAAAGTTTGCTGTACCGGTGATGGTTGATAGAACAATAACAGGCAAAGTGAAACGCATAGAGAGCGACTTGTACATCAGATATGCCCTATGATTCATATATCTATAACACCCGGAAGCCTCACCCCATTGACGCAGTATAGTTTCATGTTGATCATTCCAACTTTTTTCTCTCATTTCGAGTTCTTTTTCCTTGAGAGCTGATGTAGACATACTAGCAAAATTTTCTTCGCTCATCTTATAATAGATGAACATAATATTTTGGATCCATCTTGTTTTTCTTATTGCTATCCTCGTGATTCCCTTCACTAATGATAAACGCAACCTAGAGTTTTACTCTATCCTCATACCCTTTCTATTTTATCACTGGTCTGTAAATGATGATACATGCGCACTCACACAAGCTGAGATGTACGTGACTGGTCAGCAGAAGGAAGAAACATTTATGCACCGAGTTGTGTCCCCCATATATAAGATGGAAGACACTGATGTAAATAATCTCACAAAGACTGTGTTCTTCATGTTATGGGGTTTGGTACAATATCGCCTTGGAAGATTTGATATGTTTATTGATGATTTTAAAGATCTGATTCGCAAATGATATAAAGATTCGCTTCTAGTAACAATTAGAAACCCATGAGTAACTCTCATTACGAACTTACGCGACACACAGTCAATCTTCAGCATGTAGAGACTCATAGGAAAATGATAGAGTCAAACTATATCAAGTCCCTTGATCTCATCGAGAAAGAGATGGATGAAATTTACAGACGTATCATGGGAGCGAAGTCTTCAGTAAAGAAGGAACTACTTACAAAACAGCATTCTAACCTGGAAGATATGATCGGTAAGCTAGACGTAGAATTTGCATCTGAGAAAGATGAACTTGATGAGATAATCAAAGAGACTAAAGAGCGTATTAATATTCTCACTGAGCAGGTCAATAACGAAAAGAACTCCCTGGAGTACAACATTGATCAGCTTAGAAAGTATAGGGACGGTGGTTCTTGTACTATGACCCAGATTCTAGAAAAGGTGGTTAATTCCCTAGAGATTTTGGGAGAACAGAAGAAGAAGAGGTCTACTTCTTCTTCGTAAGTTCATGAACACGCTTCATGAATTCCTTATTACGACTTACTTTGGGATCGGCTTTTATGATACGAAGTAAAGCAGATGTTGGTATCTTGGGGCTATTTCCCCTTGGTTTTGGTCTAGACTTCAATTTTTTACGCGCACTTTGAATTTGTTTCACTGTTGGCATTTACTTTAGATGAATATTTAAATTGGTCAAAGAAGTGAACAGAAATTTTGAAGTTGTGATACATCAGCATACATATAGCGTCAGCTATGTCATGCTTTCTCTCATATGGGATGTTAACATTTGTATATCTTTCAGCTAAACTGGTGGTTCTCTCTTTTCGTTCATCATAGTTTAGATGTCTCATACCAAAATGTGTATGCATGCTCACAGGTGAAACCAATTTAACTTTATCTCTGAACATGTAATTCAAAAGTACCTCAATATTTGTAAAACCACCTGGTGGTTGTCTCTCTATGAGTATTGTTTCGGCTTCGTCAAATATATCTCTGTGATCATCCACCATAAGGGGGACAAGGTCAACTATATCATTCGAACCTAGGTGCTTATAATCTTCCAGACTCACCTTCTTTATATAGTTCACATCAATATTAGGACTCTTACCGCAATCAGCTACAACGAGACCCATATTGTGGTACCCAATATCTATAGCGAGCACCTTCATGTCTTTATGTAAAAGATTTTCCTTAAGTATAATATATGAAGATTAAGGCAAAGGCAAATGTAAAAACAAACACAACGACACAAATCCTGTGGGGTGCTTTAGTTTTACTTGTACTCGTCGTACTCTACATGTACCAAAATCCAAAAGTGGTTGAAGTTCCAGTGGGAGTACCCATGATGCCCCCTCCACCTAGACGTATGGAACGTCAAGAGAGATCTCGTAGCCCGGAGTTTAGGGAGCCTCCCATCAAACAGTACAAACCCGGTCATATGCAACAAATGGGTGTCCTCATCGGTGAAGGTGACGAAACCCTCCCTCTCTACGGCAAAGAGGTCAGAGGTCGTCGCGATCGCTACCACTACTACACCACGACCGGGGGTGAAAACTTATACCCACTCCCTGTGAGTCACGATGGTCGTGATTGTATAGATGACATAGGGTGCCAGGAGTTATATGGAAATGAAGCAGTCTCTGTGACTGGTAAAACTGGTTCATTTAATGTAAACTTGTACAGAACAGACGATTTTTTTTAAATTTAAGGTGATGGACCTGCCTGGTCATTTTTTCCACTAAACCGGTTCATCATATCATCTATAAGTTTAGATGTAGATGAACTACAAGATAAGCAGCAGCAACACATCATCATGAGTGCAGGTGGTGTTTTTACAGGGCTTTTCATTGTCATGTAAATTACAAGTAACGCACAACATATAGAACTGATATTACCAGTGAGAGACGTGGGTTCCATAACTGGTCCCACACCATCAAAGTCAATTATCGCGGGATTTTCTGCTTTATCTGCTGAAAACAAACCTAATAGAAGAGCCATTTATTATACGTCAACAAAAATTATTTCGTAGGTTCATGACGATATCAATCTCCCTTCCCTGCAGCCCGGGATTTCTTGAGAATTTCCTCTTCATTCTCAAGAGTTTCATAATAGTTTCGTCGTCCAAGTCTTCAAAAAAATCCATGAGTTCCCTCATGTCACGTAGATCCATATCCTCTTTCTGTGCCTGCACGTAAGGCCATGTCTGTTTTCTTAATTCGGCAACCTCGTGTTCAAGTTGTCTAATACGGGGGAGTAACACTTTTGTTATTACTATACTAGCTTCCATAATACATATCTAATTGTAATCTCTAAGCCGCCCACGTTCCGCATACATATTTTACACCACCATTCTTAACTGGTGCACCTCTATGAACATATGTCCAACACGATGGAAAAATTAACATTTTACCCTGCTTCGGTTTAACTTTTTTACCACACCAAAAGTCGGTAGTACCACCCTGATCTTCCTCTAATGTATTCAGGTATAGTAGACATGTAAGATTGCGAGGTACACCCTCCTTTTTTGCATCATCTGTGTGCCATTTATAGAATTCACCCGAGTGATATTCTTGAATAAAATATCCTTCGTCAGTTAGATTTTCAAATATACCTTCACAAGCTACCCCCGATGTATAACTCTTAACATAC
>UEXM01002035.1_pt1 | contig 15252 bp, 24 predicted proteins | sample 1796661 | NCBI WGS metagenome assembly UEXM01 (sample SAMEA4772469, study PRJEB27181) | metagenome | reverse complement strand
AGTAATGGGTGCTGGTCTTGGAGGCGTTATTGGAGGAGCCGCTGGCGGTTTGCTAACTAAAAGTGCAGACGAAATACAAGAAGCAACCAAGAAGCTAGATGCTGAAACATGGTCAGGTAAAGGAGGTCATATAGGAGGGTCTGAAGGTTTTGTGGATGTAGGCAGAGCAAAAGAAGGTAGGAAAATTGGGAAAGATTTTGATACCAGTTTGGCAGGTAGAAAAGTAGACGATATAACTGACGATGTTCCTATAACTGCTCATCCTAAAGCGCCTAGCAATGTTTTTGGTAACGTGTTTTTAACTACAAAAGAATGGCTTGCTAAAAATGTAGGTCAACGTGCAGCAAAGCTTGCTGAAGACGCGGAGACTTTGGCTAGACACGATCAACGAGAGATAGAAGAGATATTCGACACTACTTTAAAAACAGTTTCTGATGTGTTTGAAAACAGTAGATCGTTAAAGTCTGTAGCTCTCCGTATGAACAAGTCTATTAAAAAAGATCGACGTACTACATGGAGTGACTTGACTGCTGCTGCAAAAACAAACCAAGAAAAACAAGCTGTAAAACTTTTACAAGAACAGATGGCAGTTCTTTCTGGACTAGACTTTGTTAAAATTTCTAAAGGAGATTACATACCTGCCAAGGCTCTTGAAGCAATTCAAGGAAGTAAAAAGAAAGTTATTGGTAACCCTGACCAATACCACAACCCTTTGTTAGCGGTTAAAGAAATGGCAGAAGATATTTCTACTGCTCGTGCATTGATTGCTAGGTTTGATGTTGATGTTACCAAGATTCGTCAGCCTAAAATTGGAAAAGGGGAAAGCAGATTAGATGTTGTTATTGATGCAATAGAACGACAAGCTAAAAAAGAAGGAGCAAGTGATGACGTTGCTGCTAACTTAGCTAACGGATTACGATCTCAGTTTATTGCTTCAAAGGCAGGAGGTAATGTAGCAGGTGCTGTGCTACGAAGAACAGTTTCAGGAACTCTTTTAGGCAATCCTCTTAATGCTTTGCTAAACGTGGCTGAAGGCATTACCGCTCCTATTTATCAGAACGGTGTTAAGGCATGGGCGCAGACTGTTCCTAAAGGAATCTTGTCTACGTTTAATCAAACCTTTGGTATAAAGAATCCTAATTGGTTATCTAACAGACAAATTGGATTAGACAAAGAGTTTATGGGAGAACTAGCTAACGCAGGTGAAAAAGCATTTAAAGAGTCTGCAGAAGGTCAACGGTTTGTTTGGAACAGAGGTGTTGTTCGCGGCTTAGATAAATTGAATAAAGGTTTATATAAAGTATCTGGTGTTTCTACTGTTAACCGTATGGGTCAGGAGATGCTGACTAACAGTGCAATCAGACGCGGCATTGACCTTGCAAAGAAAGGTAATTTAGACAAGCTACGTAAACATGATGGAATGAAAGGGCTTACTGAGTCTGAGTTTCAAGCTACTGTCAACGCGTTAAAGAATGAGCAGTACAGTAATCCTTGGGTACTAAACTTTGCTGGTTCTTCGTTGAACAAGTGGCAACCTGTTAGTGCTAGTGCTATGCCTAAAGCGTTTCATGACAATCCTAACGGACGCATGGCATACAGTATGTTGAGCTATATGAACAAGCAGATGAACAGTATACGTACTGATATTGGTTTGAACATTGCAAAAGCGCAGCGTCTAGGCTTAAATACAAAGGAAGGTGCTGAAGCCGCACGATCAGCTATGCTTAACTCTGCTAAGTATGTAGGGTTGTTTGGCGTGTTTGCAGGTGTATGGGACGATGGAAGAAAAACACTTGACTTGTCTAAAGACAAAGAGCTTGAAGACTTACTTGCTCCTGAAGGAATATCTAAAGCCTTGTTAAACCAGTTAGCCTCTAACATAAGTTCAGGTATTGTTAACATTCGGGCTGAAGAGTATGGCGGTAAACCTGTTGAATTAAAACCAGCGCCAGTAGCTGCCGCAGCAGGTGTTCTAAGCGGTGCTGCTCAAACAGGACAGCGTATGTTGACAGGTGAAGATGAGGCGTTAACTCCTTTGCTTAGAGCAGGGCAAACATACGTCCCCGGTGTTGCAAACATAGATAGAGTTCTACGTGCAGCCACCGGGGAGCGTCTGTTTGAAAAGCTAGGACTTGTAGATTAAAGCTCGCAGTTGTTACCTGTACAGGCCAGTTGTTGTGACCCTTCAGTCATGTCGCTGGCCTCTTCTATATCCCACGATATCTCTGTAGGGAAACCCTTCTTTAGTTCTTTCAAGGTGGCCTTATCCACAGGTTCATAAGGGGCTTGAGCATAGCTGTGATCTGAGTAAGGTAGGAAACTAACGCCTGACACCTTATCAAACTTGTTGTACAGCCATTGTCCTACCTCAAGGAACTCCTCATCACGGTAATAGCAGGTCATAGACGGCTTGTGCTCACACCAGTAGTCCTGATATATCTCCCACAAGTCTAGCTGCTCCATAGCACCCATGTCTGAGGCTGTCACAGCGCCCTCTGGAGAGGCAATAGGGAAGGAGAATACCCTTGTACTAGGGGACATTAGATCGTCCTCCACAGGGACACCAGCGTCCTCTAAGACAGAGCAAAGTGGGTCACGAGCGTCTGCCCTAACTCTCCGAATATATTGATCGCTATACCGAGGATGGATACCACTAGCACTATCGACCAACTGACTAACAGTCCCGCTAGGCTTAATCGCAGTAATCGCTGTAGAAGGGTTAATCCCCAGCTTCTTAGCCCATTGTTCATTAGTAACAATAGCCTCATTACGCATCTCCGTTAACCACTTCTTGAGTTTTGCTTTGTCCTTACGCCCAGACAACATTGGGTGATCCATGATACCTGTCAGTGACACACCTAACAGAGCCTCTTCCTCTGTGTTTAGTCTCCAGATTCTTCGGAGGTATCTGAAGTCTGTGAGGGTAGCCTGTAGAGTTCCAAGGATAGTCGCAACGCGTACTTTTCGTTTGAGACTAGCGAGCGTATCGGATGGCCTGACCACAACTTCTGACAGATTACAGAATTGGTAGGGTCTGAGGATGATTTCACTACATGGATTAGTTCCAAAATCATAGGTAGCATCTCTTCGCTCGTTGAGTGCAGCTTGCTTTTGACTTGCCACTCTACTAAAGACACCTCGTTCACCAGATCGTGATTCATATAAGCTAGTCCATTCGTTTAGGAACGCCTCAAAGTCAGGCTTCTCTGTGTAACAGGCTGAGTTGTTAGACAGCCCACGTTGAGGGTTATCTACCCACCATTGTCCTGACTTGGCTCGTCTGATTCTATCGTCTGTGAGGTTAGAGAGACTGATGAGAGCACTTCTCCTGACCCCTCCAACGACGACGATTTGAGCAATCTTACAGCAAAGATCGTGGCATTCAAGGGAGCTAAGCTTTCGACCAGCAGATCCTTGAAAGAGTTCAATTGTGAACTTGAATAGATCGACGAGTGGTTCAGGGCCACTTGCACGACCTCCGAAAGTCTTGAGCGTGGAGCCTGCAGGTCGTACTCCGCTAACGTCCCATCGGGGAACTTGACCCGAATACAACAATGATACCAACTCCCTAAACGATTTCGCCCATCCGATCTTCGAATCGTCAACATTAATAACTGTGTCGGTTGCATGGAATGTCTCCGCTACGTCTGGTAGTTTAGCTATGTACTGCCGCTCAACGCTGAAGCCTACGCCTGTACCGCACATGAGGACGTACATCATCTCATCGAACGCTTTAGGGTGGTCTATAGGCAGGTAGCTACAGTTAAAACCTGCTACGTTGTCACGAGTCAGTGCTTCTCCTGCTGTCATCAAGGCTCGCATAGAAGGCATGACATCTAGCTTACTAATAGCGTCAAAGATTTCTGTTACTTCAAAGTCGTTGAGGTGTCCTTTGTCTACCCAATAGTTAATGTAACGATTGACTGTTTCTTCCCATGTCTCTCGTCGTTGTTCTTCTGGTAGGTATCGTGCGTAGCGTGACTTGTGTATGTACTGTTGATATGCGTCCATTAAGTTATCCCTAAAGTTTCGTGTACTATTGCGGCCTGTGCCAATCCAAGAAGTAAGTATACACCATCTGGGTATTGCTCTGTAGCGGTGACTTCAAATACTTCTCCGTCTTCGTACATAATAACAACACACTTAACTGGTCTTTCTTCTTCCTCATACTCAGAGCTTCTTATAGCTAGTGCTGCAAGAAACTCAGATGTTTTAATGCTTGTGTCTTCTTTCTTTCCAAACTTACCTTCTACTATCTTCACTGTATCTCTCGCTGAATAAGCATCTCAATGTAGTGAATAGCTTTGCGTAAGTCTTCTACTCCGTTCTTATCTTTCCAGCGAGTAATGTATTTGATTGCGTTGGCCTCGCACCAATCCAACTTGTTCGCAAGAATAAAATCAACTGGCTGTATCTCGTACCTGTTGTAATGGTCACCGCCTACCTGACGTTTGATAGCTGTGTCGTTAGGGTGGTACAGCTTGCCATAGGCTGTCTTGCTGGCTGTGTTCCATTCTTCTGGTGTTGCATCGTTAAGACTCATGCCTTTCCTCCAAATCAAACTTCCAACTGTTAGTGTTTACTTTGTCAGAGAAGCGTTCGACTAGCTCTTCTGATGTTATCTCTAAGGCTTCCATGATTGTTATCTCATCGTACCTTGAGGCAACACGTTCTAGTATCTCATCAAGAGTTAGCACCGTACTTCCTCCGCAGGTAAGACATAGACACAGGCATCTCATCAAACGTGCCGTTGTCTACCTCGTTGAATACCCACAGCCCAGACCATGATCCGTTAGTTTGTGGGTTAAGATACTCCTCGTCATGCTGATAGTAGATACCTGCAAACAAGGATGTCATTCGTTGTCCTGCTGCGTTTCTGTCAAAGGCAATGTCTCTGTCTTGTACGTGTCCCATGACGCATGACATATGTTTCTTTTGGAGCAGTAGCTTTGCATTAGTGACTGCGCGGCCCATAACCCCGCTAGTAAAAAAGTGGCAGTAAGCAATACCGTCCACAATAATTGGCTGAAGAAACGGATATACTTCCCAGCCTCTGAGATTAAGATCCTCATAACTCATTAGCCCTTCTAACTTGGCATCGTTTTCTACAGCACGTTCTACTCTGTGTTCGTGGTTACCAAGGGTAAAGATGAGGCGAGGCTTCCATACCTTCTTCTTCATCCTACGCATACGTGACTGCTCTGCTCTAATGCAGTCCATGAACACCTGCATAGCCTCGTTGCCAGCCTCTACGTCAGCAGAGTAACGCCTGCCTTCAAAAGACTTCTTACCTACATCGTATGAGGATAACGAGGGAAAGTCCCAATGATCCCCTAGATGTATGATGGTGTCAGGTTTAACTGCCGCCGCGTAACGTCCTGCCCAAATCATATGGTCTATCGGATGATCTGGTTTTATTTGTGTATCAGGTATTACTAGGTGTCTCATCCTTTCCATCCTCTAGGTATCGTGTCAAGAGTGTACCAACGGAATCCATGTTTGTCTGCCCACTCTTCCATTGTGTAGCGTGTACCGTCTTTTCTTCTTCGTGATCCCGGCATTGGGGTGTTGGCTCGTTGGAAGAGAAATACCAACTCCTCCGTTGGGCTAAAGCCCTGCGCGATGATGACATACTTACGTGCCTCCTCTGATGTACGGAACCTACCCTTAGCTTCTATGTACACGGTCTTGCTTTGTGTAGTGTAAACAAAGTCAGGCTCGTAGTGCTTAGGAACAATATAAAAGATACGCTGTTCTGGGTGGTACTCACAGCCCTGCATAATCTCATGGGCTGCTTTCTCAAACTTGGAATCATATTTCACTAGGCTTCTCGTACTTATCATCATGTGAACGTAACAGGTACAGAAGTTGTAAGCTTTCTAGTAGCCTGTCCTCATCCAGTTCATTGTCCCAATAGTGAGTAAGACAAGTACTGTAACACTCCCACTCTGTTGTACATGGGTCAATGATCTTGTCAGCTTTCTTAGGGCCGATACCATAAATACCGGGAATGTTATCAACGCGGTCACCCATCAATGCCTGCTTATATAAGAAACGCATAGCATCATCAGGTAAACTCGGGTTTACTTTTTTCTTGGTGTAATCATACATAGGACAAGGAACCTGCTTGAAGTCTTTGTCCAACGAACAAATGATAGCATCGTGATCTAGCTCAGTAGCTTTCATTGCGATAGCGTCATCAGCTTCCATGCCGTTGACAACCTGTGCGTTCCAATCACTGACCATGTAATCACGGAGCAGATTCTTGTGTACAGGTACGCGCTTCTCAGAACGATTACCTTTGTAGGGTAAAGTAACAGCAACCTCGTCCCTGAAGTTGCCCTTACCCGTTAAGTAAACAATGCTGGATGTATAGTGCTCAGACAAATCCATGACCATTTCGGACAGGTAGTTGTCTAGGGTTTGCACTGCAACGTCTTCACTCTCCTCGTCACAGGCAAACCCCACACGATACACCAGCATATCACCATCAATCAGTATCACAGAGCGTCCATCTCTTCGATCTCAGGTGCGTACTCTACTACATCACTAATCACAAGTCGCTTGAGCGTGGCACTACGACCTTTCTTCTTGAGGTATTCCCAATCGTAGTAACCGATGAGGCACTTAGCTTTGGAACCATTACCCACCACGACTCCTGATTCTGGATCGTCTGTTTCATCTCTTGGAGTGCGTCCTTTGATGAGCAGCTCTGATCCTTCTGGGTTGAAGGCTCGGTACTTGTTGTTGGATTTACAGGTGATGTAGCTACCACGGTCATCCCCCTTGTTGTGGATGTTGAGTCCCATATCTTCCAACGCAGTAATAGCAGCGTCAGATAGATTGGCAAGATCAACTGTGTACTTACCTGCTAACTCATTCTTGTGGGTCAGGTTAGGCCAATACAAATCACAGTTAACCATTACATTGGGTGCTTGGTCAGACATATAGCATTTCTCCTGCTAGTTAAACTTACACTAATATTATACCACATAAAATAGAATTAAGCTAGTGGGTATCTGCCCAACTATTACCAACTCTATACTCTCCATCTAACGGACAGTTCAGTTGCAGGACTTCTCCTGCGAATACCATTGAGTTAACACATGACTTGCCTATGAAGTCTGCGTCCTCTGGGCGGCACTCTATCTGCCACTCATCATGTACCTGTGCTACTAACTTAAAGTCTACGCGAGCCAGTAAGTCATAAAGAATAATGATTGCTTGCTTCATAACGATAGCGCCTGCACCTTGCAGTAGCGTGTTAAGTGCGGCGTGTGCTGATCGTACTCGTATCTTTCTACCGTCTAGTCCATCTAAGAAACCAGACTCACAATCCTTTGCCACCTTCTGCCGTAGCTCTGCCAGTGCTGGTGTGTTCTCTAAGAACCTCTGCTTCAACGCCCTGCCTGCACCACTAGTAGAGCCTACAACACTGCCTATCTTGGCGTCACCTGCACCGTACAAGAAAGCATAGATGAATGTCTTAGCCTGATCTCTTGTTGCTAGTCCTGCTGCTTTCTGGTTGGCGGTGTGGATATCACCTGTAAGGATCTCGTTGGTGTAGTCGGCATCATCCATGTAGTGTGCAAGCATACGTAGCTCAAGCCCACTAGCATCAGCACCCACAAGGACACGATCTTTAGGAACAGTAAACAACTCTCGACATTGCTTCCCATACTCAGCCCTTACAGCAGGTATCTGAGCCATGTTCGGAGAGGAGTGTGCCATCCGTCCGGTGACAGCGCCGATGTGTCTGACTCTGCCATGTATTCTGTTGTCTTCGCCCACTGCTTTAATCCACGAGTCAACATGAGAGGCGCGTTTCTGGCAGAGAAGGTAACGGAGAATAATCTTTGCTTCGGGAATATCAGTCTGCTTTTTAAGGGTCGCCTCATCGACTTTCGGTTTTCCTGCGGGAGTGAGTTCCTTCCACACAGCGCCCTTGCTAGTAAGACGCTCTGCAATTTGTTGTCTACTACCGACATTGAATACCGTAACTTTGTCCTTGAGTTTCTTACCTGTCTTGTCACTGTACCTCTCCTCTACTATGGGTGGGAACACTTGTTGTAAATCAGTTTCAATCCTGTGCATACGAGTAGTCAGTTCTTCGTACAGTTTTACTGCACCGTCCCTGTCAAACTCAAAGCCATTGTCCTCCTGATCCTTACATATGAAAGCGATGCTGTGTTCTAGGTCAACACACTGCTGACTAAACTCTCGCATCTGCATCTGTACCATAAGCGCATTGTGCAGCTTCTCAGTCACATCAACGTCACGCTTACAGTACTCAATCATTTCATCAGACAACACATCCCACTCACTGTGGTCACCCTTGGGAAAACCAAGATGCATACCCCACACAGCTAGGCTATGTCCTCCTTCTCTGTCTGGGTGAAACAAACGAGACAGTACTAGCGTATCAAGAACTCGCTCGCTAGGTACACTGATGCCCCACAGTTTACGCATAACAGGCAGATCGTAACCAATAAGATTGTGTCCACATACTTTGCCACCTTTTGCCAGTTCATCAATCAAACTCCTTCTAGATAAGTGGGTCAAGTGAGCTTCGTTCGATCTCTTTGTAACCACGCAGTGTATCTTCGTAGGGTTCAGCCCGTCTGCCTCTATGTCTAAGAACACAGTATTCATAGTAGGCAAGATCACGTTCTTCTCTGGTTGTAAGGTCATGACCACTCTCCCTCATCTGTCTGCTCTGCTCTTGTGTAACTATCCAACGACTCATACTCGACATCTTTGATCTCCTCTAAATCATATAGGTCAGCATAGTCTAGGTTACCTATCGCTGTCAAGTCATCATCAGCGAGGAACCTACTACACTCGTTACATAAGTCTACGAACTCACCACTACCATCAAACTTTTTAGTCAGTTCGTAGTTGCTCATAATCTTATCGCAGGCTTTACACCTCATTCTATTACCTCAGTCAGTCTGCCTGTGTCCTTGTTATACATCAGCGCAGTGGCTGGCCCTGTCATACCACTGAACCTGTTCTTCAGCACACGTACGTTGGTGGTGTTGCGTACCATAGGATCTTCTGCCTGTGCATTACGTTCTAATCCTAACACAATGTCACTCAGTTGTGCTATCGCTGCTGAACCACGTAGCTGTCCAAGGCTGGTGTATGCACCGTCCTCGTGTCCCTTGCCTTCAGGTCTGCGTAGGTGTGAGACAATAAACATAGCCACCCTCATCTCCTGACAGAACATACGTAGCTTGGTCATGATCTCGTCGATAGCCTTACGCTCGTCACCGTTCTCCTGATCTGACACCAAGATACTGATGTGATCCAGTACGATGTACTTCACGCCCAACACCTTGATCTGATACCTGAACCTAGCCAACACGTTCTCTATCTTGTTGGAACCAAACGTATCCCACAGTACAACACGGTCATCTAGGTTGAGGCTGTCGAACACCTGATCCACCTCTGATGGTGAGTAGTCACAGCCCGGAAGGTGGATAGGCTTGTTGATCTGTAGTCCTACTAGTCCACGCGCTGTCCTGTCTGGTGTCTCCTCAAGGAAGGCTAGTCCTACCCTGTCGTTGGTCTGCCCAAGGATGGAGAACACTAACTCACGCATGAACGTAGACTTACCCAGACCAGAGCCAGCACAGATTGTGATTAGCTCAGTCGGTCTGATACCAAACGTCATGTCATCTAGTCCCTTGTATGGGTAGCGTACCTCTGCCTCTTCCAACGGATTCTTCAGCGCCTCACGTAGAGAACCCAGCATCACCATACCATCAGGTGTGTAGGTCTTCGCCGCCCACCACCTCTTGACAAACTCATCCTTGTCCCCGTTCAACAGGTAGTCACACGCATCCTTGTGTTCACCATGATGATATATCCTAGACTTACCACCAAAGATGTCAGCACATTCTAAAGCAGCAGAGCGGCCAGCATCGTCGTTGTCAAAGCAAAAGATAATATGATCGTACTGATCCAGAAACTCATATGACCTGCGGCAGTCAGCAGCAGCACCTTGGGCACCATTACGAATAGACACAACAGGATACTTACCACCAAACATTTGATATCCTGCCAGTGCATCGAACTCTCCTTCCACTACGGTTATGTATTGACCACCACTAGGAAACATATGCTGACCATACAGACCAGCCTTCTTCCAATCCCCTCCAATCTTAAACTGCTTGTCTGGATACCTAGTCTTCACCGCCACTAGCTCACCAACAGGATCGTGATAACCAAACAGAATGTTACCTGCCTTCTGCTGTGCGGAGTACGCCGCCATTGTGGTGGCTGTTAGGCCCCTATCCTGAAAGCCTCTGTATGGCTCTGTGAAGGCCGCTTTATCGAACCCTTGTCCGGGTACTACTCGTTCCTTTATGTCGCTCACAGAGCCTCCTGTGTCCTCTGACGGGGTAAACTTAGCACAAGCAAAGCAATAGCTAGATCCATCCTCGTTATAAGACAACGCATCACTAGAACCACAGTCATCACACTCTTGGTGTAGCTTAACGAATGCCATCAGTGTACTACTCCTTCAGTATTCATAAGTGAATTGTACTTCTTGGTTATCTCATCTTCATCGTACTCTGATTGTAACAGCGCACGTTGTAGCTCGACATACAAACGTATCAATTCAATAGCAGGAACATTCTGCAACTCGTACTCCACTAGCTCTTCGATCATCTGGTCTTTAGTCATATGTAGTTCCTATGTATTAGTAATAGTATTAGTAATAATATTAATACTTAGTTATCTATATAGAGATTATACCACACTCGTTTGAAATGTGCTAGTCCTTTCTGTACTTTATATTTGTAAACGATTCACCATAATATTCCTCGACAGGTGCATCAAGTAGGTCAACGAACTTGTCCATCAACCCTGACTTCCTGATCTTCCACAGTGCTTGGTGTTCTATCTGCACCACACGTTGACGGGAGATGCCTAGTGCTTTAGCAACCTCCCGTTGTGACATACCATATCTCATGTTAGAACCTCATCATTGATTTGTCTTTCATCTTGACTAGCTTGCCGTTCTTAGCACAGTACAGGTCAACAAAGAAATCATTCTTCATTGCCGCCCTGCTTTTGAACACCATGTACTCCACCCCGTCCTCTGGCTTGAAGTCACGCAGTCGTTTCACCACACGATACACAGCCATGCGTCCCGGCTTCAACTCAGTAACTGGTTTAATGTAATAGCTCATTCTCCAAACTCCTCATTTAGTCTGTAGTATACATTGTCTGCCCACTCGTTCACGCCGTAGTCAGAGATCACAACCATAGGCTCCTGCTCTGATCCGTTGTTGTAGATCAAAGAGAACCACCCACGTAGCTCACCGTCATGGTGATAACTCTCTACAGTGTCCCACCCTGTTTGTGACATAGACTTTAGTATCTCAGTCTTGTCGTTAGATTTTTCTATAGCGGCTTCCTCCTCATCATAGACAGACACCGTACCCCCTTCTTTTAATAACAGGTCTATCATCCTCTGAAGCAAAGGCCGTTCACACGGTGCTGCATACTCAGGTAACTTGGTATCAAGCGTAACAATACTCATGCTTTTTCCTCCATATCATCTTCAATAAGATCCATAATGTAATCGTAGTTAAACCACTCAGTCATGTTCACCTTCCTACTGGTTGAACGTAACAAGCCCATGCCGTCTACCTTTACAGACTCAAGCTCAACCAGACCCATCTCCTCGTACCACTGGTAGGTGATACGCACATCAATGGTCATCCACGGACAGTCAAGCTCCGTATCAAACGTCCTACGTTTCATCTCTCAACTCCATGATACGTATCATTAATTCAAGGCGGGAGATAGCACACTCCTTACCCACCGCAAGCCCTCGCATGAAGTCAGACATACTCGACCCGCTCATCTCACGGTCATACCACCGCATCTGTTTCAGGTTACCAGCCTTGAGATCACGCAGTGACTGCCTGAAGCTACGCAGTTCTTCTAATAGATCAGAGTTCATGTCCTGTCTCCTCGTTCTCCTTGATTACAGTATGGTTCAACGCCAACAACGCGTCAACCTTCTGCCTCAACTCAGTGATCTGGTTCTCCTTGGCAGTCAGGTTACGCTGTTGGATACCTTGACCCACCTCGTACACATCCTTGACCAGTGCCAATGCAGTCTCCACCGTTAGAACGCTCGACACTATACTAAGGAATGCATCAGGCTCTTCAAGCAGATGAGCTGTGATGTCTCCTTCACTATAACCCCACCGCTCCATTAGCTCAAGCGCATCGCTGATGTTGTCAGGCTCCATGTACTCCATGATATCATCATCATAATCATTCAGATCAATCTCTGTGCTTACCTCAATGTAACTGTTTCTCCAACCCATGATACTTCTCCTTTGTAAACTCAGGTTTACTTAACGTGCTCGACAATAACCGAAGTCGTGTCGAACTTGTAGCACAGTTGACAGTCAATACATTTCTGCCCTGTGCAGTTAGCATCACCACGATACTGCTTGGTGACGTTATTGAACACGCGATGAAATCCCCTTGGTGGTTTCTCCAACACGCTATCAATCTTTGGATTACTATAAACAAGAATCATATTCTCAGGTACATGATGCCTGTTCGGACGGACTATGTCAACTCGCTTAGTCCACAACGCAAACGTACAGTGACCGTTGCTCTCCGCTATGTCACACAGATTGAGGAAGTGAGTATCGTTAATCAACTCCCCGTGACCATGAAACCTCACGAATGCAGCATTGATCTTTGGAATGTCAACCTCCCTATCACTAGAAAGTATGTCACTATTACGCTGGAATGATGGTTGACAATTCTTACGATATGTACTCAGCATCCGCTGGCTGTAACACATCGTGCAAATGTTATCCTTTCCACCACTCTTGTACTGCTTGACACAGTACGCATTGGTAGCTGTGTTGGTATTGATGGCAGGAATACCCGCCAACTTACCACTCATCTTAGACACACTGACCATCACTTACTCCTCCTCTTTAGGCCAACACTTAGGACAAACATGATAATCCCAATGCGAATCATCCTTTTTATTTCTCCAACTGATAAGGATCTCGCGTTCATCTGCACTCAGATCAGGCCACACGTTCTGGACTACCTCGTTCTCGTAGATATACCTCTTAATATCATCACAAAGAACAGTCACCTTCTCCTCTGCACCACACAAACAACAAGTAACGTGTGGGGTCAGCGTCCATTCAACTTCGGTATCCACACCAACCCCAACGGATTGATGCCATCGACCACCTTCAAAGTATCTACTCATCACTTCACCTTCGCTATCTTTCCACCACTCATGGTGACAGTGGCAAAGAACTCACGACCACGACCAGTAATGTGCGGTCTATTAGCTCCGGTCAACTGCCCATCACTCACGTACTCATCACCAAACATACTGGTTTCTATGTACTGCAACGGCTGACCTACGTTTTCTTTCAACACTTTCTTACTTGGATAATTAAATACAATCATTACTTCTCTCCTTAATCATACATCCAATGAGGATCAGGCTCCTCCCCATCGTAGTTAGTAGACCACTCGTTTAAGTAGTAGTCCTTATCACGCAACATCTCCACCCATACACGCCTATACTCAGGGTATCGTTCGCGTATCTTTGATGCCTCCGACCACGCTTCATCCTCGCCAGACCACCGGTAATCACTACGCCGAGTCTCATCGTTGCACTCATCACGAGCCATCACTATGTATGCCATCACTCCCTCCACTCGTTGTACTCGTATGTTTCAGCATCCTGCTTCGTGTTCAGGTGGTTGGCAAACATCACAGCCAGTAGCTCACCACCAAACTCGGCAGGCTCCCACTCATCACCGTGACACCACTCGATGTAGTCACAGTCAGGAGTCCCGACATAACCGATCACGTTCCACGCACCAGTGTGGCTTTCAACTGCTCGCCACCGTTTCAACTGCAGGGTGTGTGTCTGATAACCGGCAAGGAAACCATCGTCTTGCATAACGTCACCTCTCTTTTGACCGTGGTCAACTTGTTGAGAATGATTATCATCTAGACTTATAACACTGGGGCATAACTTCCCCCAGCATAGTAACATTATCGCATATAGCTTAGGGCTTGTCTAGTCGCGTTGTGAGAGCAATTAGATAGGGGCAAGGGTAGGGTATAGGGTAGGAATAGAACGTGCCTTAGAGAGCGATTGAGAGCTTCTGACAGGCATAAAAAAACCCCATCATTGCTGACAGGGTTTGGTATGGTGCTTGTGTGGGCTATTCAGTGAGGCCGATTAAGAGCAAGCCCGCAATAATAATAACCCAAGCGACTTGATCGAATGACGGTTCAATTAGCATTGGCATTCAACAAGTCAGCGATGCACTCGATGACATCTTGCTCAGTCCATTTGTCAAAACTTTTTACCTCTGACCATAAAGGTGCAAGGTGCGGGATAACGATTTCAGCCAACGTTTTTTCCTCGCCATCGGTCTGCGCGGGCTTCGCTGGGGCGGCATCTTCAGGCTTTGGTTCAGCGTCTTTTTTGGTGTTGGGATCTGCGAGCGCATCGTATAGCGGCCTAATGCCCGTGGTGTCATCGAGCTTCGATCTAACCAAAGCCTCGCCCTGCTCGGGAGTCTCGATACCATGAGCTTTGCAGATCTTCGCATTGCTATTAGTCATCAAGTAGGCGATTCGCTTTACCTTCGATGTCATGCTGGCGGCGGCCTTGTAACCCGCTTCTGTCAGCACCTCTTCATAGGTGGCTAGATAGGCATCGCAATCCTTTTTGGTGTGGCACACTTTAGCGATGCTGTTTACCAGTTTGAGAGCGGTACTACCTTCGAGCTTCGCTACCTTCTTCTCATTGCCTAGAAAGTCATTAGCGGAAGTGCGAGCGGCAGAAGTAACTGCCTTGCTGATTTTGGTTTGAGTAGTCATATCAATTTACCTTTAAAGTCAGTGCAAAGTAGCACCATCCCGCGATGGTCTCATATATGGCAAGTACCGTCAACTCTTTTGACCGTGGTCAACTTGTTGAGAATCATTCTCATTAGGCGATTAGCGATCTCTGAATACTAGGGCATAGGGTAATGCCATCGTGCTGTGACGGGCTTCTGAGAGCTTCTGAGAGCTTATTCGATTGGGCTATAAAGCACCTTCACAGACTCACACATTCGGCATATCTCCGCAATGCTATTGAGAATCGTTATCATCTGCTCAGATGCTACTGAGAATCGTTATCATCTCCCCAATGCAAACGCAAATCATTCTCATTTAAGG
>UEXM01002034.1_pt1 | contig 15253 bp, 15 predicted proteins | sample 1796661 | NCBI WGS metagenome assembly UEXM01 (sample SAMEA4772469, study PRJEB27181) | metagenome | reverse complement strand
AAGACAGATAGAGAACAATCTTTTAAAGCGTATGTACAAATCTTAAATCCTGTATTAAAATTAAAGGATAAAGAAATTGAAGTACTCTCCAGCTTTGTATCTATTTGGTATAAAAACAAAAACAATAAAGATATTGATAAACTACTTTTTTCTACTCCTGTTAGAAAAATGGTTAGAAAATCTATAGATATGTCTGAAGCTTCTTTTAATAATCATATTACTATGCTTAGAAAAAAGAAAATGATCGTAGAAAAAAGGTTAAACCCTAATATTCTAACTGGTATTAAGGATACAGGAATTGAAATAACTTATAAAATACAGTGGACAAGTTAATTAAAAAACTTTCAAAAAAGTATGGAATAAGTGAGTTTAAAGTTGAGCTTATTATTAAATCCCAGTTTGGTTTATTAAAAGATATGATAGAAGACGGAGATTTTAAAGCTTTACGAGTAAAACATTTTGGTATGTTTACAGTTAAAAAGAATAGGTTTAAATATTATAAAAATGGAGAAAAAAAAGAATAAATCAATTCCCGAAAAAGACGATAGAAGTCCAGGGGCTAAAATAAGTGAAATATTTAACGGTTGGAAGAACGTAGTATTTCCAAACGAGCATGTAGAAAAAATTGCTAAAGCAAGAGCTTCTATATGTGCAGAGTGCGAACATAATATTAAAAACAGATGTGCAAAATGTGGTTGCCCATTAATTGCTAAGACAAGATCAATGCAATCACACTGCCCAATTAAAAAATGGTAAACATGATTAATTACGAACCTTTAGGACAACACATAGTTGTTGAAATGCCAAATGTGGCGAAAGAAACAGATAGCGGGATTATTAAATCTGAGTCTATGCTGAAAGAAGAAAGAGAAAAAAAAGATGGGCATGCTAAAGTTGTAGCAGTTAGCCAAGAGGTTAAAAATGTAAAAGTTGGAGATACGGTAATACCAAAAGGCCAAGGATTTATGGTTATGGTAGAAGAAACTGAATATTTCCAAATGAACATGTATGATGTTTTAGGTATTGTAAAATGATACTAGAAGGATTTGATACAGATGTAAACTTCTGGAAATTACATCCTCAATTAAAAGTCCCCCTCCCGTTTGCTGCTATCTATAAAGATGATAGGAGCAAAACAAAAGGCAAAAGCTCACAGATAATGTGGGCTATTGCTCTTTTAGTGGACCCTGATTCTAAATTTTCTAATATTTCTTACCCCACTCGAAAAGATATAATTGCTAAAGATCATCTTAAAGATGAAAAGTTTGATTGGAGTAAATATAAAGAAGCAATGGTTTATTATGAAAGATCTTTAGTTAGTCCTGCTAAAAGACAACTAATGGTGTGGAATAAAAAGATGGACGAAAAAACATTGTACCTAGATACACTTACTTATGAAGATAATGCAGATACTATCGAAGGACTACTTAAAACAAATGTTAAATTGTTTGAGGATTATGAACGTCTTCTTAAACTCGTGGATAAAGAAACTAACGAAGGTTCTACAAAAGGTGGAGCCGAGGAGTCAGCGTCTGAGAAAGGATTAATATGATTATTAATAAAGCAGCTTTTTTACTTAAAGAGATACCTCAGTTTCATCCAGCTAGTGAGGAGTACTTGCTATTTTGGAGAGAAGAAAAAAAGAGGTGTATAGAAGGTTACTGGGTAGGCGGAGTATGGATGCCAGGTAACCTTTACTTTTATGTAAATTTCTGGACAATACTTCTTAATAAGACTGCGCATTCTAAAACTAAAACTCCTGGCAAGCCATTTCTTAGAGATCTTGAGTGGGAGTTTTTTTATAATTGGTGTGAAGCTCGTGGGTTTTCAGGATTTGAAGATGATAAAGAGTTTACTTGTGATAGAGAATTTATAGGAAAAGAAAACTATGTGCCTGCTGCAGAATATATGCGTAGGACACATAAAAAGAATTTAGGCAGACCTTTATGGGAAAATGAAGCTAAAAACTTTATGATGATGGGGAGCCGTGGGTTTGGTAAATCCTATTCTGTTGCAGGAGGTGTAGCAGGGCATGAGTTTGTTTTTGATGGAATGAAATCATATGATCCTGAGTTGATAAAAAACCCACCATCTACAGAAATTGTAGTGGGAGCAGGTGATGCTAAATACTCTGGAGACATACTAAAAAAGACACAGTTTGGATTGGATAATTTACCTGGTGGAATTGAAATTGGAAATAAGTTTTTTCCTTCGCCTTTCGCTAAACAATATGGTGGTAGCTGGTACTCTGGTAAAGAAGTTATTGCAGAGTATAAAAAGAAACTTGGTGGGACTTGGAAAGTAATGGGTAGTAAATCCAAGATTAAACATAGAACATTTAAAGATAACGCATTTGCTGCCAATGGTACTCGTCCTGCTGTAATGGTAATGGAAGAGATTGGAATGTTTAGTAATCTTAAAGCATCCCATGAAGCATCTGTAGAATGTATGAAAAATGGTGCATATAAGTTTGGAAGCTGTATGTATCTTGGTACAGGTGGTGATATGGAAGGTGGAGGTACTGTAGATGCAAGAGATATGTTCTACAATCCAGATGTATATGATATGATCTCATTTGATGATGAATGGGAAGATAAAGGAAAGATCTCTTATTTTGTACCTGCGTATAGAGGGTTAAATCAATTTAAAGATGATAATGGGAATACAAAAGAAGAGCCTGCTAGAGAATATCTAGATAAGTTTAGAGACAAGCTTAAGGAAGGTAAAAACTCAAGAAGTGCTCTTGATGCAGAACTGCAAAACAGACCACTTGTTCCCTCAGAAGTATTCCTTACTCGTACAGGTAACTTATTTCCAGTGGCAGATCTTCTTACTAGACTTTCTGAACTAGAAGTATCTAACAAAGAACGCAACCATGATTATATAGGAGAATTGTATATTGATGCTTCTGAAAAAAAGGTACAATGGAAACCTAATGCAAAATTAAAGCCAATCTATAATTTTCCAATAAGAGGTAATGAAGATTTATCTGGATGTGTAATTATATACGAAATGCCTTATGTAGATAAAGACGGTGATATTCCATATGGCATGTATCTTGCAGGTACAGATCCTTATGATCATGATGAATCTACAACATCTTCTTTAGGTTCTACATTTATTATTAATAAACTTACAAATCGTATTGTAGCAGAATATACTGCAAGACCAGAAACTGCTAATCAGTATTACGAAAATGTTAGACGTCTTTTAAAGTTTTATAATGCTAAGTGTTTGTATGAGAATGAAAGAAAAGGATTGTTTCAATATTTAGAACATAAACATGAAACTTATCTTTTAGCAGACCAACCTGAAATTATAAAAGATGTAATTCAACACAGTAAAGTTCAAAGGCAAAAAGGTATGCATATGTCTAAACCTTTGAAACTATACGGGGAAGAGCTTATTAAGATGTGGTTATTAGAACCTTATGAGAATGAAGGTTTATTAAATTTACATAAAATAAGAAGTGTAGCTCTTCTTAAAGAGTTGATAGCTTATAATGATACAGGAAACTTTGATAGGGTGATGGCATTTATGATGATTGTGTATCATTTAGAAGAAGTGAAAAAAATTAAAGTAGAAAAAGAAAAAAAGGTTTCTACAATATATGATCAAGGATTTTGGAATAAATCGCTATTTCTAAAAAAGAAAAAAAAGTTTTAGCTATAAAAGTCTAAAGTAAAAATCTAATTTTCTAGATTATTGTTTGGAACCTAAGTTAAAATTTATATTTTTGTCCTTTAATTCGCGAATTTAAAAAATACTAATAATATGGCAACAGTAAATGTAACACTATCTCTTTCGAGTACAGACTTGTTTGCAAAGCAAAATATAAGTTTTACCGAATCAGATATATTATCTCCTGCAGGAGCTCAACAATTAGTGGGGAAATTAGAAGTCCCTGCATCTGGCAAAAGTAATATAGCTCTAGCAGCTTTAGCTGGAACAAATGATTTAGCATACGTTTTTTTACACAATTTAAGTTCTACTGCTGACGAATACGTTAAAGTAGGATTATGTGCAGCTCACGGTACAGACTCAGCATCAGGTGACTGGTTTGCAGTTTTAGGGCCTGGCGAGTTTATGTTCATGCCTATCTCTGATATGCAAGATATAGATTTAGAATCTAATGGTAGTGCAACTCCTGCAGTTGAGTATGTTCTAATGGAGAAAGCAGCATAATTTTAAAAGTATAACGATATGGCAAACGCAACTTTAAAAGCAACTTTTAGCATCAGCAGTTCAAACCTGTTTGATACTATTAGTATAGCTAAAACAGTGACAAACTCACTGACAATTAATGGTGATAACCGACAAGGGTTAACAACTATGGTAACTAGTACTGGATACGCAGACATAAATGTAGAAGCGCTATCAGGTTCAACAGCAGGTGGTAAAAAAGCATATGTATATATTAAAAATCCAGACACTACAAATGATTTAATATTTGCAGATGATGGAGATCAAATATTTTGCAGACTAGCTCCAGGCGAGTTTGCTTTTTACCCAACAGCAGATAATACCAAAATACAAGTAAAATCTTCAGCAGCAACTCCAATCGTAGAGTTTATGCTATTAGAAGTAGACTAAAAATAATTTATGCCGCGTATAGACTTTCCTAGACAAAAATTGAGTCGAAGAAAAAAGACTCAAAAATGGGGAGAGGAATGCATCGAAGCTGGATTAGGCTTAGTAGGTATTTACGATCATACAAGACGTAGTTCTCGCTTTAAGAAAAAGCGGAACTACGATCTTTATAATGGTAAGTTCGACAAGAAAGATCTAGAGTATGTAACCGATCCTCTTGGATTAGGTGGAGTTGCAGAACTTCCAGCTACTCTTCAATACTACGATGTAGTATCTCCTATATTTAATCTGCTTTTTGGTGAAGAAGCTAAAAGAGCTTTTAGTGTTATAGTTAGATCTATAAACGAAGAAGCAATATCTTCCAAAGAGTCTGAAAAGAAAGATGCAATTGTGTCTTTATTTAAAGGGTTAATGCAGCAATCAATGGATCAGTTTATGCAGGGCCAACAGCCTGCGCAGTCTGAGCAAGAACAACAACAACTTTTACAACAAGCAGAAGCTAACATACCTGAAGAGTTAAAACGTATTGAAAAATATTTCAACTACGATTTTCAAGATATGAATGAATCTGTAGCAAATAAACTTTTAAATTTTCTTGAAAGAGAGCAAAGTTTAAAAGTAAAGTTTGCTAAAGGGTGGGAAGACGCTTTAATTGCTGGAGAAGAAATTTATTGTATTGAGCAAATAGCTCAAGAGCCTACAGTTAGGCGTGTAAATCCTCTAGAGTTTTATTGTTTACTTCCGCACAATGAAGATTTTGTAGATAATGCAGATGTAATAGTTGAAGATACTTTTATGTCTCTTAATAGTATAATAGATAACTATTATGAAGATCTTACTCCTGCTCAAATAGATAAGCTAGAAAAAGAACAAGGGAATAGAAGTTCAATAGAAAGTAAAAATCTATTAAACTATCCTAGCCCTGAAAAGCTATTTATTGAAAATAGAGATGGAGAACAAGGTAATGTATTTAACCACTACGATCAAGATGGTAATATCCGAGTTACAAAAGTAGTTTGGAAATCTATGCGTAAAATAGGTAAGTTATCTTATTTTGACGAGCAAGGCATGCCTCAAGAAACAGTAGTTTCTGAAACCTATAAAATTGATGAAGCTTTAGGTGAATCAATTGAATGGATGTGGATTAGTGAGTATTGGGAAGGAACCAAAATTGGTGAGAACACATATTTAAATATTAGAGTAAGACCACAGCAATTTAGACACATGGATAACTTATCTACATGTAGCTCTGGATATGTTGGAACAATTTATAACGCAAACAATGCGCAATCTGTTTCTTTAATGGATAGATTAGTACCGTGGGTATATATGTATATTACTTTATGGTATAGACTTGAATTAGCTATCGCAGCTAACCAAGGTAAAATTGCACTTATAGATTTGTCACTAGTTCCTGATGGCTGGGAAATAGAAAAGTGGATGTACTACGCACAATCAATGAAGTTTGGTTTTGTAGATTCTTTTAACGAAGGTAAAAAAGGACAGTCCACTGGTAAACTTGCAGGTAATATATCTACACAAAATAAAGTGATAGATATGGAAACTGGTAATCATATACAGCAACATATACAACTGTTAGAATTTACAGAGCAAAAGATAGGTAATTTAGCAGGAGTTACTCCTCAAAGAATGGGAGCAGTTTCTAGTTCTGAGTTAGTAGGTAATGTAGAAAGAGCTGTAGTGCAATCTTCTCATATCACTGAAAAATGGTATGAAGTGCACAATCAAACAAAGGTTAGAGTAATGGAGGCTTTATTAAATGTAGCAAAAGATGTTTATAAAGGTAAAACTAAAAGACTTCAATATATGACTGACGAGTTTGCAAATGTATTCTTTAAATTAAACGGAGATGACTTTGCTAATTCTGAATATGGATTATTCTTATCTAACTCAGCAAAAGACAATATGGCAATAGAAGCGCTTAAGCAACTTACGCATGCAGCTCTTCAGAACGATAAAATGACATTATCTGATGTGGTACAAATTTATAACGCAAGCTCTCTTGCAGACTTACGACAAAATCTTAAAGTCTCTGAAGCTGAAGCGCAACAAAGATTACAATCTCAACAACAACAGCAAAGCGAATTGCAAATGCAACAAATGCAAATGCAACAGCAAGCAGAGCAACAAAAGCTCCAACTAGAGATTGAAAAAGAAAATAGAGAAGATGCTAGAAATGCAGATGATAATCGTACTAAAGTAGAAATTGCTTTAATAAATGCAGATAGCAAAGCTATGGATCGAGACGCTAATGATAACGGTATTAGAGATGATATTGATTTAGCTAAATTACAACTCGAACGAGAGAAGCTTAACCAGAAGACTACTGAAACTCAAGACAAGATGAAACTTGAAAGAGATAAGTTAACTTCTAAAGAACAGATAGAAAAAGCTAAAATTAATAAACCAGATAAAAAAGTATAATCTGCAAAATTATATTTTAGCTATAAAATACAAAAAAATTCGTACGCACTGGGGTGACAAAGTGTTGTACAATAACTTAAATTAATTATTTTTGTCACTTAATAAACTAAAATTCTATGGCAATAGGAGAAGATAATATTTTAGATGGATTGGATTTAAGTGTACTAGATAGTATCACTACAAATCCAAAAGCAGAGGAAAAGCAGACAGAAGCTGCAGGTGTAGAAGCTAAAAAAGATGAAGAGCCTGGTGTTTTTAATCCCGAAGGAGGATTAAAAATACAAGAAGTTGATGAGCTGCCTAGTACAGAAGAAGTAAAAGAAGTTGAAGAAGTTAAAGAAACTCTTGATGAACCTCAAGGAGAAAATATTGAAGAGGATAAAAAGGAAGAAGTTTCAGAAACACCTGAAGCAAGCGAAACTGAATCTACAGAAGAAGAGGAAGAAGAGCTTAATCCAATCAGAGTGTTTGCAGAACTACAAAGAGATCAAGGTTTAATTGATTTCAATGACGATGACTTTGAAGATTCTGAAGAATGGTTGTTAGGCCGAGTGCAAGAAACCATTAATGAAAAAGTTAAAGAGTATAAAGATAATATGCCTGATGAGATTAAATATCTTTTAGAAAATTATGAAGCAGGTGTAAATATGTATGATCTACTAAATATTGGAGCTACTGAACAATCTTATGAAAAAATTACAGAAGATAGTTTAAAAGATAACTTAGGTCTCCAAAAAATGTTAGTAAAAGATCTCTTAGCTAAAAGCGGATGGAGTGAAGAAAGAATTACTCGTAAGCTAGAGCGATACGAAGATACTGGAGTATTACAAGATGAAGCTGAAGATGCTTTAGCTTCTTTGAAAGAAATTCAAGTACAAGAAAAAGAGAATCTTATTAAGACTCAAAAAGAAGAGCAGAAACAAAGAGTTCAAGCTCATGAACAATGGCTTGGAGAGCTTAAAGATCATATAGGAAAAAAAGAAGAAATTTTACCTGGATTTAAATTGTCTCCTAAAGATAAAGACAATTTATATAAAGGTATAACTAAATTAGACAGACAGGGTAAAAACGAAATCATGAGATTACGTGAAAAAGATCCTGAGTTTGATTTAAAAATAGCATATTTAGCGACAGTCCTAAAGTGGGATTTTTCAGCGTTTGAACGTCAGTCAACAACTAAATCAACACGGAAGTTGGCAGACGCGATTAAGAGTACGAAAAAAACTGGTTCCAGACCAAGTAGAGGTACTTCAAATAATGTTGATTTTGACACTATGAGAAAATCTCTACGATAGGGAGCTATTTATTTATAAACAACAAGTAATAATTAAATTAATTAAAAATGGCAACAAACGCAATTAGTTCATTACAATTGTATTCTCCTAAAAGTTGGTCTGGTTTAACAACAGAAAACCATCTAGGGAGTGTATTCGCACAAGAACCAACTTTGGTATCTAATATCATTAGTAGAGTTTTTGGCCTAAACCAATACGCTGGTTTAGATTATTTTTTATCAATCGGTGGATCGGAGCAAGAGCTTCCAGATGACAACGATTTTGAATGGTACCTAAAAGGAGATGACGAAAAAGCGTTACCTCTTACTGCAACTGTAACAGGTGGTAAAAACGGTAACATTATCAATATAAAATTAGGTGAAAAGTATTTCGCAAAAACTGATAAACTTATCTTAGATGATGGTGAAACAGCGGTACGTGTAATGCAAGAACCTTACATGGAAGGTACAGACTGGGTATACCCATGTCAAGCAATGGTATTCTCTGCATCTGATATTGCATCGTCTTTATTGACTGCAGGATCTAAAGTAAGTAAAGAATATTCTCCACAAGAAAGAACATTGAACAGAACTTATGGTGAAACAAGCTATACTTCTCCGTTCAAAATGCGTAATGCAATGTCTTTCTTATCTAAGACTTATACTATTCCTGGTAACATGCACCAACGTCCGTTAGTAATTGAGATGATGGATCCTAAGTCTAACAAGACTTCTAAGATTTGGACTCAATATGCTGAATGGGAGTTTATGTGTCAGTGGGCTAAAGAGAAAGAACGTATGTTATGGTTCTCTAAGTCTAACAAACAAGCGAACGGTACTTACAATATGTATGGTGATTCTGGTACTCCGATTATCGAAGGTGCTGGTATCCGTGAGCAAATTTCACCTTCTTACAAATTTAACTATAACGAGTTTACAATTGATTTCTTAGAAGATGTATTATTGAACTTATCTATTAACATTCTTCCAGAAGATCAACGTCACTTCGTTGCCTTTACAGGAGAGCGTGGTATGGTTCAATTCCACAGAGCACTAGAAAATCATGCAGCTCGTTTCCAACCATTAGATTCTAAAAGAATCTCTGGTGATGGACAAAATTTAGGATTCAAAGGTCAGTATAGAGAATTCATGGGCCCACAAGGGATCAAGTTTACTTTAGTTCACTTACCAATGTATGATAACGAAGTTCGTAACCGTATTGCACACCCTAAAGGTGGTTATACTGAATCTTACCGTTATACTATCCTTAACATGGGTACTTCAGGTGGTGAGAAAAACATTCGTAGAGTATATCCTAAAGGACGTAAGGAATTAATGTGGCACGTAGCTGGTTCTACTTCTCCACTTGGTCCAAACACTGCGTTTTCTAAAGGATCTGCATCTGCAGTAGATGGTTATCAATTATTCGCTCAAGCTCAACAAGGTGTGCTTATTGCAAACCCAATGTCTTGTGCAGAATTGATTTACAACTCTACTGTCTGATAAATATATAAATTAATATAAACACAAAAGAAGATGGCAAAAGCAAAAAAAGCTACCACAGAAGAAGTATCTACTTCTACCACTATGGTTAAGGAAAATGAAAGTGTTTTTAAAAATGACAGAGTTACGTTAAAACCTATTAAGAAAAATGGATGGCTTCCCGACGATCACGACGGGAGCATCCGTTATTCTAAATGTTTTGAGAGATTAACAGTTCAATCTCAACGTGGTACTGGAGTTCTGAATACTGGACTAACTGATGAAGACGAACGTCGACTTGAGAGAAAAATGAATATGTCTCAAGGAACGCTTTCTAGATACAATAAAGACTATTGGAATAAATTCTATATAGATGTACCTAAAGAAGGGAGAGAGTTAGACTTAGCAAATCCAAAAGATGAACTAACCTACTTTGTTTTAAAAGCTCACCAAAGAGTTGCAAACTCTGAAATGGAAAGATTTGATTCTCCATTTGCAGAATATGTAATGACTTCAGTTGAGCAAGAAGCTAAAGTAGAAAATAAGAAATCTAAACTTAAGCGTAAAGCGTATAAAGTATTTAGTAATATGAGCACTACAGAAATGAAAGATGTTCTTAAAGTTATGGGTAAACGAGTTGGAGACGATGCGTCTGTAGATTTCGTTGAATCACAACTGGATAAAATCGTAACAGAAAGTCCTGAGCAATTTCTTACTACTGTAGAAGATCCAACATTTGAAATGAGAGCATTTATTGATGATTGTTTGTCTTTAAGAGTTCTTGTGAAAAATGGTACTAAATATCAGCTTCCTGGTGGAGATACTGTAGGTTATACACTTGAGCAAACGATTGAATATTTAAAAAATCCTGACAATCAGGAAGTGTATTTAGATTTAAAAGGTAAATTGTCTATAGGAAAATAGTATGACGATAGCTCAAATGCATAATGAATTTAAACTATTACTGGATAAAGGTGATTCAGGAGATGCTCCTTCATTTTTAGATTCAGAAATAGATTCGTTTTTAAATATGGCGATTGATAAATTTGTTACGCAACGAATGTATGGAGCTAATCGTAAACGAACAGGTTTTGAAGAAGATGCAAAACGCAGAGATGATCTTCGTAATTTAATTACTAATAATAGAATAGTTATTCTTTCAGACGAATTAAGTGAAGATGATGGAAGCTTGCCTAACGGTAATTTTGCGTCTTTACCTAAAAATTATAGACATATGGTATCAGAGTTTGTTATAGCAGAGCACCCGTCTTTTTCTGGGATAGATGCTTCTAATGTTTATAGCGAAGCTGAAAATCAAAAAGTTATAAATGCCACTGCTTTAACGTATGACAGATATAATAAAATAGTTAATGATCCTTTTAATAAACCAGATTTAAACACTGTGTACAGATTAGGTTATTCTAATTCTGGTGAGCAACAGCAAGTTGAATTAATACATCATCCAGATGTAGTGCTAAAAGAATATAATATAAGATATATTCGGTCAGCAGTAACTGTAAGTTTATCTGATAATACAAATAGTGATTTAGCTGAACACACGCACAGAGAGATTGTTAGAATGGCTGTCTTAGATGCTTTAGAAAATGTAGAGCAACCAAGATACCAATCAAGTAAAATAGAACTTAACGAAATAGAATAAATAAAATGGCAAGAACAGCAAAAATAACAAATGCCAATGTAGGACCTCTTAAAAATGTAAGAGGTGCAGTTGGTAATACTCCCGTTCGAGCGCAGGACTTTAACACCTTAATAGGAGATCATGTCAGTCAATCTGATGCAAGTGATCAAACTATTGTAGGTGATTTAGTTTCTCACAAGTCTTCAGGAGCAATTGGGAAATCAATTGCAAATGCGGCTTCTTCTGGCGTAGGGGTTCACGAAATGTACGAGGTAGTTAGTTTATCTACATCTGATAACAATGACGTATCTGCATCTTTATCTAAAAAACTTCCTGCGGGATGTGTAGTAATTGAAGCAGGTTTAACTGTTGTAGAAATTGCAACTTCTGCTCACGGAGATGTAGCTCTTGAAGTGCACAGTGCAGCAGTAGCTGACGATGCTGCTTCAGCAGGTACAGAAATTGTAGGTGCAAATGTTGCAGGCGATGTTTCTATACCAGATGCTAATTTAGATGCATCTAGCGCAGGAGTTGTTGGCGAATCTGTATTTGGTAATTTACCAGTAGACAGAGGAACAGATGCAACTTTTTTCCACGTATGTACTAAAGAAGATTGCTCTTCAATGACAGGAACACCTAAAGTAGGAGTTTATGTTAAGTGGATAGGCGGAGCAGCAATCACAATATAATTAATTTTTAAAATAGAAAACAAATGTTTAAAACAGATAATTCACTACATGTATTTGTAGGACGAAATAACGCAGGCGCGTATGTTAAAGCAAACGACGCAACAGGAGCAGCAGCAGGAGATGTAATCATCGTTGACGAAAATGGAGATGACTTTGCAGGATTAATTTCAGGAGACTTTAAAATTGGACAAAAAGATGCTGGCGGAAGCTGGAGATTTACACCATTATTAAACTTTGCAGATGCTACTGTAAAAGGTGCTATAAAAGCTACTAGATACCAACAAGTATCTACTTTAGATTTATGTGATGATACTCCAAATACTCGTTATATTGTAAGACTTAATTTTACAAATAACGTAGAATTATTCTCAGAGCAATCTGATCAGTATTTCTTTGAGTATACAACTGGTGATACAGTTACAGCTGGAGAAGTTATGGCTAAGTTTGTAGCTAAAATTAACGCTGAAGAAGGGTGTAAAGATAAAGTTGTAGCAGCAGCTGTAGGTACTGATGGTATGACTCTTACAGGGTTAGCTCAAACTTGGTCTTTAGGTTTACACAAAGACACTGTAGTATCTTTTGATGTTACTATTGATGGATTTGTATCTACTGCTACTAATGTATTAACTACAGCTCCAGATCCAGGAAGTGGACAAGGACGTGCAATTGCAGAATTAGAGTGGTTTGGTGTAGGTGCTTCAGGAGCTCCTTACCGTCACGGTTCTGTTCCTAGTAATCAAGACTTAGTTACTTTGTATGCTGATTCAGGCGCGCAATACGGTGTAGTTTCTTTAGACTGCAAAATGGCAGCTCCTAACCATGCAGTAGCAGGTTCAGGACAAGGAAGATGTCAAGTTGTTATAGCTTTAATTACTGGTTCAACCGCAGCTGCAGCAGCTAACACTGCATTAGGTGTTACTTGGATAGACTAATTTTAACTTACTTATAATAATCAAAGGGCAGGCAGCTTATCTGTCTGCCCTTTTTTAATACTTACCTATGCCTTTAGATATAAAACTTGATTTATATACTGCTAACGACTGTTCAGATTTAATGGTTAGAGATGTTACAGGAGATTATTCTGAAGCCAACCCAGGAGGTTGGGGAGGTTTTAATGCTCCTGCAAGTTCAGGTACTGTTAATATTATAGTTACAATGATTATCGAAATTAGGATTTCCCCTACAGAAACTCGTACACTAGAAGTAGTAGTAAATGATCACTCTATTTATATAGCAAATGATTCTTCAATTCAAGGTACAAGTGCATATGCGGGTGAATTTGTAACCCCAAATGAAAATTCTTTAAGACAATTTAAATTAAAAATTGGCTCACAAGCATTGTTTGGTAAATTACTTGCAGAACTTGATGGTAATTATAGTTCATATGGATTAACAAATAACGAGAAAGTTTTTGCAATAAATCAGCTAAGTGGTAACCTGCCTGAAGGGCAAATACAGTATGAGGAACTGTTTCCTTTTTTTACTTTAATTAAAGATGCTATTTACAAAGCTACTCCTACATATATAAATTCAGAAGGAGATCAATTTATAGGGCAGCCTGTCCAGCTTAATAACGTATGTTTAACACAAAAAATGGTAGATGAATTTGCTGCTCAAACAGATTTTAGATGTGAAGATTGTGATGATACAGATGTAGATCAAGTTAGTTTAGCTTATAGTTTATTAGAAGCATTAAAAAATATTTAATGGAACTATACAAAGAGATAAGTTACGGTTTTGAAAAAAAGTTTCGTTCGGCTTTAGAAGAGTTTCCAAAAGAATTTTCTGATTATAACGATGTAGCCACTGCTTTTATTGATTACAATCCAAATGAAGATTCTTTATTAGTATTTAAACCTATAACTATACCTATTGTTTTTCACGTAGTTTTTGATAGAGTAGAAAATGATATATCTTTTGTTGCTATTAAAAGAATGTTATCAGAGTTAAATTCAATTTATTCTAAATTTAAAATAAATTTTGAATTAGCCACCCATTCTGAAAAAGGGGAAAAATTAAGAGAACCTGGGGTAGCTAGACATGATTGGATAAATAAAAGTTGGACTTCACGTAGAGGACAAACTAGGTTTTATAGAAATTGGGGAGTTGCAATTTCTCCTACATCTAAAGAAAATCTTTTTTTAGATACTGAAGATTTAAAAAAACAATTAGGATGGTCTCCAAGAGAGTACTTTAATGTTTATTTAGTAAACGTTATTAGAGGAGAAAACTCTCTTAAATATTCAGATACTGTAAATTCTGTAACTTCTGAAATAACAGAAAATTTAAATTCTTTTGGAATAGTAATTCCTTTTTATGCGTTGCCCCAAGAAGATTTACAATATGTATATGAAGAACAACCCTCTGAAGATGATTATGAGTCTTTTCAAGGCGTTTATAGCCACGTAGATATGTATGATGTATCTAAAGGTAATATTCCTAGTTTATATGACTTAGAGCCTATAAATACAGATAAAGGGGATTATATTTCTTTAATACATTCCGTAGCATTAAGTTTTAATTTATTAAGTTTATTTCATAATAAGTTTCAAAAATCAGAATGGATAGATTCTTGTCTAGATAAAAATGGTTCTTGTGGTTATAATGGAAATATGTATTCTGGAGATTGCTGTGCTGATACTCCGCATTTAAAAGCATCTGAATATTTACAATTTAAAAAAGATAGTATAATAAATTTAAGTTGTTCTCAAGACGACAAAAATATTTATACAGGCCAAAATTTAATGGCACACCCTTATTTTTTAGAAGATAAGCTCGGAGAAAATCTAGACGTATTTGATACAAAAAACATTAGATTAACTGAAGGGCAGATTCATAGAATTAGAGTAAACTTTTTTTTATTTGCAGACGGCCAACCTTCTTTATGGAATAGTTTAGCTAACTCTATAAAAATTACAACGCAGAATGTTGATGATAGAATAGGATGTACTGATCCGTTAGCTTTAAACTATAATCCTTTTGCAGCAGTAGATAATGGCTCTTGTATATACGATATAGATTTTATAGAAGAAAATGATCAAGATACAACAGAAGATGAAGATGTAGTATTAGAAGATCCTTGTGAATCTTTTTTTGTAGATTCTAAATCTTCTCTTACTAGTCTTTCTTCAATAT
>UEXM01002033.1_pt1 | contig 15261 bp, 16 predicted proteins | sample 1796661 | NCBI WGS metagenome assembly UEXM01 (sample SAMEA4772469, study PRJEB27181) | metagenome | reverse complement strand
ATATATAGATATGTACTGACAATGTGATGATATAATGTACACATTACTGAGTATATGACAGTACACTATGCATGTAACTGATAATTAAGGTGTTATATATCGACAATATGGCAGTTATGTAGACGATTGTATAAAAACAATGCAATACATAGGGGCATATGTTACTAATATGGCTTTAAATTATAGCTTTTATTGCTAAATATGTAATGCAACCCAACAATTCTATTTATCTGACAAGTAATTTAAATCAAATGTAATGAGCAAAGAATACACCCACATTAAAGCTAACGGTATCCGGAATGAACTTAAGGAGTTACGTAAAGCCGTGGACAAACTAACACATGCTATCATTGAAATACATATAGCGCAAACAACCAAACATGATACGAATTACGATAATGATGGCTACTCTAGCGGTAATGACAAGCTGTGCCAGTGCCAAAACGAATAAGTACAATAGATTTAAAGAACTAACTCAAGACATGCGCATAGCTACACCCGTTGAGGCCCGCTTAGCTCAGACGCTGTACCTTGAGGTAATGCATAATTAGTATGCCCGATACATTTGTAAAGAACAACCTGTCCCTTGTGGTATCTTTCATCGTAGCTGTATTCACAGCAGGCGGCATCTTTTCTGAGTTTACCGCTCTAAAAGATGAAATATCACTGGTACACGAAAGACTTGACGAAAAGATAGTAGTTATATCACGTCTTGAGGAACGCATCCTTAATATAGAAAAGCATGTAGAATACGAGAAAGGATTTCTAGATGCTTCACAATTAACCAAAAAATGAATTAACCATGGCACCATTAAAAAGAGCGACACCCTTTATGAAAAAGGATCGCTGCTACTACAAGGTAAAACGCACGTATAAAGTATTCCCTTCCGCGTATGCTTCAGGTGCTATTGCAAAATGCAGGAAAAAAGCTGCCCGAGGATGAACATGCCTAAAAACGGAGTAGCAAAGGAAATTCGCCATTATATTGGTAGTTTATTTATTTTCTTATTTGTAATTGCAATAATCGTCGCGCTTATACAATACCCTGTATTAGACGGCAACAAAGAAGTAGTTATGATGCTCATCGGTACTATATCCGCATCTATAGGAATAGTAGTATCCACAATCACTGGATCTAAGCCAGATGACGTTAATGCGCTCAAAGCGGACATTGAAAGAAAGCAACTTTCAATCGACTATCTAATAAAATCAAAAGATGACCTAGAAAAAATGGTTATCGATCTCCAAAGAGAGATGTTAAAGAATCAAGATGACATTATGGATAAAGTTATCTTAAGAGCCGCTCTTGACTATGATGATAGGGCTAAAGCTAAAGACTTATTAAAAGAATAAAATGCCAGTAAGAAAAACGAAGAAAGGAGCAAATCTTAAACGTTGGTTTAAAGAAAAATGGACCGACGAAAAAGGTAACCCTTGTGGTTCTTCTAAACGTAAGGGCGTTAAGAAATGCAGACCTTCTAAGCGTATATCTGGTAAAACAGTTAAAACCTGGGGTGAAATGTCTTCGGCTGAAAAACGCAAGGCAGTAGCCGAAAAAAAACGAGTGGGTATGGGTAAGCGTACATCCCAAATAAGAAGAAGAAAGAAAACAAAACGTAAAAAGAAATAGTATGGACGCGCGAAAACTCAAAAAAATATCTGCGGAATTAAAGAAAGCATCTGCGATGCACAAAGGGCAAGCTAATAGAATAGATGCCATGTTAAAATCAATGAACACTAAAAAGAAGTAATCATGGGAATGAAAGGACCAAAAGCGTATCCTAACGCTATCAAAGCAATTTTAGGTAGAAAAGAAATGGGTGTAAAGACTAAGCGTAAAGGCATGGGTACAACTCCATATAAACAATTAATGCCTCAAAATAAAAACTCATACTAAGATGCCAGGCGTAGGAAGAAATAGCTATAAAGCAGCTATGCAAAAAGCAAAAGAAAAAAGCAACCCTCAAGATTTTGAAGCGCCAAATCCAATGTCTGGTAAAGTTAATTTTAACTCAACCACTAGGACTGCCCCGCCTGATAGATCCCCGGATGAAGTACCCACTAAAAGTATTTTTGCTCGGATGACAGGATACTTTGCACCGACCACACGTATGTATAATAGTGGTTTAACAAGACCTTTAGAAGATATTCCTTCTGGAGACGAAGGTAAAGGGCTTAGAAAAATGGCACAAAGTGACGAAGGTGCAGAACAAGTTAAAAAATTTGGATATAATCCAATAACACGTAAAATGTCTTTTTGTGGTGGTGGCTCAAAACCTTATAAAAAGAAATAATGCCTCAAAAATTAAGTCCTAAGGCTAGGAAAGCAAAATTAGCCCGTGACCTTAAAGCAGCTAAAACCCCTCGCCGTACAAGGATGAAAGCGGAGAACCAAAGAAAAAGAAGGGCCGCTATAAAAAGAGGTAAAATAATAGTAGGACTTGATTATGACCATACTGCTAAAAAATTTGTTTCTATTAAAAAGAACAGAGGCGGGCATGGTAAAGGAACTAAGAAAAATAACACAAAATGAAACCATTTACTAGTAAGTTTGCTACTTGCACTTGCGCTGCGTCTCCATTAGAACGCCGCAAGTCAAATGCACCCTCACGTAAAAAATCTAAAGGCTACTACGCTAAAGTAAAAAAAGGCAGAGGCTCAGGATCAAAAGCGGGCGGTGGTATGACCGCTAAGGGCGTAGCAAAGTATAGAAAAGATAATCCTGGCTCTAAGCTAAAGACTGCTGTAACTACAGCACCCTCAAAACTAAAAAGAGGAAGTAAGGCTTGGAATAGAAGAAAATCATTCTGCGCTAGATCTCGAAGCTGGAAATCAGAACGGGGTAAAGCGGCAAGACGTAAATGGAACTGCTAAGATGGAAGTATTGATAGGCTTTATAGCCCTGTGGATAATCTTTCGTTTTATACAATAATATAACTTATATAAATTAAATCAAATCAAATGGCTGTACAATTTGGATCACCAAAGATTGTAAAAAATTTAAGCTTCGGTAAAGAAGCTAAAGACAAATTAATTCGTGGCATAGACAAACTGTCTGAGGCTGTAGCTACAACGCTAGGAGCTTCAGGTAGAACAGTTGTGCTTGAAGATGATTTTGGGAACCCCCACGTAACTAAAGATGGGGTTACAGTTGCTAACTATATAAATCTAGACGACCCTATAGAAAACTTAGGTGTAAACATGCTACGACAAGCATCTAGACAAACGGCAACAAAAGCAGGGGATGGCACAACAACATCTACCGTCCTTGCACAAAGTATTATTAAAAACTATTTTGAATTAAATGGAGATGAGCATTCTTTCCGTGACGTGAGAAACGGTATGGAGAAATTTGTAAAACATGTCGTGAATTTCCTAGACAAGAAAGCTTTGCCTGTAGATAATAAAAGATTGAACCAAGTGTCAACTATATCGTGTAACAATGACGAGTCACTTGGCAATTTTATTGCCCAGGCTTTTGAAGCGGCTGGCGACAACGGTGTCGTAACAATGGAGTCATCTCCAACTAATGAAACGTATATTGAAACTGTAGACGGTACTCATATTAAGTCTATAAGTAAAAGTATACATTTTTATACCAATAAAGAGAAGGAAGTCTCGGAGTTAGAAAAGCCATTAATATTTTTATGTGCTTCTGAAATTAAAAACATCCGACGAATTCAAACGCTATTGGAGTATGCGATTAAGCAAAACAAATCGCTACTGCTCATTGCCCCGTGCGACAACCAGATCATTTCTGCTTTAGCAATGAATCACGTAAAGGGCAATATACGTTGCAATATTATCGATCCCCCGTCTTTCGGTTTAAAGAGAAAAGACATACTGGATGATATTGCCCTTCTTACGGGTGCTACTGTATTAGATGAAAATTTAGGAGATTCACTTGACAATATCACCCCTGAAGTGCTTGGATCAGCCAAAAAGGCTATCATAGATACAGATGGTACTACTATAGCAATAGAAAAAACATCTGAAGAAGTAGACAAACGGGTCAAATACCTAGAAGAACAATTAGCAGACGAAAAACACCACGTAATGCGCCCGCACTTAGAAAGCAGGTTAGCGATATTAAACGGAGGTGTTTCTATAGTTTATGTAGGAGGCGATACCGAAGTAGAAGTTTCAGAAAAGAAAGATCGCGTTGATGATGCAATACACGCTGTTCGAGCTGCTAAAAAAGAAGGAATACTGCCAGGTGGTGGTACTGCTCTTTTGTTTGCAGGGGCGGCTGATTGGCAAAATACTTTAAATCAAGGCGAATACACTGGACTTCAAATATTAAAAGCGGCACTAGCTTCACCTTATATAAGAATACTTTCAAATGCAGGGTTTAAACCCGAAGATATAAAAGTTTCTAAATGGGGTAGAGGTGTAGATGTAACAAAGGGGGTTAATGTTGATATGATTAAAAAGGGTATAATAGATCCTTTACTTGTTACAAAATCAGCACTTGTTAATGCTGTTTCTGTTGCTACAACTATATTGTCAACCGATTGTGTAATTTCAAACATTAGAGATTATGAAGGCGATAGGTAAATATATAGTTATAGAAGAGTTAAAAGAAGACCTAAAGAAAACCGAAGGTGGACTGTTACTAGCAGAAAACCATAGGGAAGACATAAGATACCGGCAAGGCAAAGTGATTTCTACCGGTACAAACGTTAATGGCATAGATGAAAAAGATACGATTTGGTATGATCGTCATGCTGGTAATAACTTAGAAATAGATGATACTATTTTTAAAGTTATAGAAGAAAGAGATGTAATTATAGTTTTATAATGAATCGTTCAGATTTTGTAGAAAGAGGTGAATTAAAAGTTGATTTTCTTAAATACTACAGGCTTGTTTCAAGATGGGCCTGTAAAGAAAACAATATTTCTATTTCAGACCTTGAATTACTATTTTATTTAGATCCTATCAAATACTTTACAATACAAGATTTTAAAGACGGCACGTTTTATTACAATTGGGATAAAATGCGTTTTTATAGACTACAGTCACAAGAGTGGTTAACTAAAGTTCATAAAGGTAATGGAAGACTTGGTGATCACAATAAATATACAGTTAGTTCTAAAGGGCAGAGATTAATAGCTCGTATATATAGAATTTTAATAGGAAAAGAAAAATTACCTGAGTCAGCTCGTAGAAGTAAAATTATGAGAAAAGAAACTTATATAGATAAAGTTTATGCTCAGGCAATAAATAAATTTAACAAAAGTAATTTAGATGGCTAGAATATCATCTTATGATCAAGATTCATCGCTAAATGTAGCAGATAAGTTATTAGGTACAGATTCTACCACAGGTGCTACTAAAAACTTTACACTTGACTCAGTAGTGACTCTTGTCAACGATACTGGACTTGTGCAAGCTTTTGATGGATCTACCTTTCAATTTACAGACTATGTAGCACCCGGTTCAACTCCACAAGGTATACTAAACCTTAACGAAGGTACCGCTACAACCACAGCATTTAGTGCTATAAACCAAATTTTTATAAGTGTTAAAGATACTTCAGGTTTATCTTTAGCAGAATACCTAGATAATACAGCTAATGATTTTATAAAAATTAGCAAAAAAGACAACCTGAATAACTTTGGTATATTTGAAGTTACTGCAATACAAACCACAGGAAGCGGTCAGTATAGAAAATTAACTGTTACACCAAGAGGTACTAATGGTAATTTAACTGCAGGAGTAAAATATTTTGTTGCAAACTATTCTGCACTTTACGATCAAGACTTTTCAGATGATGCTATTACGGAGTTTGGGGATGTAGCTAATACATTCTTCACGGGATCTACCGCCTCACAATTAACAGCTGCAGGTTCTGGATCTATTATAACAACAGCAGAAAGAACAAGTTTAACAAACTTTACAAACAACGGCCTTATACACGGGGATGTTGTAAACAACTTAGTTACAAATACAACAGACGTGCCACTTTCCGCAAATCAAGGATTAGTATTAAAAGGCCTAATAGACGGAATAAATACTTTACTTACAAGCAATGACACAAATCTTGATACAATACAAGAGGTTGTTGATTTTATAAAAACTAATAAAAGTACGTTAGATAGTTTAGGCATTAGCAATATATCTGGCTTACAAGCGGCCCTTGATGCTAAAGAACCTTCTGTAACAGGTAAAGGGTTGTCAGCAAATGATTTTACAGACGCTTTACTTACTAAATTAAATGGCATCGCAGCAAATGCTGAAGTTAATATAGCCCATGATTATACTACACTATCAAATAAGCCGACTGATGTAACAAATTTAGGAATACATGATGTTACGGAATTACAAGATGTAACAAGCACAGGTTCCGGTGCTATAATCAGCAGTGCAGAAAGAAATTTAATAACGTCTACTCACGCTACTTTTATAGGTTTTTCTACCGCTGAAAGAACTAAGCTCGCGGGTATTGATGTTAATACAAGTACTAATGTTATAACCGACGGTACTGATAGTATAACAATACCAACAAATACAAATACAACATATGATCTTTCTGTTCATGATAGCGGCGACGACGCAATAATCCGTTTAACAGGAAGTGATTCAACAACAGATAATGTAACCCTTGAAGCAGGTAATAATATTACACTTACACCTAATTCAGGCACATTAACTATAGCAGCTAGTTTGACTACAGCTGCTGTAGCAAATGGAAGTACCAGTCTTGTAACTGGTGACCATGTGTTTGATTATGCAGATCCTAAATTTGCTAGAAAAGATCAAGCAGAAGTATTTGCTAATAATGTAACTATAACGGGTGATTTAATTGTTTCTGGTACTACTACTACAATTAACACTGCTAACCTAACTATTGAGGATAATATAATGATCCTTAATAGTGGGCAAACAGGTACGCCTGCTGCCTCTTTAAGATCAGGTATTGAAATAGAAAGAGGTGATGTAGCTAACGTAAAATTACAATTTAACGAAAATACTGATAAATGGGAGTTTACAAATGATGGCTCAACATTCTATCAGTTAGCAATAAATATAGGTGATTTAGCCTCAGCTAAGTTAGAGTTAGATCATGACTTAATAATAGATTCTAAAATAGTAACAAAGCATAGTAATACCGTAAAAACTATGGCTGTTACTGTTGTAACTAAAACTGCAGCGCATCCAGCACATGGTGTGGGTAGCACGTTAGGATATTCTATAGATGGTATAGAATCGCCTGAACTGACTTTTGCTGTAGGCAATACATATAAGTTTGACCAATCAGATTCAAGTAATGGGGGTCATCCATTGGTGTTTTATTACGAAGAAGCAAGATCAACTGCTTATAGTACAGGTGTAACCACAGTGGGTACACCAGGCCAAAGTGGTGCGTATACACAAATTATTCCTACAGAGTCTACACCTACAGTGTTGTATTACCAATGCTCAGCCCACGCTAATATGGGTTGGAAGTCTGTATTTAATACAAGAAATCTAACAGGGTTTACTACAGACAATTTGACTGAGGGTATAATGTATACTTACTATTCTGATTCAAAAGTGAATACCAGAATAGCAGCTACCTCTATAGGCTTATTGTCTGATGTAGATATTACAACAAGTGCTCCGTCTTCAGGGCAAGCGCTTGTATGGGATGGTAGTAAATTTGAACCAGGCGCAGTTGGCAGTACATTAACTGTTAAAGACGAAAGCACAACTCTTAATACTTCTGCTACTACATTAAAGTTTGCAGGTTCAGGTGTTACAGCTTCCGGAACAGGCGCTGAAAAAACAATAACTATACCAGGAGGAACTTCTGGCATAACAGTACAGGAAGAGGGCAGCGATTTATCTACAGCGGCTACAACTTTAAACTTTACAGGAAGTGCTGTTACAGCCTCTGGCAGTGGTGCTGTTAAAACTATTAATATAACAGGTGGTAGTAGTAGTAGCGGTACTGTTACTATAGAAAAAAATGTATATACAGGTGATGGCTCAGATGTTACATTTGATACAACAACAGCTATTGCTAATGAAAATAATGTTCAGGTATATATAGACGGCGTTTATCAATCTAAAGATAATTATACAACAAGTGGTAGTACTGTAACTTTTGGGACAGGTAATGCTCCGCCAAACGGAGCATCTGTAGAGCTTATACATATGGTATCTACCTCAGGAGTTATTGCGAGAGATAGTTTTACTGGTAATGGTTCAGATACGGTATATGTACTTTCTATGAGCATTTCAAACGAAAATGCTACACAAGTATACTTAGATGGCGTTTATCAAAGCAAAAATAATTATTCAACTTCTGGCAGTACATTAACGTTCTCCACCGCTCCACCGAACGGTACTGCTATAGAGGTTGTTCATATAAAAGCGGTTGCTGCATCAGCTTTAAACCAAAATAATTTTACTGGAAATGGATCAGCACAAAACTTTGCATTATCACAAACTATTGATGATACCGCAAAAACATTTGTATTTATACAAGGTGTTTATCAAGAAAAATCAACTTACAGTATATCAGGAACGACATTAACTTTTAGTACCCCACCTCAAAATGGGTATACTATTGAAGTAATGGCATTTGATACTATATCAGTTGGTAATGCTACAGTTAGTGCAACTAGCTGGCAATCTGCCATTAAAACATCAAATTTTACAGCGGAAAAAGGAAAGGGATATTTTGTTAATACATCAGGAGGTGCCGTAACAGTAACTTTACCCCTTAGCCCCTCGCTAGGGGATATAGTAGAAGTTTCAGATTATGGTGGCAGCTCTGCAACTAACAATATAACTTTTACTTCATCGAATAATATACAAGGCGGATCAGGTAATAAAGTATTAGCTACAAACAATGGCTCAATAAAACTTGTTTATTCTGATTCAACTAAAGGATGGGTTGCTGCAGCAGATTCAACTGATGCATTAGAAAACCCCGCTATTAATATAACTTATTTAGTAGTTGCCGGTGGCGGTGCTGCGGGGACAAGTGGTGGTCGCGCAGGGGGTGGTGGTGCTGGAGGTTTTAGAACAGGCACATTATCAGCCGTTAGCATAGGTACTTCTTATACGGTGACAGTAGGTGCTGGAGGTACTGGGACAGACGGTAACGTTCAAGGCGGCGACGGAGTAAATTCTTTATTTGGTTCAATAACATCTACCGGTGGCGGTGGTGGTGGTGGCCATTATAATAACTCTACTACTAATGGTCGACCAGGAGGTTCTGGAGGTGGTGGTGCTACTTTGTCTGGTTCATATTCTTCAGGAGGGGCTGGGAATGCTGGTGGTTATACGCCTGTTGAAGGTTATGCTGGAGGCGGAGGTGGATATTCTGGTAGTGTTTATGGCTCAGGTGGTGGGGGTGGTGCTGGAGGTGCCGGAGCACAAGGTAATTATAGTACAGGTAATGGTGGAAATGGTGGTATTGGAGCTACTACAACAATGATAACGACCACCGAAGCAGGAACGCTTAGCATTGGACAAGTTGATAGTGGTAATGTTTATTTTGCCGGCGGTGGTGGTGGAGGTGTTGAGGGAGGTAATAATGTTGCTGGTACTGGTGGGCTAGGCGGTGGAACAGCAGGTAATACAGCATCAAATTCTTCACCCGCAAATACCGGTGGCGGTAGTGGCGGCTGGGGTGGTACTAGCAATGGGAATGGTGGATCTGGAGTGGTGCTATTAAAGTACCCTAATTCAGCAACAATAACAGTGCCCGGAGGTCTAGCAGCTCAAACGATTACATCAGGCTCTGATAAAATAACAGCATTTAAATCAGGTACTGGAACAATAACATTTAATTAATATGGCACATTACGCTTTTTTAAACATGCAAAATATCGTTACTGAAGTAATAGTAGGTAAAGATGAAACTGAAGGCCCAACAAATTGGGAAATGCATTATGGTAATATCCGTGAACAAGTTTGTAAAAGAACTTCTTATAACACAGTAGCGGGTGAGCACACAGGCGGTGGTACGCCATTTAGAAAAAATTATGCTGGTATAGGATATACTTATGATTATGCAAGAGATGCATTTATAGCACCTCAGCCTTATGCTAGCTGGACATTAAACAATGATAAGTGTATATGGGAATCTCCAGTGGAATACCCCAGTGATGGTAAACAATACACATGGAACGAAGACACGAAGTCTTGGGATGAAATAACTTAATATGGCACAAACTAAAGTAAAATATCCAGGATTAATAGACTTTGAAACTACAACTGTTGATTTTTTGGTTATAGCTGGAGGGGGAGGCGGCCCTACCGGACATCAAGCTGGAGGTGGTGGTGCTGGAGGCTACAGAGCATCCTACAATAACGAACCTTCAGGAGGAGGAGCAGGCTCTGAAAGCTCAATTGTTGTAAACAATGACGGTACTAACTACACTGTAACAGTTGGCGCAGGCGGAGCTGGCGGCCCAGCTTTAAATGCTATAACATCAGGTAGTTATCCTGGTAATGGTAGCAATTCGGTATTTGCAACTGTAACTTCTATAGGTGGAGGAGCGGGTGCGTCTTATTGGAATGGCACTGGGCAGAATAACGATGGAGATGGTGGCAACAAAGGTAGAGATGGTGGTTCTGGTGGAGGTACTGGATTAAGACAAATGAACGCTTTAGCTGGAGGTAGCGGAACTACAAATCAAGGATATGCCGGAGGCGGTACCAATGGCAGTTATCTTTCACCTTATTCAGGAGCTGGTGGTGGTGGAGCTGGTGCTGTAGGGGTAACTACAGGCGCCTCTGGAACACTTGGAAATGGTGGAAATGGAGTAAGTTCTACTATTACAGGTTCTGCTGTAATAAGAGCCGGTGGTGGTGGTGGAGGATGTTACGAGGGAAGCTCTCTAGCCGCTGGAGGAACAGGCGGTGGAGGTACCGGTGGAAGACTTAGTTCATCTACAGCAGCAACAGCGGGTTCTGTAAATACAGGGGGTGGTGCCGGCGGCGAAGGCGTTAACAATACAGCTGGTAAAGCAGGTGGGTCAGGTGTTGTAATTTTAAGATACCCTAATACCCAAACAATAACTATAGGGTCTGGTTTAACTGGAACAACCGCTACGGTTGGGAGTAATAAAGTTACTACTTTTACTGAAGGGACTGGGACTATACAATTTAACTAATTATGGCAATAACAAAAGTAACAAGCAGCGTATTATCAGATGATTCTGTTTCTTATGATAAATTAGGAGTAGAATTTACAGCGTCTTCTGCATTGTCGGGAACAGCAATAGATTGGGATGTAGCTCAAGTATTTACAAAAACACTTAGCGGTGATACAACATTTACCTATGCAAATGATGAAATAGGTATGGTAAAAGATCTTGTGTTAACTGGCGACTATGCAATTACATGGCCTTCAGGAACTAAAATAATAACAGGTACATATGACGGTTCTGTTGCAAACTTAATACAAGTTGTTAAAACAGCAGCCGGTCAGTACTGGTTATCAATTTCAAAAGAAGCAACATAATGATAGCAATAGAAAGATCAGGAACAATACAAACCTTTAATAGACTTCCAAATGAATGGAATGATGATAAAGGGTATCATATAAATTTTAGGAAAATTACAAATAAAGAAGACTACGGTTTTTACAATGTTGTAACTCCTCCTTATGATTCCGTTACGCAATCTCTTTCGCAGATTTTTTGGGATGCTGATAATAAAGTATTTACATATACTGTAAACAATACTGATTTTGATGCTACATACACAATTGAAGTAGAAGATGAAGAAGGCAATAAAACAGAAGAAACAAAGCCTGTATACGATAAAGATAAATTAAAAGCAGATATTATTTCTAGTGTTAAAAGAGATGCTAATAATTTATTGTCTCCAACTGACTGGTACTCAAGCAGAAAAGCGGAGTTGGGTACAGCTATACCTGATTCTATATTAGGGTCTAGAAAATCTATTAGAGATAAAGTTAATATAATAGAAACACAAGTTAATGCTTTAGACAACGTTGAAAGCATACTAAAATTTACATATACTCTTACTGAATAAATGTTAGGCAAAAAAATTATTAACACCGGCGGCGTAGCTTGTACTACAGATACTACACAGATATTAGACGCACAACTTACGCAGTCTACAGCTTTGTATAGATTTGAAGACAACGCTAACGACACTGCATCTGGTACAGGTAAGTTTAATAAAGGTGGTATATTTAATGGCAGCTCTTCTAAAATAGCTTTACCTGCAATACTGCCAACAAGTAGCACAGCAGATTCATCTGTTTCTTTTTGGTTTAAATACTCTGGCGGACAGTCTGGTACAGGTGTTTTATTTAGTTCATATGGCGGTAATAGTGCTCAGCCTGGTTATCACTTAAACATTGAAGCGGCTTATACATATGGGGGTGTTAGCTATCCTGATGGTAGCCTTTATTTAACAGGGTACTCTATGGGTACTGGAAGCGGTGTAAATGGAACTATAAGCTATGCAGATGGAGAGTGGCACCATGTAGTTGTTACTTATGATTTTTCAACAGGCGTTTTAAGCTGTTTTGTTGATAATGCATCTTCTGCTACACTAAGTATATCTTTTACTTCAAGGCCATCAACTATTGGTCCTTTTTCACAAAGTGGGGATATTGGCTATCAATTGCATGGTGGGCCTCACAGATACGCTAAATGTAGTATAGATCAATTTAGAATATTTAATAAAGACTTAAGTACTTCTGAAAGAACAACACTTTATAATGAGACTACAACTACAGCTAATACTCTACAAGTTTTAGGCGACACTAGTTGTGTTGCAGCATATACTTTTGAAGGAAATGCAAATGATTTAGATACAGCAACTCCAAAAGATGGAACAGCAACAAATGTAATATACGATTATAGTGGTACTGCATCTAGTACAACTTATGTTGCAGGCAAATTTGGTAAAGCTGCTTTATTCAACACAAATAGTAGTATTGATATTTCAGGAGACGTTATAAGTAGAAGCTCTAACTCTTCTATGACTTGGAGTAGTTGGATAAACTTCACTAATGTACATTCTAGTAGTTTTAGAGCCTTAGTTGGTTCTAATAGCGGGGGCGGTTTTGCACCCGGTGCTTTTGCTATTAATTTATATGGTTCTTCTAATGGAATAAGCTGTTCTTTAGAGAGGTATTACAACAACTCTCAAAACTATTCTACTTCATACGCAACTGTAGGTCTTTTTAGTTACTCGCCAAATACATGGTATCATTTAGCCCTTTCTTATGATAGTTCTTCTAGTGAAGCTACTGTTTACATAAACGGTTCTAAGATAGGTTCTTCTTATAGTTTAAATTACACAAACAGTTCGTATACATCATATTCAGCATTAGCTATAGGTAGGTACGCTACTGCTAACACTGGCTATGGTTTTGACGGAATGATGGACCAAATTCGCATATTTGATAAAGCATTAAGCCCGGGTGAAATAAATAGTCTTTATAATGAAACTACAACTACAGCAGCACTAGGTACTATATCTAATCCATCTACTGTAGCATATTATAAAATGCAAGACGCTACAGATGAAACTGGGTCTTATAATGGTACAGCTTCAAATGTAGATTTTAATGTTCAAGGTAAATATGGTTTTGCTGGAAAATTTAATGGTAGCAATAGTGTTATAAGTGCTTCTAACCCTAACTCTTTAGGTGGCGCAAGAAGTTTTTCTGCTTGGATTAAAACTACTTCTACAGCCTTCCAGGGTATAATAACCAATGGAGGAGGATCGCATGCTAGTGGACTAAATATGTTTGTTTATAATAATAAATTATATTCTACTTCAGGCAAAGGTAATGGAGAAAATTATGGGCCGACTTCTTCAGCAAATATAAACACGGGGGATTGGGTGCATTGTGTTCTTACAATGAACGGCACCGCTATTGGGTCTACTTTAAAAACTTATGTAAACGGTTCTTTAGATGGAACTCATACTACAACCGTATTAATTACTGATACATATGCTGCATTCAGAATAGGAGGCCGTTATATTAATAGTTCAAATGCAGCCTATTTTAATGGCTCAATAGACCAAGTAAGAGTATTTAACAAAGCAATTAGTGCGGCAGAAGTTACAAAACTTTATAATGAAATACAATGTGCTAACCCAATAGCTACACCTGAGGACTATTTTAATACTGTATTATATACCGGTAATGCTACTTCTAGATCTATAACCACAACTTTTCAACCGGATTTTGTTTGGCTTAAAAATAGAGGACCATCTGCTAGAAATCATAGATTATTTGATTCAGTAAGAGGAGCAACTAAAGGATTATACAGTGATTTAGCTAACGCTGAATATACAGAAAACTCATTAACAGCTTTTAACACAAATGGGTTTACACTTGGAACCGCAGGCAATCAAAATGTTTCAAGTGAAGATTATGTATCATGGAGCTGGAAATCTAGTGGTGCATTAAATCAATCAGCTTATTTCAATGGTAGCTCGTCTAGAATAGATTTAGGAAATCAAACTTTTTTTAATTCAGGAGATTTTAGTGTATCTTTTTGGTTTAAAAACCAAGGAAATGATAGCGCTTATCAATACATTATGAGTCAAAAATTAGCCAGCCAATATGAGTCTACATCACCTATAAGTATATCATTTTATGGGCTTTCCTATTCAAATCCCGGTAAACTTTATTTTGCTGTAGGAGGAAGTTATATTAGAAGTAACACAGCTTTATCTAAAAATGTTTGGCATCATGCTGTATGCACTATTGTAGCAGGCGGTGCTATGAAAATTTATGTAAATGGAAGTTTAGATTCTAATGCATATAACGAAACAACTACAAGGCCTACACCCACTCAAAATCTTGCAATAGGTGCTACCGGTTCAAATAACACTTATAATTTTAATGGGAGTATAAATCAACTTCGTGTATTTAATAAATCACTAAGCAGTTCAGAAGTTACAACACTTTATAATGAAACAGCTAGTAGTATAAATACTTTACAGGTGCTAGGTGATACATCTTGTATAGCAACATATCTTTTAGGGACTAATGCAAATGATCTTAGCACTAATTACAACGGCACGGCATCAAATATAACATTTAATCAGCCTGGTCATTTAAATAGAAATACAAACGGAACAATAGAAAGTGCAGTTAGTGCATCACCAGAGTCTGGGTTTAGTATGGTTAAATATACCGGTAATGCTACTTCAGGAGCAACTTTTGGGCATGGTCTAAACAAGAAACCTGATTTAATTTTAATAAAAAATTTAGTTCATGGTGGCAACTATAATTGGACTGTTTATTCAGGTCTCAATGG
>UEXM01002031.1_pt1 | contig 15264 bp, 30 predicted proteins | sample 1796661 | NCBI WGS metagenome assembly UEXM01 (sample SAMEA4772469, study PRJEB27181) | metagenome | reverse complement strand
GAGGATTGTCGGTTCCGAGTGCGCCAATCAAGAGTGTCTGATCAAGTTCATCGACCCAACCATCACCATTAAAGTCTGCGAGTTGTCCTTCGAGACGAGTTACGATGTCCCATATAACTGGGACTTCAATATTCTCACCTGCTTCTACACGCTGACTCACGACTGTGATGATTCTCTTTGTGCTGGCTTCCCAACAAACCACACCAGAATACTGTTCTGGAATAATAGGAATGATACCATCACTGAGTTGAACAACGAGACGAACGCTCATGAGACGAGCAACCGCAGTATTGTTTGTCCACTCGACCGTACCATCTAGATTAAACGGTCCAACAAAATCGCCGAGTGGTCTCTCATAGACTGCGACAACCTGTCTGTCGCCAACATCACCCTCAGAGACGGTAATGATTGATTCTACCCCACTGTCGCTCAACTGAGGAACTCTGGTGGTAGTCAATGGTTTGGGCATTCGCGGAGGACAATCAATGTCCTGTGCAAATGCACTATTACTTGCCAGTACGGCTGCTATCGTTAATGATTTCAAGATCATCTGCTGCTCCCTTCGCTGATACCTTTACCCATGCTCGACTCCAAATGTAACTACACATCACTGCACCTGCGACACACCACATGGCGATTTCTCCGCCCTCTGTGATGGGCCAGTTCTTGAACCAACCAGTACCTTCAAGAAGTGGAAGTCCACCAATTCCAATTGCTGCCCAAAACTCGGTGGACTTCACACCTGGCTTCGGATCTGTTGTTGTCTTTACTGTAGCCATAATAATCTCCTATTATTTTTAGTCTTGCTTTTCGATTTTCCATTCATCCTCATTTGGATTTAATGGTTTTTGTCTTTGTGTGGGCGGCGGGGGATCTGTGGGATCGAAGACTACCATCTCGGCAGTTGCACCCCAGTTTGCAAAGATCTGTCCCATATCACCAGAATCAACCTTACCATCATCGTTGAGATCGAACTGCTCATAGTATCCCTTTGCATCCATACCGAATGCAGCAAGAACATTTCCGAGATCGGCAGAGTCGATTATACCGTCGTTGTTGTAATCCATTCCTCCACCACTGAGTCGTGCGACCTTCCAGTCGTAACCAGTAGGACGCTTGTCGCTGGTTGCACCCTTGACGAAATCGACAATCTCTTGTGTCGATTCACTGTCTTGTGTCATAGGGAAACCACCCCACTTGTTTCCAAGCCAGTATAGTTTGCCGTTCTGTTCGTCCTTGACGAATGTAGGAGTACCAGAGTCTCCGCTCCAAATTCCTTCTCGTTCACCCATGATATCATCGACTTCGTACTCGAAGTCATAGACGCGAGGAGGTCTGCCGCCGTAGGAAGTAACTTTACCGCCCTTGCTATACATGTAGTGAAGCATACCCTGATTCGTTAACTGATAGATCTTGCTACCTACTGGTACATAACCAATGTCACATCCTTCGATTGGTGTGACATCTTCGGGGAGTTCTTCTTTGAATGTAATTACAATACGATCGCCATTGAACTCAGTGGTTGATTCCCATTCTGGGTAGTAGATCTTACCACTCTTGCCCATGAAACGCTGCTTGCGTTCTTGTGCAGGAACAGTTCTCCAATAGTGACGACACCCAATTGCGTGCTTGGGGGTAATCAAAACTGTTGCCCAGTAACCACTGTTCCAGTTGTTAATGTCGCTTAGGTTGTTATTACCTGCTTTATTATTGTATCGGCGATTGCGAACATTGAAGGACGAAAGATCAAGTCCATCTTGCATAGCGAACGAACCCTTCTTCCAACCAACGGGAATGCCTTCGGTTCTAATAGGAGGCGCACCACCAATATAGGTGGCTTCGGGATCGTATGCGTAACAATCGCTCTCTTCGTATGTGTATTGTAGTCTCATTTCGTCTCCGTGTTGTCTATTCTGTTAAAAATGTTCTATCGTCATTTATTAAACCGTCAATTTTTTCCGCAAGGAATGTGGAATGAATATTGGAAGTTTCTCCGCTGTCAAAGACTACTTTAGCAACACCGTCGTCAATTTGAACAACGATTCCTTCTTTCATATCTTTTTTATGAATTACTCTCTGTCCAATTTCTAAATTCATTTTGCCCTTTCCAACCCATCTCGGGTACTAAAAAATATTTTATCAAAAACAGCCATACACCAAGGCATACAGATTTTACAAGGTCTGGCAATTCTCATTTCACCAAACCTGTTAAATCTAAAGTTATATAGGTGAAGATTTTTTTTCCCGGACGCTTTTACATACGCATCTAGTTCAGAATGCATTTCATCATAGCGATAACCCAACCTCTTTGCTTGAGGATGAGTTTTGAATGAATTGGTTCCTACTGCAATAATTTCGTTTTTGCAAACGATAAGAGAACAGTGCCTCTTTTGACGAGGAATATTCACACAAATTGGTTTCGCTATAGAAATCAGTTTATCATACTTCTTCGATTGCGGGAAGTTCATTTCTAGTTTTCACTGATTCTTGAATTTCTTGAATAATAACTGCCAGAGTATTTGCGAAAAGTTCTTCCATACTCATTTCAAGATTTTTTGATTCTTGCTCAACAAGTTCATATTGCTCATCTGTCATTTTAATTACCAGTGTTAATTCTTTACCCATTGTTGTCTCCAATTAATTATAAAAACACGCCCGAAAGGATTCGAACCTTTGACCTACGGATTAGAAGTCCGTTGCTCTATCCAACTGAGCTACGGGCGCCTAAGATCAAGTCGTAATCTTAAGTGTGTCCGCAACTTCCGGAACAACCAGTCCCGATCCAATTGTCTTGTTATATTCGTTCATGAGAGCCTTTTGCGGGGCAACATCAAAAAGAACATTTTCTACTGGAAATTCGATAGTATTATTATCAAGTTCCGCATACATCATCCAAGGCATAAATCCAATTTGACCTTGACCAGTAGGAATTAGGATCGCAGGATTCTTTAGAATCGCCTGATTACCTTCTACTGTGTAACTCGTAATAATTTCTTCGCCTGTTTTCATTCTAACAATTCTTACACTCATTATTTACCTTTCAATTTTCGTCGCAATCGCAACATTTATTTAAAATTCTACCTAAAAAAGTACACTTGTTTGGTTTTTCTGCTGGCCATGTTTGACCCATTACAGGAATTTCAGTAGGAAATGCAAGAGCATTTTTAAATCCTCGTACAATATCTTCTTCTTCTAAGAGAAGATCTACCTTTCTTCCGTCGATTATAGCCTGTGCGTATGTTCTATTTTCACTCATGATGAAGCCTCCTATACTACAGGTATTTATACGGAAAATGCCCCGGTCCATAAGAACCGGGGCATTTCTGTCCTTCAGGAGAGATCAGATTGCGTGACGCATTCCGTTCTTGTCGAACCCGTAGGTTCGGTTACCCGGATGGGTATCCTCCATGAAGTAGCGAGTCATACCAGTGGAAGTCTCTTCCGTGGTGATCTCCCAGTTGCCGTACTGCTCAACCTGCGAACGAATGTCGCTGATTGTGGCGCGCAGATTGGCGACACCGAAACGCGAACGAGCCTCGTTGGGGGTGAGTCCCTTGCCGCTGGCAAGGTAGTTGATGACACGACGCTTCTTGGTGAGGGTGTTGCTAGACATAATATTGAATCTCCAAATTAGGTGCTTAACAGTGATTTGTGGGAGCAGCACCAGTTTTGCTCCCTTCTTGAACATGTATTATACACTATCCTGAGTCTTTGTCAACCCCCTTGGGTGATTTATTTTAAGAAAACTCATGAGAATCTGCTTTGCGTATTGCTCCGCAGTGATACCCGATTCGAGAGCAACCTCGGCGAGTGTATCAATGTATTCTTGCGGCATTTCCATGTTAGGCGTAAAATATGCCATCAGTTCTTGTTCCAAGGCATCAGACTACCGAGCCAACCAAAGAACTTAGGACCAGCCAATGCGCCACCGACGAATACAACAATAGTGTAAAAAACCGTACCTAGAACCTGTGAAGTAGTAATATCATCCATTCTTTTTCTCCTTTTTAGAATTAGACTTTTTCTTTTTCTTCTTACCGAAAATCTTTTCGTAATTTTCTCTGTATTTATTCATATCGACATCACGATACTTATCACCTTTGCCGGCAGAATGAGAATTACCCATCAGTCAGTCTTTCGCCAGGGGCATGAAGGGCCAAGCAAGAGAAGAGTGGGAGCCCAAAGTCCAGTGAAAATGCCTCTAACTGGATCTTCCTGATAAACCGCAACAGAAAGCGGAATAGAAAGAATTGCAAGAACATAAAACATTTGACCGAGAACCTTAAAAAACTTGTCCATAATTGAACCTCCATAAAATTTTAATGACCCTGCGGAGAATCGAACTCCGGTTACGAGAATGAAAATCTCGTGTCCTAACCACTAGACGACAGGGCCTAAAGAAAACCGCGAGGAGAGTGTGCCGAGTTCAAAGTTCGGTTCCTCTCCTCGCGGCTTAGATCAATGGGACTCAGGATTATTGTATACCTGAAAGGAATAGGGCGATCGTACAATGTCTGTAGTAACCTATTCCCACCACTCCACGCATCCCGCTAAGGATCATCTCTACACAAGCATTTCTGCATCATGAGGACAGGTCGCTAAACCATTTGGAGTTTGCACTATCCCCGTTCGCTGAGGATTGTTATGCGAGTCCCGTAGGGAAGGTAATTAGTCTTCCCCACATTGTTTCTTATTCACTTGTCATACGAGTATTATACTCGTTGTGTTGGGTTTGTCAACCCTTTTTTCAAACTTTTTTAAGCGGGTGAACGGACTCGAACCGTCAACATTCAGCTTGGAAGGCTGACACTCTACCATTGAGTTACACCCGCTAAATACCGCCTGAGGGACTCGAACCCCCGACCTAGTGATTAAAAGTCACCAGCTCTACCAACTGAGCTAAGGCGGCAAAATGCGGATGGCGACTTCCGCTAACGCCAGGGTTTTAAAGATCCCTAAACTTGGAAGTGATCAGGGTTCACTGTCCGAAAACCACCCATCATATTATTAGTCATAGACCATATTATACTATATTTAATTCATTTGTCAAGAACCATTCTGGAGTTTCTCTGTTTGTCCATTTTGCAAAACTTGCCTTCTCGCCTCGATAATATGCACGATATGCCTCAACAGGATCTACATTCTTGTACTCATCAGGCATGGCTTGGGCAAAAGGCGTAATATGAAATCCATACAACTTTTCAGGATAATTGCTCAAAAACCAACGGCATAGATCTTCAGTCTTGTGAATTTTATTGTAACGATGTGTGTATTCATAACAAAGAGAAATTGCATGAGAAGCCAACCAAGCATAGTTACCCGAACTTTGACGAGCCCAAATAGTACATGGATGATTTAGCATCACTGACTTGAAAAGGCGAATTGTAGAATTTTTGGCATCGGTGTGGTGTGTCCATCTTTTAATTCGCCTCCCATTCTTACTGTAAGAAATGTATTCGTCGCCATCCATATATCGATGGATAGTAGAAAGCATCTGTGCAGATTCTACAATCATTTTCACGACATGCTTATCACACATCATTTGAGCAGAAGTCTGCGGGTTTCTATCCATCACAAAGATATTCAAAACAATTCCATTTGATTTAAATCCCACTCTTTGCCGTAATCACCAAAGTTCTCAATTTCGTGATCATGTCGCGGAACTTCATAGTATCGCTTCAAGTTCCATTGTTTGGCAAGAGCTCGTTCCCAGCAAGCACCCTTACTGTATTGAAATCCAGACATAAGGTAAATTGCATGGCATGTATAAAGCACTTCGATATCTCGACGAGCGGCTTCTTCATAATCATACTCACCTATGTTTGTTGGATCTAAACCAATTTCACGATCCATTCGAGCAGGATTGACTACATCAAATCCTGCGGCAGTAAGTTGCTTTTCCTTTTCGTCAAATGCATCCCAGTTTAAATTGGGATGTCCAGACATAGGACCTGCAATGTAAATTCTAATCTTCGTTGGGTTCATCAAAATCCTCCGGGTCAATATCCATTAAACTTCGAACATCTTTCAATTCAACACCATCTATGTTAGTGTAATCTTTTGCAAAGTCAATTGCTTTATTCCAAAGATTTATATCAACTTCTTTGATGTATTCTGAAAATCTAGAGGTGAAAGTTAAATAAGCCTGCACAAGAGAGGCCGATTCTTCTTCGCTGTATTCTTCATCCATTGATCTCGCCCGCAGATGAGATAATAGGAATCCATCGACCGTTTGCATATTTTGGACCTGTTCGGTTCTTGTCTCGCGGGGGTATCCAACCTTTGTTGATTTCCGCGGCCGTAAGTTTACGGTTTCGATTATTCCAATTTAGATTTCTCCAATACACGATTCTATCGACTCCAAAATATCTAACTTTGTATTTAATCATAATAGGCCAATCAGGATTCGAACCTGCTTTACGCGATTATAAGTCGCGCTGAGAAATGCCATTTCCTCCCTTGGCCCTTGGTTTCATATATTATAGGGTCTTCTCAAGGAATGTCAAGCGTGTTTTCTTGTTATTCACATGACCCTCTTCGTCCTTCATAAAGTAGTTGGACTTCTGACGATCCTCGTCATTCCCAAGACGATAATTCATACCAGTCACTTCATCGTCAATTTTGGCACGATTGCCAACATGAACAGCGATGGAAGACACCATATGCGTTGCAATTCGAATTGCCTCTTCTTCGTCTGTACCGACAGGAATATCAATGTGTAGTCTATACATCAGACAAACTCACAATTCTCGGGATCAATCGCCTCATGCACAAAATCCCACTTCCAATTCCAAATCCAATCGTCTCGATCATAATCACTGTCGAAAGTGACATTTTCAGACTTTTCACGAATCATTGCTTCATTTTCGATAGTTTCATGCCCATCCCAGTCCACCATCTCTTCCATAGATCCACTCTCATAGACGCGACACCCAAAGAAGTTAGGCATTTCATCAATGAACTGATGAACAATTCGACACTCATTGTCGGTAATTGTATCAATTCGTTCGACAAGAGGACCAACCTCCGACCACGCAGATTCTAGATTGATCATAAAAGATCCCTCTTCTGGTTCCTCGATGTCCTGTAGACGAACCCACTTTGCGCCGATGTTCTGTTCCCACCAACTTCGGGTGTTCTGAAGATTCTCATCTACGGGTTCATAAATTTCAGTAAACAATTCAGACTTCATGCTTTCGTAGATGTCTAGAATCTTTTCTTTCTGACTTTCGGGGTATTCAATCACAATAATGTTTGTCACATGATTCGCCATTACAAAGTGTCTCCTTCTAAATCGTAGACTTCATAAAACAGTAGATTCTCAGTATAGAAACTTCTCCAACCATTGTCAAGTAAAGACCAAGCAATTACTCGAACTCCTCGATTATCTTTAATCGAATAACTTTTTTTAGAGTATTCCTCATATGTCAGGGATACCGAAAAGTTCTGTGATTGAATGTTTGCGAGATTTCTATATTCGGTCGGTTTAATTAAATCTGCTCTCAGAGTGAACGGGTAGATATTTCTAAATGTTCCCGTCGTTTTCTTTCTGAAGTAAACCCTCACGAAGTCTTTTTCGAGATGATCGAAAAGTTCTGGTAAATTCAATTCTTCGTGAGGCACTCGTTTAAGCAGTTTTTTAGACATGCCTTATTTAGTATCAAGACACGCTATGAAATTCTTCCCATCGTTCGAGGGAAGAAGGAACTGGATCCTTCGATCGATCCACCTTCGGTCGGTGTGATGTTGCAGTAATGTGCCAAGCACGAACTTCTCGACTATCGTTCATTGCACTCATTCCAGAGTACTGTGCATATTCATAGTCGCTGGTGGTTTCCATCTGATAAAGATTTCCGCGAAAATCTTCGATCCAAACATAAAAAGTAATATCATTCATTTTCAATGATTCCTGTGAGGGATTAAATCAGACACACGATGTGTCTGCCAATAAACAGTTGTTCCGTTGGGTTGAACTCTTAACTCTTCGATACTAGTCATTTTATCAGACATTTCTGCCATGTAAAGTAATTGTTTCGAAATATCTTGAGATTCGACTAAACGAGTTTCTTCTATTTTATTCTTTTGGTAGCCGAGCAAAATTACTAAATTCTGATAGTGCATATGTCTTTCCATTTAGTTCTAGATACGAATCGTGAAAATTATGAACATGCCCAAAACCATCATAATTGGCTCGATTGAGAACTTCGTCGTAAAACCATCGTTCTTCTTCTTCAGTAGCACCAATAGGAACTTTAAGTTCCTGCCAAATGCCTATCAAATTCGTGGGACTTAAAAAAACCATAGAATCAAAGAAATTAGGATCTAGATTTAACCAATAATTCACCAAATCTTTGGTGGTTTCCTGTTGGGGAGTCCATACCCACTGCCTATATCCATATTCTTCTTCAATAAGTAGTCTCATAGACGAATTATAACCTATTTTTGTCTTATGTCAAGCAATCATGCTACTTTTTCAGGGAAAGATCACGATTTTGGATCTGAACGATGTGTTTTTTCATTTTATCGAGGTAGCCACGATTCCTGAGTTCCTTGAAAACCAAATTTTCGACAGAATACTCGCCGGCGCGCCTAATTCCGACACCTCGTTCGATTTGAAGGCGCTTTTTTAACTTTTTAATCGTGCCTTCATCATCAGCATAGTGCTTCAAGGCATAATCAATCATGTGAATTTCGTGATCAACCTTCGATTGGACGAAATCATCGTTTTTCAGATCAATTTTCTCTTGCTTGGGCTTTTGAAGCCACTTATCTGCCTTCAAAGAGAACACACCTTGCGACTTTTTCATAGGCCTACCCAGTGGTTCAGCAAAAATTTCCACTGGGACACCATAAATTGTTATGTCATGGGTAAATTCCCATATCGCCTTCTTGTCTCGGAGGTATTCGCCGACAAATTCATCCTCACACTCGACTACTTTGGAGTAATCAACCACCAAGTGAACATCTAAATCAGAGAATTTGGTGTAATTGTAGTTTGCATTGCCACCAACAAGCACAATATCCTTAATTGCACTCGATGGGATGTCTGCAAACTTGGCCCACTTGTCCGCAATGAGCAAAAGTTGCTGACGAACCTTACCAATCATCTCTTCGTTCTTCCAAAACTTAGAATTCAACTCATCATGGAACTCAAAACTCAGTTCTTCGCTAACAAACCTAGAAAAAGATCTCATCCGTTTTGCCCTCTCCCAAGAAGTTTACCAACTTTATTTGCTAATGCTGTTTTAATAGTTGGTCTTTGTTGATCAACTCCAAATCTAGGAGGCTCGGTGACACTTATACCTGATGCTGCTTTAACACCTGTTTTAAGAGCTTTAATTTGTTTATTTTGACTGTTCATAGCAGATATAGAATGACCAAAAGCATCGATTGGATCATCACCACTTGTTGCTTTCTTCACATTGTCCATATTTTTATGGAAATCGTCTGAGGCACCTTGATTTTTAAGAGCGGCGCGGTGAAGATGTCTTAGTATTCTCTGTTCCTGTCCAATCTTCGCTTTTTCTGCTGGTGTATCATCATCAGTAACTCCTAAAGCCGGGGCAACAGTTGCTGCTGCCCTTTTTAATTTTTTACCAACAATACCAGTAAGATTACTTTTATGGGAAATGGGTACTGGTGGCTTCATTTTCTGGGGAGATCTTTTAGGTTTCGTTATTGGATCATGACCCATATAAACAACATCAGATTTTTTAGGCGAATCCGGTTCTGGTGATGCACCGTCCTTCTTCGGAGGAACTGGTGCGTACTCTTTTAGGTGAGATTTGAATGTTTTCATCGTCCTACTACCCTATCATCCATTGCGTCAAATGAATTTTCTGCGTCTAAACCACGATCCGATGCTCTTCGGCGAAGAATAGCCTCTGCGTTCTTGACACCGCGCTTACGATTCCTTACCTGTCGAACGCCTGCTTCTCGTTCGGATGGAGTTTCACCCTCAAACCCAGCATCTCTACCACTCTTTTCACTTTTCTTAGCCTTATCGATGTATTTCTTTAGATTTTCATCGCTAGGTGCTTCATCCATCTTTCCTAAAAACTTACGAAAGCCCTTTAAACCCTTTTTACCGTAACCGGGACCTTGTCCGTAACCCTCGCTTGTTTCTCCTGCTTTTTGAATCTCGTGCTTCGTAGGAATTCCGCGAGTTTTAGTGTCCAGTGTACCTTTTGTGTTTACTTTTTCTCCGGTAGTAGGATGTGTATGAGTCATATTACCCAATTGATGACGCACCCTAGTTCCTGTGTGTGGATTGGTATGGATATAAGGGAAGTTCCTCATTCTTCCACCACGGGAAGTTCCTCCACCCTGATTTGCTGGGTGACGAGGATCAGCAGAAACATGGGAATCTTCTTCATTAACAAAACTTTCGTCTCTACTAACATACCCGCTGGTTCCTAAACCTTGTGACTTCCCAACAGGACGAGCAGATGTTCCAGTCCTTGGTCTTCCTTGTAGGTTCAGATGTTTATCTAAAATTTTAGAAGATTTATTCTCTCTTGCTCTTGCTGCTCTAGATTTAAATCTTAGACCATCCAACTTACTGGCCGCCCTGGCGCTTCCTGCATCAGATTTATCAGTCGCCGCGGTCATCGCCCGCTCCCTTCTTGATCGTTCTCTCGTTGAAAATTTATCATCTCCTTTAGGTTCAGTTGGATCAGCTGCGCGTTGTCGATCTCTATCCGCATCGGCCGCGCTTTGTTGGGCCCGCGAAACTCTATCACTTTGAATCGCATCGTGTCTTTCTGCTGGTGTTTTACTTGCTTTCTGGAGGGCTTGACGAAGTGGTGTTAATGGACCCGGCTTACCACTGATGTCAGTGTATTGTGCGTCAGGAAGTAATTTTCCTACTACGGTTTGTGCAGCCCTTTTGATTCTTTTTCCTAAACTCGCCTCTTCGATTGGTTTATCCATCTTATTTCGTGCTGCAATAATTCGTGCAATACCGGCTTTATCGCCCTTCTTATACAACGCTTGGATATCAGACATATCATCGGGATGAATCTCTCGGGATGTATCTCTTGCAGTGCGAACATCACCTGACTTGAGATCACGCTTAACCTTGTCTTTCAATGTGCCTGGCAATCTTTTACTAATACCTGCCATTTTAAACTGATCCTTCATACCCTCAGCGAAGTCTTCTTCGCTAATCACCTCTTCGTCATGCTCAACAGAGTCTTTAATCTTCTTCAGGTGCTTTTGTGTCTTACGAAGAAGAGAAGCGCGATCTCTCGCCATCTGAGAGAACTTACTGGTCCCGTCACCGGAATGAGCAGAAACCTGAGCCTGTTTTAAAAGGCTATTGATTGCTCTTTCGTCTCTGCTGGTTTGTTTGTCTGTGAATTTTCTTTCATTTAACATTTGAATTTTCCTTAGTTTGCGTGACCAGACCTTACTTTAACACCATGCTTTTCCATGTGAGCATGATATTCTTTATGATTCTTAAAGACATGCCCACCATGTCTTTCGACTGCATCAATAATTTTCGTGCTATTTCCCGTCAATGACGCATTTGCTCTTGTTTCTTTTCTTCTTACACGATATCCAAATCCCAACGAACTTCTTCTTTCCTTTGGATGGTTTGCGATTTGCTGTAAAGAAGGCTGCTTCTTTAAGCCCATCGCTCTTGTATGCTTTTTATGTTTGTCGGAAACAGGAATAACTGCTATTCTTCCGGTTTTTGGACAAGCATGAATCTGTACAGGATCTGCATTTTTGCCACTTGAAAGAAGTCCATGTGCTATTTTATTTGAAACTTTTCCTTTTACATCTTTTTTCTCACCAGTAAAAGTTTTACCCAGTGGAGAAATCTTTCTACCTCTATGTTGCGTAGCAGGATCATAAGACTTACCAGTCATTTTCCTGCGTACTCTCCTTGCTAAGGCTCCTGTAATCTTACCTATATTTCTTTCATATCTTTTAGCAGTTTTTCCTTGCGGCTTGTCAAGACCCAGGTTCGAGATCTTTCCTTTTTTGTCTCTCTGAACCGTACCACTCACCGTCATTTGCTCTTGATCATGACTTCCACCCTTTGCTTCCAGTTCAGTCGTTCCTCTGGCATGTCTAGCATGTAAATCTGTGGTTTGCGCTCCAGAACCACCTGTAGATATGTGTTCACCCGTGGTGACCAAAGATTTTTCTAATGGAGCTCCTGTTGTATTCGGATATTTAGAGCCCTTCTTCTTTACTACTTTCTTTTTCGGAGCCTTCTTCGCTACTTTCTTTTTTGCCGCTTCATGAAGACCGCTCCGCTTTTTTTCTACACCTTCCTCAGCGGGTTCTCTCTGATCGACATTTCTCACTAATGCCCCCAGAGTGTTCATATAATTAGTTGTTTGTCTGTGTGCGGGTATCTTCCTACCCTTTACTGCTTTCAAACCTCTCTCAGTGGATCCTCGGAGCGTATGGGACATGCTACGAAGATCATCCAGAATCTTTGGTGTATCAATCGATGCATCTTCTGGAGACAAAGACTTTGATTGCGATCGTCTCACAAGCCTCTGTATGCCTTCGAGTGTTTCTTTACGGTTACCCATATAATGATCTCCCATGTATGGTTATTTATAAATAAAAAGAAACCAATACAAGGAATATGAACTATGCCTTTAGAGCCCAAACCAGACAAAGACAAAGAAGCAGACGCGAGAGATCGTGCAAAGGAAGCAGAACGCACAAGAAACAGAAAAGGTGGAGCAGGCTACGATCCCACCGATGTCTCTGAACTCTTTGCGAACAGAGTCTTTGAAGCAATTCGTCTGAGATTTCGAGGACAACCAGAAAACATTCCGAGTATCGAAATCAGCGGAAAGGGTCGTTCAGTTGACGGGGAAAGACCACCTGCATCCGCGACACAAGGACCACATGCAAAGATGAACATGAATCGTGGTGAGATTGCGAGCATGGTGAAGAGAGTGCGCAAGGGTAAACTACCCGGAATGGAACTAGCCAATGAATCTGCATGGCAACGCAAAGAGGGAAAGAACAAAGAAGGCGGACTCAATGAAAAGGGAAGAAAAGCCTACGAGCGTGAGAATCCGGGAAGCGATCTGAAAGCACCTGTCTCCGCAGCACAAGCAAAGAAGAGCAAGGGTGGTAAAGCAGCAAAGAGAAGAAAATCTTTTTGTGCAAGAATGAGTGGAATGCCAGGACCTATGAAGGATGAAAAAGGTAGACCAACCCGCAAAGCACTTTCATTAAGAAAATGGGACTGTTGATAGTAACACACACATTCACACCGAAAGGAAACGCATGAAAAGTAATTGGATGAAAGCAAACGATGATTCTCGCGCCCCTCAGTATCGTGCAAAGTTTGTCGCAGAGCATGGAGGAGAGTGGGTAAGGGGTGCAAAGGGATGGAACTGGGAAGGTTCTGTGAAACCTGTGAAGGTTGCAAAGCCCCGACTCCAGAAAATCCTCAAAGATCCTGAACCGATTCTTCGAGAACCAGAGAAGAAGAAGAAGCGTTTCTGGGATAGATGAAAGGTAAAAACTAAGTTTATTTTTATTTACTGGGACTCCTAAAGAGGGGTCCCAGTTTTTTTATCTGGGAGTCCCGTTTCTATTCTAGGAGTCCCTTAAAGGCCTTAGAGTTATCCTTTTCCCCCGCACACAGAGAATTATAAAGCGGCTTTCAGGGCTGTCAAGTAAAAAATCTGAGATTTCGTTCTGGGAGTCATGCGCATGAGTCCCGTTATTAAAACTAGGAGTCCCGTTATTTATTTTGGGAGTCCCGTTATTAAAACTAGGAGTCCCGTTATTAAAACTAGGAGTCCCGTTCCGAAACTCATCGGGGTATTTCAAGGTAGCCATGCTAGCCGCATGGAACCTATAGGGGTCCCATAACCCGATATACTGTTTTTCCGACATTTTATCCCCATAAGACTGGACACGGGTGGCGATTTCGACGATAATAGTAGTATGGAAAACAACAACGACATTCTCATCATCGTCATCAACTGCATCTCGATCGCTATGTTCACCGCTTCCATCCTCATTATGCGAGCATCCAACAATGACTGAGCATCTCACGATCGTCCTGTACTGGTGGGGTTTCGCCTTCCTCATCTTCTGCGCCCTGGCGCATGGCATTATTCGGAGCATCGACAATGGATGACTGGACTATTCTTCTCTGCCTCATTCCCGTGGCACTGCTTATCGGACTCATCTCTCCCACTGGGAAAGTCTCGAAAAAAGTTGTGAAAATCCGTCTCTGACCCTTGCCTTCCTCTCCTCTTCTGGTACAATACTCGCATGACGAACCACAACAACGACATCCGGATCGACGATCAGTTCATCACCCACGACGAGCGGGAGGAGATTACCGTCTCCGCTTCCGATCACCAGTTCTGGGAGCATATCCACGACGAGGACGACGATGTTCGACTCGACGGATCGGAACGCGACGACATCCCCGTCTGGATCGAGAACGAAGACGGTAGCGGGCAGTGGTCCGATGGTTGGACCGGTGCATTTCTCGAATCCGATCTCCCCTTCTGAGGAACTATCAATGTTCGACACCAGCATGGCATACAAATTCAACGGAGTGGCGCACGATGACAAGGCGCCCGATGGACCGAACCGGGGCGCTCGATACGCCACCGACTGGACAGCGGGCGAGGAGCGGTTCCGCGTTTCCAGTGTGGAGAACTCCCAGACGACCGAGACGATGATCTTCAAGATCATGGAGAACGGCGAACCGTCGTACTTCGATCTCTGGGCGGATCGTGAGTTCTACACGAACGCGAGTCAGCACGGGAAGTTTTTTCAGGAATTTCTCGACAATCGCACCCGCTAGGGTTGACATCCTGCCACTTTCGAGGTACAATAGACGCATGGAAAAAACACAAACAAACACAATTCGCGTCTTCCCTGTCTATGACGGGGTAGCATATCCCACAGAAGTCTACACTGTGGAGATTCTCGGAAAAGGTAAGCGTGGAACGCTTGAGATCTCGAATCCGTTCCAACCGGGATGCAGCACGCATTCCTGCTACAAAAGGATGGAAGATGTTCCGCGAGCGGTACGGTATTGGGAACTGGATTGCTGGGTAATCGCAAAATAATTCTCGGATTTCTCTTCCTTCCTCTTGAATTCTCCTCCTCTTCTGGTACAATACTCGCATGGACAACATCATCAACAACTACTTCATCTCCTCCGATCTTGAACTCATGTCCGCACGGGATCATGACGATGAAACGAAAATCGTTTTCGTCATCTTCAATCACGATCTCTGTACCGAGCATCAG
>UEXM01001668.1_pt2 | contig 15271 bp, 21 predicted proteins | sample 1796661 | NCBI WGS metagenome assembly UEXM01 (sample SAMEA4772469, study PRJEB27181) | metagenome | reverse complement strand
ATCTAATATAAATAATGATTGGCATAGTGAACTTAAAAGAAAAATATGGGTAGATGATGAAGGGAAATCAACTAATTATCATTCCTTTGCTAACCTTACTTCCACACAAAAAAATGTTTTATTGAGATATTTAGAAGATGGTAGAATAAGAGGTATTACTCATGCAGGATGTAGTGAAAATATTAGTTTGATGAGTGAAGAAGATTTGGAAATCGAAAAACTTGGATAAAAAGTTTTAAATAGGTTAGGGCATTTTGTAAAAATATGGCTGAAGTCGAAAAGAGATATTGGGACAGAGTAGGAATGTATGTTACAAGAAAATTTGCAGAAGAATGGATTCAAAAAATGGGTGAATCACGCCCGACTGGTGGAAAACATCTTGATGAAGATATAGAAGAATTCGTAGTAGCCGGTTCTGCAACTCCTGTCGAGTTGAGGGATGAGATAAAAACTATTTTTGAACAGCCTTTTGAACAAGTTGAACTCCCTGCCGATACAAGGGCTATTTTATTTGCGGATAAAATGGAAAGAGGTAGAGTTGCATTCCTTAAGGAAAGAAAGGGTGAAGGCGTTACACTTGATGAGGCAAAGGATATGTTCCAAGAAGCACTTGATGAAGGTGTAGCAGAAATTTTGGGTGTTGAGGTAGGTAGTCTAGCAGTAGGCTTAGGGGTTGCTTCCGAAGATGATTCGGGGGCAGATGTTGAACATGACGAAAACTAATAAAAAAAATATGCCATTAACTGAAGCATTGGTATTTGATATAGTAGAATATCTTTTAAATAATATGGGTTATGGATATTCTAATGAAATATCTTTTTTTATAGTAGATAAAAAACCTAAAAGATATACTTCAAGAGAAGTAGTAGGTATTCTTAGAAACCGCCCAATGTTTAAACACGCTAAAGTTTCTGAAAGAAAGGGCGGCATAAGATGGAGACTAGATATTAATTCATTAGAGAGGTATCTTTTTCAAAAGGGTTTTGAGGAAAAGGCAGAAGCAAGAGGATTTTATGCAGATATGATTAAATTAAAAGAAAAACAAATTTTTGCTACAAAAATGATAATGGAAAATCAAGATTCTCAAACCGTCAATCAAATATATGAAAATCTCTCAAAAATATGGGCATAAAAAGAGAATGTTTTATATAGTTAAAAGTAAGTCTGATTATTATGGAGTTCTTTATTCGTGCTTATGGTGTCTCAGATAGTAATAAATCATCAAAGGATATTTTTAAGTCTGAATGCCCCATATCTAACGATGAATTTATAACTGAGTGTAATAAATTAAATGCTAAAAAATTTTTACTATGTGTTAGAGGCCGAGGTATTAAGGGTTTTAAAAAATTAGATGAATATGTTGCCGAAGAAGAATTGGAAGTTTTTGATGCTGAAACTATTAGTGTTAATCAAAAATTAACTTTAGATTCGCTCTCAGATGGAGAATTGTTAAATCTGATGGATAATATGGTTAAGAATGCTCCAATGGATTCTGAAGGTCAGGATAAATTTATGGCAGATTTAAAAAAGTTTAATGCTGAAATTAGAGAGCGTTCTATAATGAGTCATACCGCTACTAAAGCCGCAGAAGATACCCTCGTTAGCACAGGATTTTCCGTAGGTTCTAGCGTTGCACCATTTATGGTAGGATTATTAACTGGAGGTGTTGTGATTTACGCTATTCAGAAGAAAGAGATGGAACAATTAAAAACGGAAATTGATTCATTGAAAAATTCGATACAAGAGGCCGAAACTGCAATAAATAATGTTAAATTACAAGCCGAAAGTATAATACCTCCTAAAAAAACTGCTGATGAAAGATTCATGGCAGAATATAATATGCTAAATCATCGCAGAAATTAAAAAGATTTAAATAGTTTGTTTATAATTTAAAAGTATGTCTGAATTTGATGATGTCATAGAAAGAGGTTCTAAAAAACCTACTGAAGATGAACCGCAGAAAAAACAAAGAATACCAAATTTTGCAGATGTAGGAGTGGAAAAGGACTCTCCTAAGATTTCTTTATCTTCTATGTTACAAGATGAGCCACTATTAGCAGACCTGACTAATAATTTAAATCCTGAATTGAAAACACAAGTATTAATTCCTTTAATTAATATCTTTGAGAAGTATGGATTTGCTGAAAATCTTGTATCTTCAGAAAAAACTCAAAATTCTTTAGCACTAATGGGGGTATTAACAGATGTTGCTCCAGTAATTAAGGGTTTAAGTCAATATTTGGAAGGTCATCGAAATAGTTTAAATGACGCAGATAAGGAATTTTTGGAAAATTTACAAAACTTAGATACGAATGAGGATTTGGAAGGATTATTTAATTCTGAAAATGAAATGGTTGTAGAATCTCCTCAAAGAGAACATCCATTATTAGGAAAATTACCTGATATAGATGCAACAAAAAAAGTAGATTGGATGAAAATTATGGACCCTGAAGGATTTCATAGTGGGAATAAGACAATAACAGGAAATTTTACAATAGATGATGAGTTAGTTATACCAAAAAACAATAAACCTAAAATAAAATTAGCATCTGTTGAAGAATTAGCGGCTCAAGCAGGTATAGATTTACAGGATAATAATCCGCCTCGCATTTCATATGTTCCACCTCCTCCTCCACCAACTACTGAAGTCGAAATTGCTCCTGTAAATATTGATAAATTTTTAGAAGTTTCACCACCTACAAATGTTGAATCCTTTGATATTCCGATTAGTGAAAGATTTGATGCTCCTCAAAATTATTATGATGGGACAAATGGATTAGAAGCGGATTCAAAAGAAGCAGAACCTCCTATTCCTAGTGTTGATTTACCTTCTGCAAGAAGGACAATTGTTTCTAAGTGGCAGAATTTTGAATCTACTGAAGAAGAATAGGAGATAATATGAGCAATCTAGTTTGGAGAAAATACGTTATAAATAAGATGCCGTATTGGATAGAGTGGTTTAAGAATAATCATTTTCAATCATATATTGAAATGTTACATAGATTTATTATTACTAATCCCTATTACCTTCCTAAAGATAATGATTCGGCATTGGTAGAATTAGGTTCTGATTTAGACTTCTTTGATATAGATGAAGATTTTTTCGATTCTTTAACTGATAAAGGATTAAAGGTTTGGTATAATTCAGATTTTCAAGATTTCATGTATGAATTGCAAATTGTTGGTGGTGAACAGCAAGAGATAAAAAAACTTCTTAAGTTATATAATAGATTTCCTTGGTGGTTTAATAGATGTTATTCTAAAGTTCACGAAAATCTAGCACAATATTTTGAATCCGAAGGCAGAAACTTTAAATAGAAGCACTACCATTATTAAAATATGGATAAAGATTATCGAGATTGGGGTGTGCAAAAAGGTTCACTTTCTTTACAAGATTCCTTTTTAGAATATGTTCCTGAGAGTGAAGCAATAAACGAGTATGATAACATAATATTAAGTAATCAAATATCATTTCCTCTTAAATTTTTATATCAAGTTATATTTATAGGTGGTAAAAGAGGGTCAGGCAAATCTTATACTGCCGGAGTGATGATGGAAGAATTAGAAAGATTAGGCTTACAATATGTATGTTTTGATGCCTTAGATGCTCATGGAGGATTGGATGAATTAGAAGGAGTAGAAAGAATAACTCCGGTTAGAGGAGAATCGGTAAATATGGTTAAACTTACCAATAAATTAAGAGATACTCAAAAATCCTTAATAATAAACATTTCAGAAATACCTTTAGAGCAACAGCAAAGTTTGATTTCTGAATATTGTGAAACACTTTTATCCACAGACATGAATGGAAGAGGTTTGATGACAATTTTTGAGGAATGTCAAGATTTCGTTCCTCAAATGGGAAGGCCTGAGTCATTTCATGGTATAGTTCGTTTATGTAAATTAGGACGTTCTAAAGGATATGGTTCGGCTCTAATTTCCCAAAGACCTGCGGCAGTTTCAAAGGAGGCGTTATCACAAGCCTCCATATATATGGTTCACAATGTAATAAATACAAAGGATATTAATGCTCTTAAAGAACAAATGTCTTTTGGGACAGACACCTCACGAATTGAGAAGATATTAGACGGTATAGGTGCATCGGAACCGGGTGAGGTTGTCGTATATGCTCCTGAATTTTTAAAGGATGAGGGATATATAACCGTAGGAAAGGTTGATAGGAAAAGAAGGACTGAACACAAAGGTAAGAATATTGATGTTCGACCCAAAACTATAAGTATGTTTTCTCCAACTAATATAGAAAATGAATCCTTTGGGATGTTGTATGGTTCTGAAGATACTTCGGATAATGATTTTAGAATGGAGGATATGAATGTTATTGATATTGAAAATTTAGATAATCCAAATAACAATAGTGAAATAGATAATCGTTATAATTTTGATAATGATGATGATGATGAAGAATTTTCTTTAGAAGATAGTTTAACATGGATTGCTGAAGAATTGGAAAATGAAAAGGTCATGAAGAAACCCAATACAGGAATGAGATTTATTGCTGGAATAGCATTTTTAACAGGTGGTATTTTTTTAGCGACAAGAAGAATATCAAGAAATGATTAGTAATCTTTAAATAGTTAAAATGTATTACTACAATTATGAGCAACAGACAAATCGGTAATATAGTATTACCTAATCAACCCCCTCGCCCTAGAATGCATAATTTTGAAACATTTAACTTGGTGAGAGATTCTCTACCGGCTCACAATGCTTCATTACAATCATTTAATGCAGGAGCATCTACCTTAAGGCCTCAAGGCAATATGCCAAATATGCCAGTTTTAAGAGTTCCTGAAGCGAGAGCCGCAGAAACTTACAGACCTGCTCTATGGACTAATCATGGAGTAACAGAAAGTTTTGGTGGAAGCCCTCGTTGGGAGGCTGAACATTTGGCTCATAGACCAACTAACCCAAGAAGCCTTTCAATGCCAAAGAAAGTAACTTTTAAAGCACCTCCTAAACAAGTTAGAATTATTGAACCTACGATAGTTCCAAAGGCCAATATTCCAAATATTCCAAAGTTTAATGCGGAGATGATGGGAAATCCAAATCCAATGACTTTTGAAGCGAGAGCAGTTCAGCCAACATTAAGAATGAAGGATATGGGAGGGATTGCTTCCTCTACTTCTAAATATGCTACACTAGGCCAATCTCATGGTAGGGCTTTTGGTGCTGAATCATGGCTTAAGCCAAGAATGCAATAAGAAACCTTTTAATAGTCGTTTGTTAATTTTTAATTATGATTAGAGACACAATATTAGTCGCAGGAACCTTAATTTTCATTGGTGGAATTTTATCTATCTATCATGTAACTAAATTATATCCCAATATTGATAAAAATTCTAATAGTCGGTATCATTTAGCGATGGCTGTGATAGGTGGCTTCATGATAAGCATAGGTTCTAATCTATTTGCAGACGCTTTACATGATGGATTAAAATCATGAGTTAATTTTAAATAGTCGCACACGTATCATATAATATGAGTTTGCCAATTCACCTACAAGCGGAAGTAAATGATGTATGTGAATTAGGTATAGATAATTATATATCGAAAGAACACCGAAAGGAAAGAAGAGGTTTTATTGAAGACGGAATATTAACGGGAACTGCATTATCAGGACTTTCATATCTTGGATTCAAACAAAATTATTTACCGAATTATTTTATCCCTATTCCTCTAATAATTTCATTTGTTTCTTCATTAGTTATTTCATCAAAACACGTTGGTAAAAATGATGATGAATATGAAAAAGCATTTAATGAAATTTGTTCAATGAATAATACATAAGGTAAAACTTTAAATATCAAAAAGGTTAAGTTAAACATATGGCTAAACCACGCAAGTTTTATAGAAAGAAAACTTCTAAGGGCGAAAAAACTATTGCTACAACAAAATGGCAAAAGTTAGTTTCACAACATGGTGTCGATGGAGCAAGAAAACATTATACTGGATATAAGCAAGTTCCAGCACCTCCGACTACTTCAGGAAACATTAGAACAGTAAAGAAAGGAACTCGAAGAGTTAGAGATAACAAAGTAGGTTCCGGTCGAAGAAGTCTTTTGTTTTATAAAGGAGATAAGGTAGGAACATGGACTAGAAGTAAGGGAAACTCTACAAAAGGTAGGACAGGTCTAAGTTGGTATTTAGAGAGAGGCTATGGAACAGCAAGAAAGCCAGTTCCTGATACGGCTAATACTCGAAGATTAGGTATTGCTAATAAAGGTAAAGTAACTAAAGCGGCTGAAACTAAGGCGGCTGATGGTATGTTAGTTCCGGGAGCGATTTCAGGATTGAACCAACAAGAAGATTGGGAAACTAGAGCCTATGAAAAGCGTGGAAAGAAAATAGAAAAAGAGGCAGAATATATGAAAGAAGAAGAATTTGAAGAAATGGAAGATTTTGACGCTGAATTAACAATGTGGCAAAGAGCCGTAGCAAAACATGGTATTCCACCAGCACCTAGAGGACAAGCGAGAAGTCATGGTGCTTTTAAAGAATATCAAGGAAGAAAACAACAAGATGGAATCATGTTTCAACATGGTGATAAAGTAAGTAGTTGGGATAAGGAAGATGGATATTCTACGAAAGGTGTTAATACTGGTCGTGGATGGTTCATGGAAAGAGGTTTTGGAAGTGCAAGAAAACCTGTTCCTAATACACCCCTAACAAGAAAACTTGGTATCGCTAATGCAGGTAGAATGATGAGAACTCCTAGCGGAAGATTCGCTGGTTTAAAAAGAATGTTAGTTCCTTCAGGTGTTGCTGGTTTGAATACTATGCAAGATTGGGAAATGAATTATTTCAATAGCAAAAAAATGCCACTCTTTGAAGCAGAAACAGGCTCATGCCCTAGTTGTGGGTGGAGTGCCGAATCTGTGGAAGAGTGAGTTGATGACGCACAATTTTATCCAAATATTAACTAAAAATACCCCTTTACTAGTGAATACTTTAAATAAAGGAGTGATTTAATTTGTCCTTACAAGCCGTTGCCGTTCTTGCACCAAATAATAATGGAGTAAGTGGAGTAGTAAAATTTACTCAAGAAGGAAATGTATTACACATTGATTATGATATTCAGGGTTTGTCTGATGGTGAGCATGGATTTCATATACACCAATATGGTGATTTAACAGATGGTTGTGATTCGGCTTGTTCACATTTTGACCCTTATGGAAAGGAACATGGAAGTTCTGCTTCAAAAGTTAGGCACTTAGGAGACTTAGGAAATATAACTTCGGAAAACGGATTAGCAGAAGGAAGGATGTCTAATAAAAGCATTTCTTTGTATGGGGGTAGGATTAATTGTATAGTTGGGAGAATGATTATTGTTCATCAAGACCGTGATGATTTAGGATTAGGTGGTGATGCCGAATCTTTAAAAACTGGAAATGCTGGAAAAAGAGTAGGTTGTGGAGTTATTGGATTAGCGAAAAGTTCTTCTGAATGTGAAACAAAAAAATTAAATAGTAATAAGACATATATTGGCGTAGGAGCAGTAGTGGGTAGTTTAGTAGGATTGATACTATCAAAAAAATAAGTAGGTATAAATATGAAATTCCCTGAGAAGCCTCCTGAGTGGGTAAAAAAAATGTTAAAAAATGATAATGGACTAGGTGATACGGTAGAAAGAATAACTACAAAAACAGGTGTTAAGAAAGCCGTTGAATTTGTGGCGGAAAAAACAGGAAAGGATTGTGGTTGTCAAGCAAGAAAGCAATATTTAAATAGTCGGTTTAAATATAATTAAATATGGCGACAAAATATCCTGAATATTTTTATGAAAATAGACCTGATTGGGTTGAGATTTTAGATGCAATTAAGATACAAACAAAACCTAATGAAAAAACAAGGAAGCCTAAGTATTGTGGAAATTGTAAGTTTATAAAAAATATTCCGACTGAGGCCGACCCTTATTGTGGAAAACATAAAGTTGCTATTAGAGGGCATTGGTATTGTAAGTCGTGGATGAAAGGAGATGCTAATGACCCTAATACGAAATCTTTAAATTAACAAATCTTTAAATATCAAAACAAGAATAACAATTTATGGGTCTTACTATACTAGAAATAGCCGGAGTAGGAATAGGTGCTTTAGTAGTTATGAACCTTGTAAAGACAAAAAAAACTCTTAAAGATTCAGGAGATAAAAAAATGACCTCTCCACCCAATACATCGCAAGATGATACTAATTTTAATAACGGTCAGCCCGGCGTTATGATGGCTGAAAGTTCATTAATTAATCAAAGAAATTACGAACAAAATATCACTCAAGAAAAGGGAAAACCTTATCCTATTGCTTTCGACCCCGCTAATGACTTTTTACCAAGATACAGATGGCCTGATGGCTCAGTTTGGAGTCCTGCTTACAACCCAGTAGATTCTTATAGGCCTCTTGATTATCAACTTACTACTAGTCTTAGCGAGGTGGTTTATTAGATGTGCAAAACTTGTGGATGTAAAGACGCAGAAACCTTAGAAGGTGAAGATTGCGGCTGTAAGCATGAAAATGAAGCAGAATCCTTTGGGGCTGATGGTAAATATACTAATAATCAGATTTCTAAGATGAATTATAGGGAAATTACTACCTTTGATGAATTGTTGGAGGAATTGATATATGAGGAAATGTATGATAACTTCGATGGTGATAACTTTTCCCCTTACAAAGCATGGAAGGGATTAGATATAAAAGATAGAAAAAAAATAATATCTAAAATAAGTAAGGACAAAAGATATAAAGAATATAATAAAGTAAAAAGGATTGACGATAGTTCAGATAATAAGAGAGGAAAAGTTTTAAAAGTAGGAGAATTAAAAGAGGCCTTGAAATTTGCAAATGATAATGATGAGGTTTGTGTAGGAAGTTTATATGATGAAAATGCGATTGTTCCAAGTAATCGTGTTTATAAAAAAGGTAAGGAGGTTATAATCTCAGGAGATAGTGGTTATCATATCAGTCAAAACACTCAACAGGCTCTTGAAGATGCTAATAATTATTCTCGTAAATATAGTGCAGAATCCTTTCAGGCTCACGACCACTCTCATATTTATCCTTCTGAAGAATTAACACCTTCACATTCACATAGTAGCGAAACTTTTAAATCATCGAACAACAATAATAACATTATGGCCGCAGAATCTAAGTTTGATAAATTATCAGATAAAATTGCAAAGCAATATCGAAAGAAAGGTATGTCTGCTAAAGAAGCCAAAGAAATAGGCAATAAAACCGCTTACACTATTGGAAGGAAAAAATACGGTAAGGCAGGAATGGCTAAAAAGGCTAGAGCCGGTATGAGGGCAGAATCCTTCGAGGCTGAGAAAATAAATACATTTTCTGAAATTGAAAATGAATGGAAAGATTCATCAGTAACTATTTATGATGAGGATGCAGATGAATTTTATGGTGTAAAAGAAATTTTAGTCCAAAAAGGAGATGATGTATTAGAAGATGGACATCCGTATCTTGTTTTAAATAAAGATAGTGGCGATTTAGATTCTCAAGTATTTTATCGTGATTTTCAAACTGGCTATGATGCAGAATCCTTTGAGGCTGATGATGATTATGTAATTGTGGATAGAGGTAATTATAGAGTTAGAGTTCACAAGAAAAATTTAGATAGATTTAATAGAAGCACAATGCATAAGATTCATAGTGAAAGAAACAAAGAAGGATTAATGTATGATGAAGAAACTAGTAGATGGATTCCATTAGAAGCAGAATCCTTTGAGGCTGAAGAATTTTTTAGATGTAAGAATTGCGATTACAATGTTGAATTAGAAGTTGAGGCAGTATTTGAAGATGGCTTATGCTCTAATTGTCTTGTAAAGGAAGGATTTCAAAAAGAATATGGGACTCATGGAAAATGGATGAAAAACGGAGAGTATGCTAAAAAAATAAAAGGTGCTACTTATGAAGATTATGATGCAGAATCCTTTGAGGCTCAAGGCAATCCTGATAAAAGAACTACAACTCAATACGCTAACTTTTATGTAGGTTGGGAAGACGAAGAAGGAGAACTTAGGGGCGGTGGGAAATTCAAGAAGTTTAATGATGCAAAGGCTCAAGCCGAGATAGTTGCAAAAAGAAATGGAAATTCAAGAGTTGTTGAAAAAAGAGGTTTCGCTCTTTGGACTGATGATGGAAAAGGTATGTGGCAAGAAGGTTATGATAAAACCGATGCAAAGAAGTTTTATTCCGCAGAAGGATATTCTATTGGAAGTGGGTTTAGACTTGGATTCGGATTAGGATTAGGTATGCTTGCTCTCTCAACTGTAACAACTATCGTTGCCCTTGCCGCTTCAACAATTGATGAACGGCAGGTGGAATAATGAGAAGATTTAAAGCACCAAGAGTTTCAAAAGGTCGAAGAAAAAGAAGGGCTAAGATTGGCTCAAGGAAAAAAAATGATTTTATTAGTGATAAAATTAGTATTATAATGAAAGAATATAAGACTACTGGAATGGTAGGTCGTTCAACCCCTTTGAATAGAAGGGCGGCACAAAGGCAAGCAGTAGCAATTGCTTATTCAATGGCAGAACGAGAAAATTTTGCCGCTAATGATATAGAGATTCAAAACGATATATTTACTGAATCAGTTTCAGGATTTAAATTAATGAGTGCAATAATTATTGCTACGGTTTTGATTGATTATTCAATAAAAACAGATATGTTTAAGGGGGGATTAAGACGGGACAATTAAATACTAATTATAATTCTAATGTCAATGTAAATAATCCAATTGACGAGGGTTTAACTTTTCACACTAATTCAGAAGGTAAAACTAAAATGGTAGTGCCTATGTATGAAACCTCACTACTGATGAGTGGGATGTTTGTAGGTTTGTTAGTAGGGATTAGTTTTGCCGCTTTATTTAAAAAAGGAAGTAACTCTCCACAGCCAGTTTATGTTGTAAAAGAGTAATCTTTAAATATCTAAAAGATAATCTTTAAACAATGGCTGAAATAAAAAAGATAGCGTTTGGTTTAGCGGGGCTTGGAATAGGCTTAGTTCTAATAGATAAGTTAGGAGATAGCGAAATATTTAATGCCGAACACGCAGGAAATTCTAGTTCTCAAGAAACTGTTTCAAAAAAAGGATTAATAAGTAAATTAAGAGAAGTTATAGATAAAAGATTTTTGATTTCAGACCAACAAGAAATAAACACAAAATTAAGTGGACAAACTGTGGACATAATTCCACAAGGACTTAGTCCCGGTTTCGATTATTCATCAGTCTTTGCAGAATCCAAGGCTTCGCAATATGTAAATATGGCTCCTATGGGATTCGGTGTAACTGATGTTAAAATTGATGCTAAAAATCCTTACGATTTTTATTTATCTGCTGAAGATGCTGGTTACGATATGTCTGTTGTTGGACAAGAAGCAATTACTAGTCGATTTCGCCCATTGGGAGAACAAGCACCTACACCTACTCAAGTTTCTTTTATGAGTTTTGATAGATTAGCGGAAAAACTTTCAAATATGGGTAATACAAGTAAAGAATTACAAAATAAAGAAGATAGATTCACAAGAGCAGGGTTTTCTCGAATGGGAGACACTAAAACCTTTTCGGGAACTTATTCCCCTGACGAAAATAGCGATTATACATCAGGAAGCACCACAAAATCATTAGCGGCATGGAGAACTCAAGGAATTGTAAATAGAGTAACTGATAGTATGATTATGTTAATTCCTAGAGATGGAAGTGCTATTAAAGAACTAAGGAGAGTTTAAAAATGGCTTTGGAAGAATATGATTATTTAATGGTTGATAGTGAAGATTTTTGGGGATATGATAGTTCTACATTTAATGATAAAACTAATTGGTATGGTAAAGTTTTTGTAGTATCAAAACAAAAGATTGAAGAAAATCCTAATTTAATTCAAGAACTTAATCTAATGCCTTGTGCTATGTTTTTCCTAATAGGTGCTGAAGATAGTCAAAGATTTAGACCTACAAGAATTCAAGTCGATGAAGAAAGAATGGTTGCTGTTATAGAGGGAGTTCAGAAAAGAATAGGGCAAGATACTGAAGATGTAGTAAGACCGATGTTATTTAGACTTAATGGACTAGCACCAATTTATAAAAATATGAATGAATATGGTAAAATGACTTTGGGTAGATTTAAAGTTGATAATATGATATTTTCATCAACCGATGGAGATTTTAAAAAACCCAAGGCACGATTGGAAGAATTAACACAATATGCTGAATCATTTGGAGAAGATAAAGTAGTTGCGGAAGCAGAATTTTTTAATGCTGAAACACTTGAAAGGATTAATCCTACTATCGTGGAAGGTGCTGAAGATATTATGGGTGCTGAAAACGAAACCTTTAAGTCATCGAACAGTAATGCTATAATTATGAATGCAGATGGTGGTGTTTTAGCAGATACAAATGTTTTTGGTCCTGTTGTTAATGACAATGTTATCGGACAAGAATATGTTGGTCGTGTTTTAGGTCAAGATGCAGAAAGCGCATTTTATCCTAATGGAGATGGGCGTAACTTTGGTAATATAACTGCTGATGGACAATACGAACCTCTTGGTGCGAATGCAGAAGGCGTTGAAAACGATATACTTTCAGCCGAATTTAATGCAGAAGCAAATGAAGTTACAATACACACACTCAAAGGTGAGCAATTCACCGTTAATGCTAGTAATGGCATACTTAAAAATGCAGAAGGAGTATTTGATGCAGAAGAATCAGAAGCCTTATCAGCAGAAGATATGACTCTCGTAATGAATGCGGCAGGATATGTTCCTTCAGGCGAATGGGGTTCAATGAATCCTGAATCCGCTAACCAAACTTATATGTGGGAATTCCGAAATGCAGAAGAAGTCCCTTCAGGAGAATGGGGTTCAATGAATCCTGAATCCGCTAACCAAACTTATATGTGGGAATTCCGAAATGCTGAAGATAGAGAAGCACAAGGCTATGATGATAGAGATGATGAATCAATAGGTATGAGACATAAAGGAAAACACAAGCAATCACTTAAAGATAGAAGAGATGAGTCTAAGGCTATGACAGCAAAAGGCGACCCTCACCACCCTTACGCAGATGTAGGAACAATGGATGCCGAGTTTTTCCCTGATGGAGATGGAAGAAACTTCGGAAATGTTACAGCAGAAATGCAAATGGACCCTCTTGGATTTAACGCACAAGGCTATGATGATAGAGATGATGAATCAATAGGTATGAGACATAAAGGAAAACACAAGCAATCACTTAAAGATAGAAGAGATGAGTCTAAGGCTATGACAGCAAAAGGCGACCCTCACCACCCTTACGCAGATGTAGGAACAATGGATGCAGAATATATTACTGAAGAAGGTGTTCTTATGGGTGCGGCTGAAAATACAAGAGTATTACTTAGTGATAAAGATACAGATATTATAGATGTAGTTCAAGATGCACCAATTATAAGAGACTTTAAATTAAGTGGTTGGGCGGCTTCTGCATTAGTATTAGGAACTGCATGGGTTTTCGGAAGAAGGTCTATGGCAAAGAAAGACTCAATGAATGCTGAAATAGAGGTAGCAAGAACTATTGGTGTCGTTGGAGGAGCAAATGATTTTGGACAAGACCCAGTAATGATTCAAGAAAGTAATAAAAGACACTTTTCTCCAATGAAATTTTCAGGACAAGATAAACTTGACCCTAGTTCTCCTAATTTTAGCCCACTCTCTCAAAGTTATGAACTTTAAGAAACTTTAAATAGGTAATCACCTTTAAATTATATTATGGGATATACCATAGGACAGTTTTTAGACTTAAAGGAAATAAAAGATACATTAAAATTTAATAAACAGTATCATCAAAAAGTTTTTTTCCCTGCATGGTTTGAAAATAATTTCCGAACCTTTTCATATCAAGTTGTAGATATGGCTTCCCCCACAAAATCATTAAAGTGTTCTGATACATTTAAGATACAAGCAGGTTATCCTCATGAAGTAACACAAGAGCAAAAGCAAAATCTTGATAAAATTCAAAGAGACTCATATTCCAGTCAAAGAAGTTTTATTATTCCTAAGTTAAATGCTAAAAGGTTTATAGAACTAACAAATAATAGAAAAAACATTATTGAGTTTAGCACCCCTCACGATTCACAGTATATAAGAGATATAAGAGTATTCGATAATGATTGTCATTCTGATTTGACTATAATATATGTCGTCAATAGAAAGGCTCAAGTAATCTCTTCTTGGACTGTCTTAAAAAATAATGGGAAGTTTAAAATCAAGAAACCTACTAAGGAAGAGGCTAAAATATATTATGAACTAGAGTAAGTTTTAAATATCGGCAAGTATATTTATTTATGTATGGATGAAGTTGAACCGATTCAAGAGGCCGAAACCTTAGAAAATCAAGACCAAGAATTGAGAATCAATGTAGTTTCTGAAGTTATTAAGCAAGATTCGGAGTATGAAAAAAAACTTAAAAACTTTAAAAAGGCGGAAGAAAAGCGAGTTCAGACGGCTGAGAAAAAACTTTTACCTAGATGCACAGGTTGTAGTAAAGCACTAAGGAGTAAGTTAGATGCTGAATCACATGGAAAAAATGGAATTTGTTTTTCTTGTTATACTATTAATGAAAAGGTAAAAACTGATTCTATGATTGATTCAAAATTTGCAGAACAATATGATAGAATAGCGGCTTTAGATTTTTCAGACTTTGAGAATTGGATTTTTGGTGATGATTTGGGCGAGAGAAGCCTAATGAGAATAATTATGAAAATAAAAAGAGAGGGATATGATATACCAACATGGAAAATTAGTTTAGCGGCAACTGCTTGGGCTATGGATAATTATGCTAATACAAACATAAGTGAAACTAGACACATTGTAGAACGTGCGCCTATCTCTCAAATATTACAGAGAGTTCCTGAAAATAATTCAGACATTAAAAATTTAATGAATAAAATGGCGGCTGAATCTGAAGAACAACAGATACGAAATCAACCAAGTCGTTTTAAAAAGGAATATGTTTATATGGGTGTTTTAGGAGGAATTTCATTAATGCTACCTATTCTAATGAATAAAGGAAGGTGAGATTTTGGACAATTTAGTTACAAAAAATTATTTATCCAATGTATTAGATGAATTAATTGAAGATAAAGCAGAAATATTTTCGATTCCTATTAATACCTTAGCCCACAATTTAGAAAACGATTCGGAAAAAAAAGATTTTTTTCAAGTTTATGATGGTTTGTTTCAAAAATGGTTTAGTTTAGATAATCATATTCAAGA
>UEXM01002030.1_pt1 | contig 15274 bp, 24 predicted proteins | sample 1796661 | NCBI WGS metagenome assembly UEXM01 (sample SAMEA4772469, study PRJEB27181) | metagenome | reverse complement strand
AATCTTCCGTTATGTACTTATTAAAATTTTCTATTATTTGCTTCATTTTTTAAAATCCCTTAAATGTCTTCCATTTTTTCATAATATCTTTATGAGACACTGATTCATTAATGGGCAATCTTTTCCCACCGGGGAAGTCCATAGACTTTTGAGAACCTAGCTCTTCATCCCCAATTGCTTCTTCAAGAACTAAATTATAAGCACTGTGAAGCATTTTTTCAAAATCACTTTTTCCGAATTCACCATTTAACCACAATTCGGCAACGGTTGCCTTGCTTTCACTATCATCTTTGTCAACTTCCCAGCCTGCTTCAATCACAAATTGAGGAGGATTATAATTTTCAAAAGTAACTTCCCAGACTTGTAAATCGGGCATCTGTGACTCTGTAGTCAGTACTCTTCCTGACATCTCTCTCATAAAAGTTTCTTTGAATGTATTAGAATTTAAAATCTTTTCAACAACTTGAGGTTTTCTATAATATTCTAACTCGTCTCCAAGATCATAACGACCGCCTTGGTTCAAACTTTTTAAATCAAAAGAAATTTCTGGTGTCTGAAACCAAACGAGTTTAGGATTATCATCTCCATCTGTATCTGTCTCGACTATCCAATCAGAATCTTCTTGTAATTCACCGGACCTTGCTCCCATATAAAAATTTAAGAAAGGTCCACCATCCATAAATCTAGTGGCTATAAGTGCTCGTACTAAATCTTGTTGCAATCTGTTTCCTGACACGGATGCTTCTCTGTCCATATTTAAAACATCATCAGCGAAATGTCGAAGATCACCGTCATAAAGTGACAACGACCACTCTCCTTCGGAGATACCACTGGTAACAAGATCAGCAGCATAAAAGAAGAAAATAGCATAATCTCCATCAACTTTTGGGGGAATTGCCCCATCACCTGTGAATTTGCCAGTAGCTCGTGGGTCATCCATATTTCGAGTAATTACTTTTATATCATCTCTAGTATACTTTTTATCTATTAGTTTTTGTCGTCCTTCCTCGGATAATTCTTCCAGTTCGATTGGGACACCAACATAGCCTTTAAAATAATAAGATGGCTCATCTACCACATCGCGTTCTGTCATTTCAGCAAAGATTTTGGAGTAAAAATATTGTTCATTAAACACTCTGACAGTAGCCGTTATTGACTCTTCCATCTCTTCCCATGTATCTACAACATTGGCAATTTCAGCATCTGTATTTTCTTTGAGCCATTCGGACATTTTTGCAAATCCATCAAGGTCGTCAGAGTGTTCGCCGGTCTCTTCAACTTTTGGATCTCCGAGAGCCTTAATGAGCCAAGCAATATGCTTATAAAATTTCTTATCCGGGGCTTTATTAAACTTGCCTTTAATTTGATAAATTATGTTCGTATCCGGGCTATAAGCAACCGTAACATAAGAACCGGACTTCTGCTGCTTCTTATTTTTGTAACGCAGTGAGTATAGTGTTGCGGCTCTTGAATCGCCACCACAATGACCCATTCTATCTGCTTCTATGGGACAAGTATCGGTCTGTAAATCATACCAGTAAGAAGTATCATCAAAAGTGTGTACTTTCTGCTCTTCTGTTTCGACATCAGCAAGCCAATTTTGTGCATATTTTATGAGAGCAGTATCCGGATAGTAATTACTATCTTCTATAATCTTAGGAATTTTTTTGTATTCATCGGGATGAGACTTGAGCCAAGTTTGCACATCAAACGTCATTTGGCCAATCGCTCTTGCATAATCATCGTAAATATCTTCTGCTAAAGTCTCAAACATCTCTGGATAGGCTTTCGTCTCGGTTGTGTCTCCGATTAACTTTTTTACAATCCCTCTAGAATATCCTTTCTTTACCATCTTGATGGCTTTTTGAATATCTCCTACTTTGGTTCTCCATTCTGAAACATTAGCTCTTTTATCCGGATTTACAAATTGTACAGCAACAAAGGTATTACGCACATTTTTAAGAAATTGAGTTAATTTTTCTTTATCTTCTGCTGATAACTTCTCAAGAGCCTTATCGCCATTAAAAAGATCAAGAGTGGAGTCAAAAATTTGATCGTTGAGGTGAACAATATCATTCATCAAAGGCATAGCATAGCCACGAGTCAATTGATTGAATACTTGGTTCTTGTACAAATTGCCAATCATGGTCTTGCCTTTTTCTGGCACACCTTCAAAGTTTAAGTTAATTGTTTCTGGTATTATGGCTGGCAATCCGAGATCAAAAAGACCCTCATTAAGCACGAGAGGGTTTGATTCAGATAAAATAGATGATCGCCAAGATTGGATATAGTTTTTCATATCTATAATTAGTTTATTTTAAATATAAAAGAAATAAAAAATCCCTCCCCATTAGATAGGGAGGGAAGATGGTGGAGGTGGCGGGGGTCGAACCCGCGTCCGTCATAGCTTCCACTTCAAGTCATTCACAGGTTTAGATTATTTTTTTAAACAATCAAATAGCTTGTTAAATTCCCGTTGTCTTACAAGCATTAACAACTTGGATGTTTATCTGTCGGCAGAATCACCTGCTTATTCGCTATTGGGTAACAAGGTCAGCGAAAACCCAGCAAACTACGCTGCTAGAGCGATAGCTTGGAAATGATTATTGTTATTGGCAATTATCAAGTATTCAATAAGTTTAAGGTCATTTATTGAAGTAGACCACCTGCACTATCCATTTCTGATACAACGTCGAAGCCTAGACACCCCCATTAAAATTAATATCTATCTGCGTTAGCGTCACGAGGCCATGTCTTTCGCTTACTTACAAGTGCGATCGCAGGTGGATTACCGAACGAACGTTCCTTAAAGTATGTCTTTAATAGGATTGCTCCGTTGTATTCAACGGCTTCCATCCCGTTAATTTTGCCCAAATCATTCGCAGCTGCAGAAAGCTGTTCCCAAGCTGCATCCCTATCTGAATCCTCATCGAACCAGACATAGTTATCAGAACCAAATTCAGTGGTATTGCGTTGCGTTGATCCGGATTTTCCGAACCCACCAGTAAAATATCCACCAAATTGATTAGCCAGCTCTTTACCAAGGGAAGCTAGTGTGGACTCTTTCAGGACCGCGCCAACCTCTTCTTTGATAATCTTTTGTAGTTTTTTCTTCGTAATGTTCATAATAGTGCCCTCTAACAACACTTACATTTGTCACAATCACATTTACAGCAATCGCAACATTTGCATGTTTCTTCAGTAAGTTTCATGATATATCTCCTATAATATTATAGATAGTCTATCAATTCTCTAAACCGCGCCCAATATCACCTTCGATATCATCAGCGATTCTTCTAAGAATTTCTACTTGCCTTTCTAGGGGAACTTGGTAGTACTTCAAAGTCATTTCAGATACATCTGCAGCTAGAGAAATCTCTGCTTGCTCTTCTTCTGTTCTTTCTTCTGTTACTCTACCAATCTCTTCTTTGATCATTTTTCTCAATTGTTTTGCTGTAAGTTTCATTTTAATATTCCTTTATTGGTCAAACTTTGGATCCATATAGCCTTTAGTGTCTATATAAGTGGTAATTCGTTGAAGAATATCCTCTATACCGATACCGATGTGCATAGCAGACTTAATACTTGCCTCTATTTGCCGGTAAAGTTGCTCTTCCTGCCCCGATGAGCGGTGCGCTGAAGGTTGAGTATCACCTTCAGTGTAGGCAGACACCTCTTCTTTAATGATTTTAATTAATTGTCTTTTTGTAAGTTTCATTTATACATTCCTTTAGAGGAACATGATAAACGATATTCCAATAGTGTAATTAGTTTTCTATTTTTTAAAAATCAACAATTTGCAAAATATGTTAAACATATAACGCCAACAACTGATGCTATCATTATAGCAACTCCAGATACAAAAGTCAAGTAATCTTTTAAAGGAATTTTATTCTTCATCACAATTGTATATAGTCTCGTCTTTATTTGAAGCCAAATTTTCTGACGTATATACTTCTTGAGTTTTTTGCTTCTCTTCATATTGAAGTAGATTAATAGCTGTTTTAAGAGTCTTTATTTCTCTTTTGAGTTCCCTATCTAACTCTAGAGATTTCTTATAATCAATCAAATAACCTTTCATGGCTCTTTTATTGGCGGTTATTGTATTTTCTCGTAATTTAACTAAATCACGTAATTTAAAAATAGTATCTTTGTTTTGACTCATTATTGATCATACCACAAGACGGCAGAAAGCGCAAGGAATAAAATAATTAAAAGGAATAATAAGAACTCTAGAGAAACATAATCAAGCATGATAGATTAACGATCAATCCTGATCGCCCCAAGGCACTCAGCCTTCGTCCACAACCGGACCTAAACCTTTCTTTTTAGCATCTTCTCTAGCTTTTTTTGCTTTCGCTTTCGCTTTTGCCATTCTAATCTGTTCCGGCGACATTCCGTCTATTTTTTTTGACGGAAACGAGTCTGGTGATGCCCCTTGGGGTCCGACAATTTCTTCAAGTTCTTCCGCATCATCGGCCGCATCTTTCATTGGCTCTTTTTTATCACCGTCCTTGTCGAGATCTAAAAAGTCTGGCTTTGCTGCCTCTTCAAGCTCTTCTTCATCATCACGCTTATGAGATCCGCAGTGAGACTCATCTAAGCTCTCTTCTGCTTCTGTGAGCCAAGAATCAAAAGAAAAGTCATTAAAACTTCTTTTTACTTCTTCTTGTTGAACTGAGTTTTCAACAACCTCTTGGTTCTCAACTCTCTCATTAAGAAAATAGCGAGCATCGAACTTTCTCTTATTTTTAAGTGCTTTTCTCCACTTTGACATGATAATGTCCTCCAATTTATAATATAATTAGTCTCTTAACTAGGTTTAAGGTCCATTATATTCACAAGGACAAATTTCACCCTTAGCAGACATACCATTATAACTGACTTTTACACTATAACAGCCATTTTGGAGTAAGCCGAAAATTTTAACTCTGGAAATATCACCACTGGATCGGTCAACAATCTTCATTGTGTTCTCGTTCTCACATTCCCAATCAAAATCGTAGTTATAATAACCATATTGTTCTTCTAAATTCCAAAAGAACACGAGATCTGGGGATACATAGGTACAATAATCTTGATAAGAAGGAACAAACGTATTCGCAGCTGCATTATCTGTTTCAAATGCCCACCATTTATCTTCAAACTCGGATTCGTCACAAGTTTCGATAGTGTAACCATCAATAGAGGGGTTGCCGGAATAACCAGTTGGTCTTTCAAGGACACCACATCCCGAAATAATAAACATAAAAATTGATAAAAGTATAACCCTCACGTTAGTAACTATGAAGATTATTTTAAAAAAGCTATTTTTTTTATATTTTTCCCATAGCGGAGAAGTCGTTTAGTGCTTTTTCAACAATTTCCTCGTCATAAACGTTTAATTCTTTCATTAAGACTGATAACATTCCACGAGCATAATTTTTAAAAACCATTTCATCAAAATCTTTATCTGTTTTGTGCTTTTCATACACTGTACCAACAAAAAGAGCCTGAGAAATAACTGCCGATAGTTGTAAATTTGTCATATTAAGTCCTATTATTGATAGTAAGATTGCAAATTGTCTGTAGATCCATAATAATCTGTAGCCACAACGTCCACATCATACCAGCGGCCGCAGGTTAAATTAGTATCTTGTTCCATGGCTATGTCATTCCACAAATATTTGCCATCAGGTCGCAAGTCAAAATAACTCACTTCTCCGTAAGCATTGTATAAATAAACTTCAACCTCTCTTATATCTTGCAATTGAATCGGATGGTCTACCCATACTTGAAAGATCCACATATAATCATCATAACTGTCATTAAAGTGACAGGAAACGTGGACTCCAAAGATATCAGGGCTAATAGGGACGGGAGCATAACAAGAAGTCGTCATCAATACTGATAAAAGTAGCGATGCGACAAGAAATCTAATAATTTTCACTAGTCACCTTCTTCGAGTTGATCTATATTTGCGATATCAGCGGGAACAGGCATGTCAATAGGTACACCACCAGACATCATTTCGCTTATCATATCCATTATTTCAGCAACGGCATCGTCATAGCCAACATTATAAGCCTCTTCCGGTGTCAATTGGGACAGCGGAGCGGGAGAGACCTCATCGGCGGCAGCCGGAACGCCGCAATTTTCTTCCAGAATATTTTTTTTCGAAATTTTTATTTTCATTGTTTTAAATCCAAAATTTTTTATTTCACTTTTTTGGCTTAGAATTGAGCGAGTTCTTCACGAACAGCTCGCGTGATTAAACTCTCAAGCGTACCCTCTTCTTCCTCAAGAGGAGCCCCTTCCGAGCCGTCAGAAGCGACTTCATCATCGTGAGCACCAAACAATTTGGAAATTGCTTCCATCCCAGCCGCACCAGCGGCGGCTAAAGCACCACCACCAAGCATATAGGTGCCCATTTTACCTAAACCTCTAAGAGCTTGAATGAGTTCTTTTGGATCTTCAGTCCCAACTATACCAGCATCAGTAATCGCTTGTGCAATTTGATTGATTAATTCCACGGATTCACTCTCCATGATGTCATTGATTTCGGTGATCTCGTCCATTCCGCCCTCATTGGCGGGTGCATTGCCATTATCGGCTTCTAAATCAACCAGATCAGGCGTTCCTTCAACGAGATTAATCTCTTCCATAATAATATTTTTAAGTCTTTGTCTTGTGATTCTCATAATATGTGGTTCCTTTAATTAAATAGCTGAAAGGTAAGTTTTGAGCTTATTTTCGGCTTCCGTTCCTGATGATGCATCCAATGCCGCATAGATTTTCGTGATTAATTTGCTCTTAATAAAAGTTGAGAGACTTGGGTGTTTAAGTTCTCTCGTCTTCGGATCGGTATACCAGACACTGCTTCCTGTTTGTCTAATATCTTGCTTAATGTGATCTACTGTAAATGGATTTCTACCGGATGAAGCACGTATATCATCAAATTGCTTACGCATAGCTGCATTTTGTTCTGGTGTTCTATCAACATATTCCGATCCAGTCCAGATACGACCGCCACCGAGCCAAGTTTGTGGCCACCAACCGGAGTTTTCGTCGTTTGCTTTGGCGAGAAACTGCTCAATTTCTTTTGAAATTGCCTTCTTTTCATCGTCAGTGATCTGTCCAGCTCTCTTTGCAGCCAATGCTGCAGCTCGTCTTTCACTATCCGCCACTCCAACATTGCGCTCACGGGACCTAAACCTCTTCTGTGCGGCGGTTGGCTCACCATCTTCACCATAATTAATTGCTTCCGTGGCGTTTTGAACCTCTTCGCGGATGATTTGTCTTAATTTCTTTGTTGTAAGCTTCATTTTAAAGCTCTCCTTTTAAACATTCTCTATAAATAGTCGCTAATATTTTTAAAAAACTGTATTTTATTCTCTTTTCCATCGCCAAACAGCATATAAAGTGAACAGACCGACGACAAATATCCCGAATAAATCATCTAATTGCCCTAAAACGGGCAGAATATCGGGAATTAGGTCGATTGGTGACACTGTATATGCTGCCGAAGTGAACCAAGCGGCTACTGTTGTTAACAATAATGCGGATTTTTTTGTTTTCTGAATCATACTACATTCCCGGATAGATTTTGAACACTTTTTCAAGGATGGAATCCTTTAATCGACCGGCTTTGGTCTTCTCATTTTCATCTTTCTGCTTATAATAAGCCTTTAGTTCTTTTAATCGGTGTACTATTCCGTCATCTTGTTGAAATATCTCGAACATATTCTACCCTTTTTTGTTCTTTTTGATTAGTTTTCTTCGCTCACTAACATCTTTTTTGCGTTTTTCCTCTTGAATATCATCAATTTCCACATTTATTCCCTTCTTATCCAATCCGCTTCTATAATGCCACTGTTGCTTAAGACAACCCCTGTGGCTTGCCTTGCCATATTTATCGAAATAGACGTTCTCTTCGGCTTGTGTGGTTAGGGCCCAATCAATTTGCTGACGCACTGCGTCGATACAGTCCTCATTATAGCTCATAACGGCACAAAACTGCACTGCTATGGCTCTCCTTTCCATATTAGACATCATGTTTGCTCTGTTTCGTAAGCCAAGCTCCTTAGCCTTTACTGCGATCATATCGACTAATTGATTCATATTGATTCTGCCTTTCTGGGATAGCCATATGAGTTTCTTTACACGGGGTTTCTTTTGGTACATGTTGTCTCCTTATACATATATTATACCACATATGGCATAAATCTGTCAATTTTTTTTCTGGGGTTTTTTTCGGGGTTCGTTTTTCTGGGAAAATTTCTGGGTGTGTAACGCGTGCGTAGCTGATCGGGGTCACCCATATGGTAGTTAGGAGGCTACATTCGGGAGAGGGAGGGGGGAGCCCCCCCCACCCCTTGCGCGTGTTTAGTGTGACAAATCGTTTTGTCAATTTTGTGTCAATGATTTGTCAAAGCTATGTCAATTAACTGTTCCCTCTCTTCCTCTATAAGAGAATCCTTAACCTTTGATTGTTCAGCTGTTAAGCGGCTTATAAGCTTATAGTCCCTATCCTTATCTGGTACGCTCCATAGCTGCTGCAGTTGATATTCGATTTGCCAGTATCTATCTAGGTTTTTAGACATTTATTTTTATTACCCTCGGCTATACGGATTGTGGAGTTTCTAAGCCTGTAACCTCTTGGATCTCGGCAGGTGTTGCAGGAATGAATGTGTATGAATCAGTGCATAATGTGCGCATATATGCACGCTTGTGTTTGTTGGTAGTGTTCGAATACTTTGCATTGTTATGCAGTACTGTGTTCTCCATTGCACTCCCACGATGGAAAACAATAACCTGTGGCACACCATAGGATAAGTGAGCTGTATAGTCAGGGGTTTCAACAAGGGTTTGGTTTGATTTGTAGTTAGTGATTCGCATTATACATTCTCCTCTAAGGGTTTCAAAAATAAGGTCTCTAAATAAAATTTAATATCGTCGTCGTTTTGTGGGGATGAAGGTGCTTTTTCAAGCATCTGCCAAGCTTGCACTGTCATAGAACAGGCAGAGGCATATATAAGGTTTAAACAAAACAATTGCGTGCTGTTGCTTGCCTCGGTTAACGGACCCATTATAGGCTCTCCACGTCTGCATCAATATTAGCCGCTTCATAGTCAGAGATTTCACTGTTTTTATTAAGGGAATCAATGAAGTTACACCATGATTCGCGACGGGCGGGACCGTCAACCTCTCCATCTTGCTCATGTGCATCTTTAATATAGGGTAGAACCTCTTCAGCATAACGGTTAAACACAACAGTCTGTACTTGCTGCAAGTGGTTTGCAAAGCCCTCTAGGACGTTGTGAGCGACGTTTTCAGCCAACTCCTCGACATCACCGCCATGGGTGTCCAGAGCGTCATAAGCAACGTCATAGTGTGTGTCATAATCAGACACTTCGAGAACGTCTTCCATTACGCTGGCAACGATATCCTCGATAGCGGTTCGGAGTTGTTCATTGATGTGGTGTTCGATTTTTGAAAGAAGAGCTTTATCCATGTGTGAGAACCTCGTTTGTTTGTATATACATTATACTTGTTTGGGGGCGGTTTGTCTATAAAATAATTGTCAAAAAGATGTCAAGGGAATTACTTTTGCATATAAATATCAGCGTCTTCCTTAAAGCTCTTTTTGTCTTGGTTATAACTGGCCTTTAAGGAATTGACAAAAAAGCTTTTAAAGGCTTTAAGATCCTTCATATTGTATTCACTGGCAATTTTATTGGCAAGCACGGTGCGGTTGGAATTGGTGTTGCGCATTTGACGACTCTCGATTGTGTGGTTTAAAGGCTGGTAATTGGTGTGTGTCGGATGGGGGCGCGACTTCCAAGCATAACGCGCTCAATTAAAATTCATCGGTGTGTTCCCCCCTCTTTGTAATAACATTATACACCGAAATGAGGGAAAATAACACACTTTTATTGACTTTTTTATGCACCTATCCATTGTCAAGCTTTAAATTAACATATGCGAGACCACTTAATGTATTTATTTTTAATGTTCTCCAGTGTCCTCCGGCGCATGTGGCGCAAATGGTGTTTTTTTCAGCATGAGAGACGTACAGCGTTTTGATTAAGGTTTCCCTATAGGGGGGATAGAAATAAAATAATCAATCACTTGACAATCACGCGCACTACGTATACACTAGATCAAAACGTGATTTAGTCCCTTTCAACCTTGTCTATTAGCAAACACAATAGAACCATAACAGTAATTACTAAACCAATCAATCCATATCCTCCCACGTTAACCCACTTTCAACCACTTCTACCCTATCCCCACCTACAATCAATTCAATTGAATCCATATCATGCCATTGCACTATCTCATATAACTCTCCAATGTCCATTAAGCCGTTTCTATCTTCTCTTTCCCATGGGTCATGTGTATACATAACATAGCATTTATAGCTGGTATATCCTACATCTCTTGTTTCAGAGTGTGTAACTTCTTTTTTCTTTACAATCATATAACGAGCAACGTTTATCTCTCTTCCCTTATAGTTCCAGTATACAATCAATAAGTCACCGGGGTTATATAAATGGTTTTTTATCATTTTATTTTTTAGTCCCTTGAAATGATTTTCCATTGGTCTTCAAAATATTTTATACTTCCGGTATCATCAATATCCAATACCCACGAATCTGGTTGTCCCACTATCCAATATGATTTTTTGCCGCTACTCCCTGTATAAAAGCAAGTAGCATCAATTTGCTGTGTCATGTGAATTTTGTTATCTGAATATCTTATTTCTTTAGGCTTGCATACCTTGTGGATTAACCATACTGATCGTGTTCTTTTGTGCTTAATGATTTGTCCGGTTTTAAACTTATTTTTCATATAGTACCTTCCATATCTTATCTTTAGGGCTTAGGTCTTTATCTTGTAGCCAAAATGTGGATTGTGCATTGATTTGCCATAGGCAAGACTTATCAAACTTGTCGGCCGAAGGATGATATATGCAATACGCTCTTATCTTTAGTTTCCAAAAACCATATTGCTTTGCGCATACCTCTTCCTCTCCTAGCACTAACCATCTGGATTTAGATGGCGCATGATATAATATGTTTCCATCTTTAAACTTATGATCTCGAATCTTCACGGTGGTGCCATTCTGAAATCATTTTTAAATTCCCTTGTCTCTCACACATTCTAAGCCACTTCATATCATAATATTTATCGTGCGGAATCTCTTTTCTCTTCTCGTGAGAATCATACACCACATGACACTTCCATCCGTTTATTTTCTGTTGTATCGTTCCGATGTTTGTGAGTAGCGGAGCGGTCAATATTATATGCAACACCCTATCACTTGCACTTGTCTCTTCATGCAATGACTTTTGTTTCCACTTCATCTCTACCATATCGCCTGTTTGTAGTCCGTCTATCATCATTTTATCACTCTCGACACCCTGTTAAAAAAAATTTGGCGAATAAAAAAATTCGCGAATCACGCAAATCACCCAAAGAGGGACCGCCGATGTTACCAATCGCTTCGGCTGTACAATGCGAAACTGGGGAGGTTCATCACCGTGTGCAAGTCTTCCTTATCTTCTGGCGGTGCTGCGATTACATAACAACGACAGTATTCAACCCATTCATCATGGTCGGCTAACTTAATCACTCGCCATTCTTTATTGTAAGCCCTGTCACGGTAAATCAATATTTGTCCGGATTTATGTCTCATTGGTTAACCTTCCTCTTCAGGATATTTGAATTAATCTCAAATATAGTGTTTACCTTCATGTAGTTCTCTCTGGGTGCATAGGTGCAATATATAAGTGTTTTGTGGTAATAAGAGCTGTACTGCGAATATCTAAATTCTAACACTATTCCCTCTATTCCGCTGGAAGCAACTACTATATCGCCCTTTCTAAGTCCCACTCTTTAGACTCCAATCTAGTTTCTGATATGCTCCGCTTTTGAAGGTAGCATGATAAAAACTAAATCTTTCCTCGTGGGGTAATTGGGAATACATAATGTAAACCTCCACGTATCTCCCCATATACTCGTCTTCACAATGATTACCCAATACAAGCCACTGGTGAGCAAGCGGTGCGATGCCGTCGCGGGTGTGCCATGTGTCGTGGGCTATCAATATGTCACCGGGGCTTACGTTTTCGATTTTAAAATCCCTAGTCATTGATTGCAATCACTCGCTCATTAGTTTGGAAGTAAGGGCGTTCTGCACACTGTTTGGTGGTCATCCACATGCGCTGACACTTGCTAGGAACAGGCTTTGGGGCTTCCATATCGGTCAACACAATATGTCCGTCGAAAGTATTTTCATTGACCCATCGCGTTGGGGCGTTGAAGTCAGTACCGCCACAGACATAACGGGTTTTTTCGTGACGCTCACCTTTTTTCCACACATGAATATGCCCCTTTGAGACTTCAGTATCAAATGGGACAATAGTAAACTCTGCAAGTTGGGCTAACTTTTCCAATTCAGAATAGAAGGCTGCCAGCATCGAATCAGAAACGGATCCGGACTGGTCAATAGATACCGCAATCTTAGCCTGTCGTTGTGCCTTGCGACCCGGATGGATATAAGCATAACGACGGTTTAATCTTTTAATTGTTGAAGTCTTATTAGCGCGTTGTGAAGCCCTTACGAAAGAACGAAGCACTGAACGCCAGTTTACTCTAGGGGTAATAGCCTCTTTGATAGTTTGGCGCATAGACTGGGACACAGAACCATATCCCCTGCTCTGTGCTTCAACGAACGCCTCTTTAATATTTTCCTTTAATCGCTCTTCGGCAATCTTTCTCTTTTCATCTGTACCATCGGAGTCGCCCCAATCTGAATGGTCATCAAATTGTTTTTCATTTTGATCTCCAGAGGATGAGGAAGAACCTTGATTTTCACCATCTCCTTCTCCATCTCCTTCTCCATCTCCAGAATCAGATTTTTCTTCTTCAATGTCGCCTGAGTCTGGAAGCATTGTCATATATTCCTCAGCAGATAGACACGGGGGATATTTCGCGAATGAGCCAGCAGAGGGTATAATCGCAGAATCCAAAGGCAGCATAGAGTCTATAACAGAATAACCTGATTCCTTTGAGTGGTCCACTTCATAATTCGTTAGTTCTGAATTGATGGACATGTCTGTGGCAATGTTCCACTTCTTAGACATCCCACCACTAGGTAATCGGCTAGTAACATGCAATAAGACAATGTGATAAAATTCGTGCAACAACACGCCCTTAACAAATTTAGGGTCTTTCTCGTGTAAATCTGCTAAAAATTGAGGATTATAATACATTTCAAACCTGCATCTATCTTCATTAAATTTAACACCGGCTGTAGGTACAGATTTTGTGGCTACCTTTTCAAGTTTGCGGGACAATGCAGCGAAAAAAGGCTCATCGCTCAAAAGTCCGATAATGTGTTCGTCTAAATTAAAATCAGTCATTGAATAACTCCGAATTACATATATATTATACACGTTTAAAACGTCTTTGTCTATATAAAAGTTGTCAAGTAAATGTAAAATGCAAAATAAAGGGGGAGCGAATAGGGCGAGAACCACAAAAAACCGCCCTATTCGCTACAACCGCGCTTATGTCCTAGCTGCTATCGCGTAGCAACTTCAGGAAGGCATCAATTTTGCCCATCTTTCCCAACTCTTTGTGGAAATTGGTACCATTTTCTGCCGATAATTCATTATTAGGTCCGGTCATTGTTACGAACAACTTCATACGCGCCTCTGATGGCAGGGTGTCGAAGTATTTAACCAAATTAGTCATTCGATTACCTGTGATAGCATTAGAAAATACTCCAGATGCGTCAATCTTTTCAATCATTGCAACGTGGTCCACTAAGCCGAAGTCTTTAGTTTTATCAATTTTGCCGTGGTCCAGAATATCCTCCACGGTTACCTGTCGTTCGTAGTTCTCAACGAAGTCACGGAAGGATACCGCAGCTTCAAAGCCAACAAATCCGTGTGAAAGGTTAAACAATAAGCCGAGGTCTGCGTTCTCGTTATCAAGCATACCAACCTTTGCAAGTGTGTTATCAAGGCGGTGCCAAGAGCGGCGCGATGGGTACACAACACCCGGCTCAAATTCTCCTTTGTGCTCTAGGTGTTCACGATTCTGGTTGATAAAGTCCCATGTTACAGAATTAATTTCTTTCTTACCCCAATCAAGCCAGTCCTCAACAGAAGGCTCGACATCGAAGGTGACCCAGCGGTCAAGTTCAGCAGGGTCCATATCGGCAACTTGGTATTGTGCTGCATGAACGCCTCCGTTGACTGCGCCGAACACGACGGTGCCGGGGTGAAGTTTCCAGCCGTTGATTTGACGACTATCGCCAAGCTGGAAAAAGCCTTGTCGAACCTCGGTTGTCGCTCGGTCTACTTCATCGAGGAAGAGAACCACAGGCTCGGTGCAAGCCCTGACCAACCAAGCGAAAGGGCGCAAAGAAGCTGCACTCTCGCCGTTGATTTCTATCTGTTGCGGTGATGGCAATCCGAGCAAGTCGCCTTCAGTCATTTGAGATGCGCGAATCTCAACAACCGGTAAAGAAGTTTCACCCTCTTGAATAGGGCGAGTCTGTGAACCGTCCCAAGCAAGACCTTGGGCTGTCTGATAAGCTACCCATGATTTACCGATACCGTGGCGGCCACGAATAAGAACAGAATAAAGATTAGATTCATCTCCAGAGAGAAGAGTCGGGATCATCGATTTAAGGTTTGAAAATGTAATTGAAACAGTCATGTGGTATCTCCGAGAGTGTTGTGTATTTTATTTAGTAAATGGTTTAGTGAATCGCTCAACTTGTATATACATTATACATGTTTTTTTGCCTCTTGTCTACAACAAAGTTGTCAAGAGAATGTCAAGACGGGCTATGCAGGAATAATCATGTCGCGCTTGATATAAGTTGTCTCACCAGAACGCAAGCGAACCTCCATCATCCCGCCAGTCTTGCGATATCCAAGCCACACGGCGCAACGAGCACGTAGGATAGTGAAGGTCTCACTAGCATGAACCCCAACGCATACGCAAGTAGGGGGAAGTTTGGTTTCACCGGCTGATGTCATGCCCATACTATTCGGGCTTTCATACCACTCCGTTACTTCGTTTTCAGTCAAAGGTCGATGAGTAGATAAAACACCTCTTTCGTCGTCGGACCTTCTGCCAACGGGAAACTCTCGTTGACCTCCAGACGCAGGGGTGAAGCACTTACTTATGTTTAACTTAGCTTTCATTCCTTTGCGCATTTTAACTCCACTCTCTGGAAGAGGGTTAATCCCCTCGTTCTGTATATACATTA
>UEXM01002029.1_pt1 | contig 15275 bp, 14 predicted proteins | sample 1796661 | NCBI WGS metagenome assembly UEXM01 (sample SAMEA4772469, study PRJEB27181) | metagenome | reverse complement strand
CTTGCTGGCTAGCCCCATGGTCTGCTGGATGCGTTGCTTGAGCGTGGATTCTCGCTCGGTCAGTCGGCCCAGGGTGTCACGCAGATCCAGCAGCTCATTGAAGTCGCCTTCCATGGCCGGGTTATCCCTGAGATCTACGGTTTCCCCTTTGTCCTGGGGGTGGAGGGCTTGCAGGGCGTTCCCGGCAGAGTAGGAGCCATCCGGGTCCGGTGGGGTGTCCGCTTCAACCAGTTGCCAGAACTCCCGCTCCAGCTCGTAAAGATGGGCGATCAGAGCCTCATCCCGCTCGATACGGTGAATCTGCAACTCCTGCCCACAGATCAGCACGGCAACATCGGCAGCTTGCTTGCCGGTGACGGCCAGTTGATGCTGCACCTGACACTGGATGTACTCGGGAACCCCGTCCGCCCACAGCTTGGCCCCGTACTGGCCTGTGGTCTTGCACTCCAGGATCTGCACGTCGTCATTGCCGGCGACGGCGTAATCCAGGTTGGCGAGCATCCAAGGCTTGTCGTCATCCGGGTGCTGCAGCACGGCATTCACACGCCGAACCTTGTTGCCGGTGATCTTGGCGTAAGCCTCGGCTACCTTTGGCTCCAGCAGGGTGCCCCAGTACAGGGGGGATTGAATGTCACCGGGATCAGGGGCGGGTAACAGACCATCCCGCCCGGTCTTGATCATCCACAGTTCCAGTGGGGACTGGTACGGGCTGATACCTACAGCCGCAGCGGCATCACTGCCGCCGATGCCCTGCTTGCGGATCTTCAGCCAGTCTTCGCGGTTCATGCGTTTGGTGGAGACCAGGCGCAGCGCTGGGCGCTGGCCGGGTGAGGTACTTTTCGGTTGTGCCATGAGAATGCTCCAGACAAAGAAAAGCCCCGGCACAGTGGCCGGGGCTAGGGGTAAGGAATGTAAGGTGAATGTGAGTGATGGCTAAATGGCATCATGCGGCTCGACCTGAAGAGGAAGGGCCTTCCTCGCCAATCTCGAAGAAGTCATTCACTAACGCTTCGATGTAACGCTCGGCCTCTTTATTGCTGGGCAGATGGCCGTGAGTCAGTAATTGCTCACCCAGCCACTCACCCAGCCACTCACCCAGCCACTCGCCCAGTTCGCTGACCACTTCGTACTCAAAGACGCCAGGGCGACCACGGGGTTCGAACCAGATGTGGGAGACGGTCTGCCAGAGCGGGTCCAAGTACTCACAGGTGGCGATGATCAACTCGATGCAACCGCTGTCCCAGGTTTCCAGGATGCGGCGAGTCCGACCCGGATCGCCGGGATGGCACATCAGGCCTTCATGCAGGAAGGCGCCCCACACTGCTGACAGTTCAGCAGGCATAGGGCGACAGTCCCATACCGCCAACAGGCGGTAGAGCCATTTCAGATTCATGGTGTTCTCCAGGTTTTCTTTTAAAAGGAAGTAGAGAGAGGGGAGAGGTAAGCGGTCAGAGTGGATCAGGCGACCAGCAGGGAGGTTTGCTCCAGAGCGCGCTGCTTGATCTGCGCACCCTTCCCGAACCAGGCAGAGTCAAGCCGGTTATCCGTGCTGCGGGCGCGGCGCTCGTGGTCCACGAACTCGGTGACAGCATTCAGCAGGCCGTAGGCCGTGTTCTTGGCGGATGCCAGATCCGACCCGCGACCTGCACCGTCATACAAAGTCATGGCTTTCTTCATGGCCTGTTCGTTGGCTTTCACCGGCATACCCGGAGGCTGATAGCCGGTATCCGTGAAGATGGTCTGCATGACCTTCTCGGCGGTCTTGCGGGTGATGCGCCGTTCGCTCAGGGTCTTCAGGCGATACATGAAGTCATCCCAAGCAGAGACCGAAATCCCCAGCTGCTGCTTCACCGCTTGCGGATCGAAGGTGGTGCTGTGGCGTACCTTCACCGCATGGGTATTTCCATTCAGCGCGACGGCGAGGGTGTTATTGCAGACCACCCGGATACTGGTGAACTGCGCCGTGGTGGCCAGGGTGCCGTCACAGGCAGTTGCCAGCAGCACGTAGCCATTGGTCTGGTCATTGCCAGCCAGGGAGCCGGTTTGCCCGGTACGTGCCAGCGCCCAGAGCTTGCGGCCACCTTTCAGGACGCCAGCCGTTTCCAGCTCAAAGCCGGACTGCTCAGTGAGATCCCGGTAGAACTCCAGCACCTCACGGGGCTGAACCACCTTAAAGCGGTTACTCACTACCGACAGGGGCTCTTGATTGTCCGAGCGAAACAGTACCTTCTGATCCGGGAACGACGAGATCTGCCCGAGAGAACCAGCTTCGCTACTGATAAAGCGCACCGGGGTTTCACGGATCTCCCAATCCATCCCGGCTTCGCGCATCCAGACTTCCAGCGGTTGTTGGCTGGCCAGCTGGTTGCCCAGCCCGTGCCACGGTGTGCGGCCCACATAGGCCATGTTTTCGACAAGATGTGTCATGGTGAATCTCCAATGAATAATGAGAGGGTGATGAGAAAGGAAGGGGTTAAACCATGCCGCGTTCGGCCAGGCTGACCCATTCGGAACGGGACACCACAAAGTGGTCGAGCACCCGCACATCAATCAGCGCAAGGGCATCGGTAAGGCGCTTGGTGATCTGCTGATCTGCCTGTGAGGGCTCACAGCAGCCGGAGGGGTGGTTGTGGGCAAAGATCACGGCGGCGGCATTGCAGGCCAGGGCCTGCTGCACCACTACACGGGGATACACCGCCGCGCCATCAATGGTGCCGGTGAACAGGGTCTCGAAACTGAGCACCTTGTGTTTGTTGTTGAGGAAGATGGCGGAGAAGACTTCGTTCTTCTCTTGGGCCAGCGCCAGCTGCAGGAACTGCGCGACATCGGTGGGTGCCGTGAGCGCCTCCCGGCTCGTCAGGTCATCCAGCAGAATAGTGACTGCCGTACTGACAATCTCCTCGGGCTTCACGCAGCCCTGTACGTGGTACAGGCCCTGCTCGTTCTTTACGAAAGTGGGAATATCCATTCAGGCCTCCAAAGGGGCATAAAGAAGCCCGCACTGGGCGGGCTTCAAGAGAGAGGTAGGGGGGAGTCGGGGTTACTCGGCATCGAGACGGAAGCTGTGCCCGCAGTCCAGGCACTCCAGGTTGTCGAGATAGGTGTCGTCGAGCTTGGCGCCCAGGGCAGCACCGGCCTCACCGCCAGCCACGCCACCCGCCAGACCACCAAGCACAGCACCGGCGATGCCGCCAATAGCAGATCCCGCAGGCCCAAACGCCATGCCGACGGTGGCTCCTACGCGAGCTCCGCTTGTGGCCATGGCAACGCCGCTGGCAGCACCAGCAACCGTGCCGACAGAGCCGCCGACCTTGCGGCCATTCTGAAGGGCGACTACCCGGATGGAGCGGCAGGACGGACATTGAATAATCATGAAACCTCCATGAGGTGGGTCAGGAAGGCGATTCCTTCCTGGCTTCGTGGAGGTGATATGTGTTTGAAAAAAAATGGAATTAAACTTGGCGGAGGGATTGTGGCTTTTGTATTAGCCAGTGTTGTGGCAGTCTTCCGAGGATAAAAACTCAGGGTTGAGACCGGTAGCATATAGGGGAAGATTTAATGAGCGAGATCACTGTTGCTGAGATTAGTGGGACTGAAAGACTAGACCATAGGCCTAGCTTATATAAGTTGGATATCGAAGAGGGTTCCATTGAAAAAGTCGATTTAGGTGGTACAGAAGAAGATTTGGGGACATATCTGGATAATCTTCTAACCGATATCCGCTCAGAAACACACAAGAGAAAATTCAAAATAGGTAGTCCCACGTCTGAATTTCACGCTCTCGTTAAGGAAATCCATAAAAAAAAGGGTGTTGATTCTTTAGATGAGGCATTGGCTGCTAGACTTCTGCGCATAGAAGTGGCTACTGAGAAAAGAGTGCGCAATCTGAGTAGAGGTGAAGGAACCCACCTTAAAAAAGGCAGCTTCCTGCAATGGACTTACAGAGAAGGTGGTGAATTTGTCTACCTTGGCGTAAAGGTAGACCATAAAGAGTTTTTGGATGAGGAAGATTTCCAGAAAAAAATTGGATTGGCGGTTCGTGAACGTCTTTATAAAGCTGTCCGAGTTTCCTTTAACGATGAGGGGGAGGTTAAAGATGTTGCCGTTGTCGATTCGGGTTCCCGACTTTCTGTCTACTGGTGGCATGATTTTTTAGAGCTCATCGAAGAGAAGGATGATCATTTTAACACTCAAGCAGCAGCTAATGAGATTGAGAAGACCCTTAATAGGGCACTAAAAAAAGACTATCCACAAGATCATACGTTCTTAATAAACTCTGTGATATGCAGATTTAGGACAGCAGGATCTATGCGCTTCAATGATTATGTTGATGACTTGCTGGGATCATACGATCCGATAAATGATGGGCTAAGAAAAGAGATTCCAGGCCTGATCGATAAATTAAAAAAGTTGCCTGAAAAAAAAGGGTTTGACACACACTTTAGCGTTGAGCCATCTGCAATATCCATGCGTAGAAGAAAAATGAAACTAAATGATTTTGTGGATATTATGGTGGAGGCAGGCTTGGAGAATCTATCTGACCAAATATGGGCTGAAAAAACGCAGCAAGGCAAGAAATTGGTTGTTATTGACTCTCCTGAAGGGTTTTCTAAGTTTAAAGAGAAGGTGAGAAAGCCTTGAACTTTCTTTCTAGATTGATAATCGGAGAGATCCCTCATTGTAATTGCACTTCAGCTGTGGAATCTCTTGGTTATGCAAAAGCTATTTTTGAAATAGATGCTGGCGAGTCGACAGATATTGCCGAAATCATTAATGCGCTGCCTGTTGCTAGGGGGAGTGACCGTTTAGATGTATCCCTTGATCTTGATGGGACTCCGTATGCGATAGATTATTCTCATCGTGAGGATAGTGTTGTTGATGTTTTAGATAAACATGGTGACGATATAGACTTGATTACTCTTACTTGGGTGGCAAATAAAAATCCAAGTGAGGGGAAGGCTAATTTATATAGTCTGGCGGCCTTTGAAAAGCATTTGATCGAAGAGGGTGGGCTACCCTTTCTTGAAGATTTTGGTCGTATTTCTTCAGCGAGCATTTGGGTCGAATCTGATGAAGATGAGGCTTTTTGCAGGACCGACTCTTTAACTATAGGTCCGAGCATAAAGGGCGAGCGTCCTGCTTGGATAAGAAAGGATGTCTTGCAAGGAAGGGATGATAATTGCCAGATTTCATTGCCTCTTGGGGCTGCTTGCCCTCTGGATTTTTGTTTTCTAGAGTTCCCCAAATCTAAACAGATTAAGAATGTTTTTGACGAAATTTTTAAATTTTTATTCTTGGGCTATGTTTGTGATCGGTTTGATGTTAATGAAAATGGGTTGATTAGTTATGAGGTTCAGGGTTACAAGTTAGTTAAAGAGGATCTTGTGCCTTTGAATGACTTTTATATTGAGCATGATCATGCTCGTAAAATTTTTGAGTGGACATACTGCGAGGGTGGTGTTTCTGACAAGCTGGGGCTTCTTCGTAATGTGATATCGTTGGAGTCAGGTGATAAGGGGCGGCTCTGTACTGATGGTAGGCTGTGGGCGGCGGTAAGATCAAACTATGAAATATATTTAAAAAAGAATGTCCAGCAATACATTGAGGTAAAAAACAAGGTGGCCGACCTTGTCTTTGATTATGCTGAGAGGTTTTCAGAATATTCTAGGCAGTTCGTTAGTGCTTTTCAAGGAGCGGCGATTTTGCTTCTTACTTCGTTGATTAGTTTATTTTTTATTAATGGTATCGGTGCGGTTGGGATTGAAGGATTCTTCACATTAGAATCTTTCATGCTTTTGTTTTGTGTTTCTGTTGTTGTTTGGTTGTGGCTGTTTGTGTCGTATAGAAGCCTTAGGTCTAATTTTGATAGCGCAGCTATTCTTATCCAAAGGGCGATAGAAAATAATTACTCAGCGATTTTGGTTAAAGAAGAAATTGAGGAGTCCCTTGGTGACTTTATTCGCTCAAATAGGAAGCATGTATTTGGGCAGGCGCGCGGTTATGCGTGGGTTTGGGCGTTAGCTCCTGCAATTTTGTTACTACTTTTTATGTCGGCTGTTTTTTTTAAAACTGTTGCCGGGCATGAAGTTGGTACAGGTATGGTGCTTGCAAATATAGTTTTTAATGCGTAAGACGGCTGGGGTTTGCCGTTTAGCTAAAGGTCTTGGTGTTTTTTTGTATTGCGATATATAAAAGGGCAGGTCGGGCTGTAAATGCGTTTCCTTTTTTGCCTCGTTTAATGTTGCCCGGTGGGTAATCACACTCTGTCCTTGTGGTGTTGTTGCCACTGCCAAAAAAAGTGTTTGACACGAGAGACATCTTCTTAGAGTTAACTTCTAGATAACTCCTACCTAGAGTCTTGGTTTAAAAGAGCAATGCCATATCGTTAGACAGAATGAGGCAGCAAGCCCCCTTCCTTGCATTGCATCACCCTTTCAGAAGCAGCTTCTTTCGGATAACGAAATGCCCATATTGTTCGTCAAAGCTTTTCTTTGGCGGGAACTCTCATGGCTAGCAACTAGCACAGAGTTGAGTGTTGAGCGAGGTGTGATTTTGGCAGGAAAAGAAACGTTGCGAAGGAATGGTGCTGCTCATTTGTCCAGTTGTCCACAGGATTTCCACAAGATGTAGGGTTTGTAAGTGGCCCTGACTACCGTATATTGAGGGTGGCGAACAAAAAACGATCAGCCTAAAAGTGAAAAGGCCCAATGCAGCTGCAACTGCATTGGGTCTGCACCAACTAAACTCGACTGAGCTTCACTTGAAGGTGTGACCGCAAACTATATGGATCCTAGATCCAGGTGGCAAGCGGGGTTGTGATTTGATGTGCTGGATTATCCAGCCTCGCCAACGGCATTTCCCTTTGTCTAGAGGGAAATATCACCTTTGCTAGTTAAGAGGTATTAACCATGGCTAAATCAAAAACCTACCCCGTAGGGCGTGATGCCCGAACTGGTCAGTTTATTCCAGTAAAAGAAGCGCAGCGACGTCCAGCAACAACGGTCGTTGAGCGAATTTCGCGGAAAAAATGACAAGTAAGGCTGCCATATTTGGCCGCCGCTTTAAGCTACCTATCAGGAGAGAATTATGTATAGAGTGGATATTCAGTGCCCGAATTGCGGAACCAAGCTCAAGGTGGCCTTGGGCGGTATGTCGAGTGGGCATAGTAAAAAGTGTCATAACTGTTCTGCTACCATCAAATTTGAAGGGGATGGTGGACGGAAAGTCGAGCGTGCAATTAAAAGCTTCGAGAAAGATATCCGGAAGATGTTTCGTTAGGCCTTGCGAAGGGCAAGGAACGCCCTTCGAATCCATTTTGACACCTATAGAAGGCTTTGAAGATTCAAGAGGTAAAGGGTGATGAATGAGTGAAAAGCCCTATGTCGAGGCAATAAGGGTTCGTTCGGAAGAGCTTGCTGAACTTCGCGTTACACTAGATAAGCTCAAGGGAATGGCTGACCTAATAGGGGCGGCCGTCCAAGTGCTTGTTGTGGTTGATGCCAATGTCATTCTAGGTGATTTGATTTGGATGGCATCTAAAAGAACTGACCCAGGGGCCACAACAAGTTTGTTAGAAGCTTCGGCAGCAGGGTCGTTGATCGCGTGCGTGCCTCCTTATGCTCTCGAGGAAATACAGGATAAAATTCCAGAAGTCGCTAAAAAAAGAAGAATTGATCAGGTCGTGCTTGCTGGGTTGTGGGAAGAATACCGGCCGGCGTTGAGTGTTAAAGAACCAGATCCAGTCCATGTTGAGAGATACCGGTACGGGCGAGACCCTAAGGATGCAGATTATCTTGCTCTTGCGGACACATTAGCTGCAAATGGAATTCTTAGTCGCGATAAAGATATCCCTGCAATGGGTGGGATCGCGATTTCCATGGACGCGGTAACTCTGCTTAGAGATTACTCTCGTGCTGCTGCAGTTGAGTTTAATATCAAAGTTAACGGGTGCTTCTCATTGATAGTTGGCATCATGACATTGAAGATGGCCCTTGAGCTTCTTGACAAAGTTGCTGGCCAGGTTGCAAGAATTCCTGGTTGGGCAAAGGGGCTGTTGCTATGCCTTCTTGTTATTTCTCTGATGAATGAGAAGTCTAGAACAAAGTTGTCTGAAACGATTGGTGTTATCCGTAATGCGGTGTCCTCTCTGGCGCCGCATATTTGGGATTTAGTGCTGGAAGTGCATTCGGAGCATGACGTTAATAAGAAGAAAGCAGAGGAGTGTTTAAATAAACTGATCCAGCTGATTCCCTCTCTTGATGTTGATAATAGAGCTAAAGAAAAAGTATAGGGATTAGTGTGGTGTGCTCCTTTTTTGGATGACCAATTCCGGTGAAATAGCCACCTCAACACCTTTGTATTATTGGGGTTTTTGACTCAAATTGGTGTGCCGGCAGAATCTGAGAAAGTGTGACATCCGCACAGTGGCTCGGAGCTCGGAAGGGTGGGCTGACGAAGTAATCCACATCGATTTTCCTGCTTAAACCAGAGTTGCAGTTTCGATGGCGTAAAAAGACGCAGCCAGGCTAGCAATCATAGTGCCTGGCGTTATCATCCCTAGCGCATTTGGGCTATCGCTCCGGTAGTGGCAGGCTGCGGGAACGATAGCCTAAGATTTCTCAGAAACGGGCGTCACCGTTAATGACGCCAGGAAGGAGATCAGTTGTCATTGCTAGTTCTGTGGTTGCCTGCCCGCTATCGCCTTCATCTTGCGCGATTACGTCGCATCAGGCGATAGGCAGCGGGAAGCACAAATAGCGATAGCAGTGGTGCGGTTACCATGCCTCCCACCATGGGGGCAGCGATACGGCTCATGATTTCACTGCCGGTGCCATCCCCCCAGAAAATCGGCAACAGCCCGGCAATGATCACGGCCACGGTCATGGCCTTGGGGCGTACCCTTTGCACCGCTCCTTCGCAGATAGCTGCCAGTAGCTGGCTATCGCCGCTGTTGCCGGAATCCTGCCGTAACTGCCAAGCCTGCTTCAGGTAGAGCAGCATGATCACACCGAATTCGGCGGCAACACCAGCCAGCGCGATGAATCCGACCCCGGTGGCCACGGACAGGTTGTAGTCCAATAAGTACAGGAACCAGATCCCCCCTGTCGCCGCAAAAGGCAGGGTGCCCATGATCAATATTGCTTCATCCGCACGACGAAAGGTGAGGAAAAGCAGCACGAAAATGATCATCAGTGTGGCCGGCACTACAAGCTTCAGGCGGGCGTTGGCCCGTTCCAGAAATTCAAACTGACCAGAAAAAGATAAACTCACTGCCGGCGGCAGGTTCACCTGATCGCGTACCGCCGTACGCAAGTCCGCCACTACCGAGGCAAGATCTCGACCGCGTACATCGATATACACCCATCCGGATAGGCGACCATTTTCACTTTTCAGCATGGGTGGGCCGTCGCTGATAGCAATATCCGCGACGGTACCCAGGGTAATTTGGGCGCCGTTTGGGGTGATCAGCGGCAGATTTCGCAGTCGTTGAACCGTATCGCGCCATTCCCTCGGGTAACGCAGGCTGATCGGGTATCGCGCCAAGCCCTCGACCGTTTCGCCGATATTTTCACCGCCGACCAGACCACTGATTACTGATTGCACCTGGGCGATATTGAGTCCGTACTGAGCAGCCACTGCACGGCGGATGTCGATGTCCACATAGCGGCCTCCGGTAAGGCGTTCTGCCAGTGCCGATGACACACCTGGTACTTGTTTGGCGGTTTTTTCGATCTCGCGACTGACAGTATCAATCGTCTCCAGATCCTCCCCCGCCACCTTGATACCGATAGGACTCTTTATGCCAGTGGCGAGCATGTCTATGCGGTTGCGTATTGGCGGGATCCAGATGTTGGTCAACCCTGGCACCTTGACGGTGCGATCCAGTTCTTCCACTAGTTTTTCCGGCGTCATGCCTTCACGCCATTGGTCACGGGGTTTGAAACGAATAGTGGTTTCAAACATGGTCAGAGGAGCCGGATCAGTAGCAGTGCGGGCGCGCCCTGCCTTGCCGAACACCTGCTCCACTTCAGGAAGTGTCTTGATCAGGCGGTCCGTTTTCTGCAACAACTCGCCGGCTTTCTGCGATGAAAGCCCTGGTAAGGCACTGGGCATGTAGAGCAGATCGCCTTCATCCAGCGGCGGCAGGAATTCGCCCCCAAGATGGCTCAGTGGCCAGGCAGTGGTAAGAAAAACTAGCAAAGCTACAACAAGAGTGGTTTTGGGTCGAACCAGAACTCGTTCCAGCAGGGGTTGATACACCCGGATTAAACCACGGCTGATCGGATTGTTCTTTTCGCTGGGTAACTTTCCACGAATCCAGTACCCCATCAACAACGGCACCAGTGTTACCGAGAGGCCTGCGGCGGCGGCCATCGCCCAGGTCTTGGTAAAAGCCAGCGGACCGAACAAGCGGCCTTCCTGAGCTTCCAGTGTGAACACCGGGATGAACGATAGCGTGATAATCAGCAGTGAGAAAAATAATGCTGGGCCTACTTCCGTGGACGCTTGGCTGATCACCCGCCAGTGGGTCTCTCCTGTCAGTGTTTGACCAGGGTTTTCATGGTGCCAGGCCTCGATTTTTTTGTGGGCATTTTCAATCATCACCACCGCTGCATCGACCATGGCCCCGATGGCAATGGCAATGCCGCCGAGTGACATTATGTTGGCATTGATGCCCTGATAGCGCATGACGATAAAGGCGCACAGGATCCCCAATGGTAGTGAGATGATCGCCACCAGAGACGAGCGAAGATGACCAAGAAACAATAGGCACACCAGCGCCACGACAATGAACTCTTCCACCAGTTTGGTGCCAAGATGCCAGACAGCACGATCAATTAGCTGGCTTCGGTCATATGTGGTAACGATCTCCACGCCCTCTGGGAGGCTTGCGCGCAGCTTCTCAAGCTTGTCATGGACGGCGGTGAGCACTGCACGGGCATTTTTTCCAGAGCGTAGAATGACCACGCCACCGACCACTTCACCTTCACCATTTAGTTCGGAGATGCCACGGCGCATTTCCGGCCCGGTGCGCACTTCGGCCACATCGCCCAGCAATACCGGCACCCCGTTGACCAGCTTCAGTGGAATCTGACGAAAATCTTCCAGGGATTGCAGGTAGCCACTGGCTCGCACCATGAACTCAGCTTCACCCAAGGTGAGCACCGCGCCGCCGGTCTCTTGGTTGGCTTGTTGAATGGCACGACGCAACTGCTGATGGGTAATGCCTTGGCTGGCCATCCGAACCGGGTCCGGCACCACTTGATACTCACGCACCATGCCACCAATCGTGGCTACCTCTGCCACATCCGGTATGGTTTGCAGTTCGTATTTAAGGAACCAATCCTGCAGCGATGTCAGCTCGGAAATATCATGCTGGCCAGTGCGATCTACCAGCGCGTATTGGTAGATCCAGCCAACACCGGTGGCGTCTGGACCTAGTGCGGGTTTCGCCGAATCAGGCAAGCGTGACTGCACCTGATTGAGATATTCCAACACCCGGGATCGCGCCCAGTACAGGTCGGTGCCATCCTCGAACAGCACATAGACGTAGCTGTCACCGAAAAACGAATAGCCACGCACGGTACGTGCTCCGGGCACAGCCAGCATGGTGGTGGCAAGTGGATAGGTGACCTGTTTTTCTACTAGTTGCGGCGCCTGCCCCGGGTAGCTGGTGCGGATAATTACCTGTACATCGGACAGGTCGGGGAGGGCATCTACCGGAGTGTGGCGAATGGACCACAGCCCCCAGGCGGCGATAAAAAGGGTGGCTAGCAAAACCAGAAAACGGTTCGCCAGTGACCACCGAATCAGTGCAGCAATCATGGTGTGTCCTCCAGTATTTCCAGGGATTCAACCACCAGGCCGTTATCACTGTCGCTCACGCTAATGCGTACCTGATCACCTTCATGCAGTCCCCCTGCTACCTGATCATTGGCTAGCGAAAAACGCATTGTCATACCGGGCATGCCCAGGCTTTCGAAGGGCCCGTGACGTAGTTTTACCTTGCCACCAGCAAGTTCCACTATGGTTCCCTTGGCATAGTGCAAATTGTGTTGAGCAGCTGGGGAGTTGGCTGTTTCAGCGTGAACAGGTTGTACCTCAATGCCCTGCAGGTTGGCTTCTGAATCAAGCAGGAACTGGCCATTTACCACTACCTTTTCACCGACCTTCAGGCCGGCCATGATCTGGGTCTGGTCGCCCAGATCGGTTCCTTCCTGCACTTCTTGGGGCCGGTATCGTCCGTTACCGTCGTCGACCATCACAAGGGTTCGCTGCCCCGTGCGCAGTAACGCATTGCTGGGTACAGTCAGTTGCGCTACGGGTGTTTGACCGTGAACCTGCACCTGGGTACTCATGCCTGGGCGTAAATCCCCCCGGTTGTTGGGGAGAGTCACACGCATGGTCACCGTTCTGCTTACTGGATCCACCAGCGGCAGAATTTCACTGATTGTGCCATCCCGTTGTGACGGAGTGGCGCCCGGTAGAACAGCGGTGATGTGATCGCCGATATTGATCAGGCTTAGCTGCCTTTCCGGTACTGCCACTTCAATCCATACAGGCTTTAGAGGCTGGATTGTGGCCACAGTTTCCCCGGCCATCAGGGTCATGCCGGGGCGGGCGTTCAGCTTATTGATTACTCCGTTATGAGGGGCGTTTATCGTCCAGGTTTCTACTGGCTCGCGTTGCTGCTCTATTTTGCTGACCAGCCTGGCGGGCATACCCAAGGACAATAGCCGTTGCTTACCAGCGTTGACCAAATCGTCATTACCGCTGGCAAGGACAGCTAGCAGTTCATGCTGTGCACCGGTCCAAGCGGGTACGCGCAGTCGGACCAGTGGTTGCCCCGTGCTCACTATGTCGCCATTGGTTAGAGGCCAGACCTGCTCAACAAAGGCGGAAGAGGGACTTTGTAACTGTGTCAGGGTACGGTCGTTGAAAGATACCAGTCCCGTCAGCTGTAGTGATGTGCTTGTGGTTGTCGATACGACGGGGACGCTGCGAATCCCCAGATTCTGCACCATGGCTGGATCGATGCGCACCGACGAAAGAGGGCTTCCATTAGTACTGTCATCGGCATAGCGTGGCACTAGGTCCATGTCCATGAAGGGGGATGGTCCGGGTTCCTCGAAATGCTGCTGGGGGTACATGGGATCATACCAGTACAACACCTTCTTCTTGTTGGAAGGGGCGGAGCCGGTTTCCATTTTCATGGCACCCTGTTGAGCGCCACTGTTCGTGCTGATTTTCCAGCCAAGAAAAAGGCCTACTAGTAACAGCAGGAGGCTGGCAAGAGGCATAAAGAGATAGCGTTTAATGTTCATAGACGTTGTCCTCGCCCACCGGATCGTGGTGTTCGTAGGTAAAATGCAGAGCGGCAGCTTTTTCATAGCGCTGGCCGGCCAGTGAGATTTCAGTGAGGCGAGCCTCGAGCCATTCAGCGCGGGCCTGAACCAGATCCGCTAAGCTGCTGTCACCACCGCGCCAGGCGGCAGTAGCCAGCGCGATCTTTTCTTCTGCAAGCGGTACCAGTACGGTGCGCTGGCGTTTGAGGGTGCTCGATAGGCGCTGGTAATCCGCGAGTTCGGACTCCAGCATGGCTTTATGTTCGCGACGCACGGCGTCTGCTTGTGCTTCCAGAGCCATCTGTTTGGCTTCAGCGGCGGCAATGCGAGGCCCTTGCCGTGATTTCCCGAATAGCGGCAGGTCCATGTTCACCTGTAGTGTGGCCATGTCGCTGAAATCTTCACGATTGAGGTAGGCTAAGGTGAGCGACCAGTCCGGTTTTTTGGCTGCTCGAGCCTCCTGAGCGGCAGCGCCCGCCACGGCAGCCTCTCGCTCTATCACCGCCAGTTCCGGGTGCTGCTGCAGGCTGTGCAATAGCTGATCACCATCAATAGAAAAGTCCGGGGCATCACCAGCTAGAGGCTGGCGTCCCGGTTCGCCCAGCCAACGTACCAGTTGCGCTTGTGCCTGCTGCTGCTGTGCCAGCAACGCATCTTGGCGCTCAAGTAACTCTGCGGCCTCTCGGCGCGGGGCAATGCTGTCCATCGCCTTGCCTTGACCGGATGAAAGGCCTGCCTGCACGGCCTGATCAAATAGCCGGTTCTCCTTTAGGCGTTCATCTAACAGTGAGAGCTGCTTGGCGAGGGTGTGCCGTTTAATCCAGGCAATGGCTGTCTGTCTCTGCACATACAAACGGGTGCTTTCCGCTTGAGCCTGGGCAAGTTCAACCTGATGTTCGGCTGCCTCGGCCCGGGCTTGACGCTTACCCTGATTTGGAAAGCGCTGAGTCAGCCCAATACGCTGCATGGTCATGCGTTCACTGGACAGGCTGTAACGGTCATCGCCCTCAATCGGCACATTGTCCAGACCAAGAACCAGGGTGGGGTCAGGTAGGGCTGCGGCCGGGATCTGTCCCTCACGGGCAGATTCGACACGGGAAGACATGGCTCTGATTTCTGCAGAATCCTGCAAGGCGGCCTGAAGAGCCTGATCAAAGGTTAGGCCCTGCTCGGCGCGACCGAGCGTGGCGTAGCCGAGCAGGAGCGAAATCAGTAACTGCCGCCGCAAGGCGGCAGTTCGGAATAGGTGGAACATGGTTTTCTCCAGTACAGGTAATCACGCGTGTAACGCGCAATAGAACGTGTCGGTTACTGGAGGGGGGGCAGCGGGGGGCGCCAGATAGAGGAAAGAAGACGAGGCGGAATATCCGCTTTCACAAGTGGAATGGGGGCTGCGTCGGGAGAATCATGAGTAGCAGTCAAAGGGGCACCATTCACCGACATCTGCGATATATGGCACTCTTGGCCTGGCTTGCAATCAGGTTGATTTGCGATGCTGTCGTCATCCTGACAACAGGGCCCCTTGGTGCTGCTTTCCATGTCTTGATGTTCCATGGGGCAAGGCTGCTTTAACAACACAACCGCCGTCATCCCCTGCACGGGAATGACGAAAATCAGCAGCAATGTCAGTAGAAGCCGCACCTTGGGCATGGGGTCACGCATTATTGTAAGTTGCAGAAAGAATAAACCAAGGGGCTACCCATAGGTCAACAAAAACCGCGCAAGTCCACGATTCGGTCCCGGATAGATCTGCGCATGTTTATTAATCATCCCTCTTGAGCGCGCTGGAGCTCAGTTTTTGCGGGGTATACGGATTTAATGGTTGATGGGGCACCTTCACCCCATCAATCTGATACCACCCTCAGATGGTTGATAGATCGACTCCGTAGTTGAGTTCCTCTGCGAAGTCCGGCAGTCCGTAACCGATGG
>UEXM01002028.1_pt1 | contig 15281 bp, 16 predicted proteins | sample 1796661 | NCBI WGS metagenome assembly UEXM01 (sample SAMEA4772469, study PRJEB27181) | metagenome | reverse complement strand
AAGAGGTAGAGCAAGGGGAAGTTTTTGAAACAGAAGAAGCTCGACTTGCGGCAGTAACCCCTGAAGAAACTCCAGATACTCCTTTAGAATCAAGTATGGAGTTTGAAGCAGAAGAATACGAGTTTGAGCCAGAAGTAATTCCAGAGCCACCGCCTGAGCCAGAGCCTGTAGAGCCTACTACGCCTACAGAACAGCCTCCGTCAGATGACGGTCAAGCCGGAGCAACTCCTCCGCCTACTCCTGCGCCTACAGATACAGAAAACCCAATTACAACTGGCATGTTCCCTGAGTACTTCCCAGCTCCTGCTCCTGCTCCTGCTCCTGCTCCTGCTCCTGCTCCAGCTCCTGCACCAGCTCCAGCTCCTGCACCGGCTGATGGACGTGATGGCGTAGATGGTACTCCGGGTCGCGATGGTGTTGACGGCACTCCCGGTAGAGACGGTACTGATGGTGCTGACGGCAGAGATGGAACAGACGGTGCTGATGGTGATCGCGGAGAACAAGGTGAGCAGGGTGAGCAAGGACCAAGAGGCGAGCCGGGTCGTGACGCAGATCCAGAAGCAATTCGTGGCATTGTTGAAGGCGTTCTAGAAAACACTCCTTTTGCTACACCCGGAGAAGTAGCTGAAGCGGTTGCTAGTGCTGGATACGCAACGCCAGCAGACATTGGAACTGCTCTTGCACAGGCAGGCTTTGCTACACCAGAGGACATTACTAGGGCCGTTGCCAGCGCAGGCTTTACTACACCAGAAGACGTAGCCAGTGCGTTAGCAAATGCAGGCTATGTAACACCTGAACAACTAGGCAGTGCATTAGCGGCATCAGGATTTGCTACCCCAGCAGATATTGAAAATGCCGTAGCCGGTGCCGGGTTTGCTACTCCAGAAGACATTGATAGAGCGCTTCAAGGAGCTGGGTTTGCTACAGCAGGAGAGGTTCAAGACGTAGAAACAAGCCTACAAAATGCTTTAGCGGCTCAGGCTCAAGGTCAAGCGCGACAGTTAACGGATGCTGAAGCGCGTTTGTTGTCTCAAATAACAGGCGTAGAAGCCAACACGTTACGCCAGCTATCTACTGTGGAAGGAGCGTTAAACAGCCAGCTTACCCAGCTTGGAACAAATATAGGCAATGTTCAAACACAACTAGAGTCTTCTATCGCAGGTATTGCGGCAGGACAACAAACAGCAGAAAACGAAAGACGCGGCTTACAACAGGCTCTTCTTGCTGTAGGCGGTGATGTTACTAAGCTTGATGCTGACACTAAAGCTAGGTTTGACGAGTTTGGCGAAAACGTTAACGAGCTGTTTGCTGGTGTTAATGTAGACATTGCAGGGCTTCAAGCAGGTCAGGTTAGTCAAGCAGATGCTTTTGCTCAATACCAAGCAGACGCGTCAGTTAAAGCCGCAGAGGCCGCAACAGAACGACGAGACTTACAGCAGTCACTGCTTAATGTGCAGGGTGATGTTACACAGCTAGACGAGAATACACGCCGGCAGTTTGACGAGTTTGGTGAGGACGTTAATCAACTGTTTTCTGATGTTGATGTAGATATTAATGCACTACAGGCAGGCCAGATCAGCCAAGCACAAGCGCAACAAGCGTTTGAAAGCAGTGTTGAAGGTCAGTTTGGCCAGATTGGCGGACAGATCGGCGGGTTGATGTCGGATGTTGCCGGCCTTGGAACTCAGATAGGTGGCATTGGAGAAGGGCTAGCGGGTCTTGGCGAGGGTGTTGCAGGGCTAGGTCAAGGTTTAGGTGCTGGGTTACTGGGTCTTGCGGCACAACAAGCAATGATGCCAGGGCAAATAGCCGCGGCTACACCTATACAGCCTGTTGATTTTGACCCATTCCGTCAGGGACTAACACGGCGTAAGCTTGCTCAACCACTACGAATGGGAATGTTTACTGGAGGCGCTAGAAACGCATGACATATCTAAACTTAATGAATAGCGTATTGCGTCGTCTTCGAGAGGAAGAGACTACATCCGTTACAAGCACGACTTACGTCAAGATGGTTGGCGACTTTATTAACGATGCAAAAACATTAGTTGGTCAAGCGGCCGACTGGTCTGCACTGCGAGAGACAATCACAATCTCTACAACTGCATCGGACAATACCTATTCGCTAACGGGTGGTAGCGATAACGTAAAAGTTATGTCGGTCTTAAACGACACCCAAAACTGCTATATGGAATACCAGTCTAAGGATTGGTTTAACGATGCGTTGTATATAGCCAATGCGGCAGAAGGTGCGCCTAAGTACTACACCTACAACGGCCTTGATTCTAGCGGTGACACTCAGGTGTTAGTTGGCCCTACGCCTGATGGCGTATACAGCCTGCGTTTTGACGTTACTAAGCGACAGGTGGATTTATCGGCTAACACTGATTCACTGCTTATCCCTGCCCAGCCCGTCATTCACTTGGCGGTAGCGTTACTCGTTCGTGAGCGAGGAGAGACAGGCGGAACATCTACAGCAGAATACTTCCAAATTGCTAACCAGTATCTATCAGACGCAATAGCGATTGATGCGGCCAAGCACCCAGAAGAGATGTACTTTAGGACTATTTAATATGGCCCAAGAACTACAAAGTATTAACCTTGTAGCCCCAGCGTTTAAAGGTGTTAACACCGAAGACTCGCCACTGGCTCAAGACCCGTCGTTTGCTGAGATTGCAGACAATGCTGTGATTGATAAGCGCGGACGTATTGCCGCGCGTAAAGGCCACTCTGCCGTTACAACTAACAAGACTGTCCTTGGCTCTAGCTCACTGCGAGCAATCAAGGAGTTTAAGGATGACGCCGGCAACACCAAGATTTTTTCCGTAGGTAACAACAAGATTATTAGCGGCACAACTACACTGGTCGACGAAACTCCCGGCAGTTACACAATTAACGCTGATGATTGGAAGCTTGTAGATTTTAACGACCGCATCTATATGTTTCAGCGGGGCTTTGAGCCTTTAGTGTATGACAACACCTCTGGCGCTGTACAGGCTATGAGTGACCATACGCACGCTAGCGGCGTTGCTAGCACCATGTACGGTAACGAAGTGTTAGCGGCTTACGGAAGGCTTTGGACGGCAGACTTTAGCACCAACAAATCTACTATTTACTGGTCTGATTTATTAGACGGCATTAGCTGGACCGGCGGCTCTAGCGGCAACATAGATATCTCCAAGGTATGGCCTGACGGATACGATGAAATTGTGGCTTTAGCGGCGCACAACAACGCGTTAATTATATTTGGTAAGCACAGCATTATTGTTTACGAGGGCGCTACGTCTCCTGCGTCAATGACTTTGGCGGATACCGTCTCAGGAATCGGCTGTGTTAATAGAGATACAGTCCAGTACACAGGTACGGATGTGTTGTTTCTTTCGCACACAGGACTTAAAAGCTTTGGCAGAACGATACAAGAAAAATCAATGCCGATTAGTAGTTTGTCAGGCAACATTACCAAGGACATTATTGCGGCTTTGCAGAACGAGACTGAGTTCTTTAGGTCTATATACAGCCCAGAAGAGGGCTTCTACCTACTGACCTTTACAGGGCAGGATGTAACGTACTGTTTTGACGTGCGCGGCACATTAGAGAATGGCTCGTACCGTGTGACTCGATGGCCGTCTACAAGCTTTACGGCGTTTACAAGGCTTGATAATGGCACATTACACATAGGTACTACGGCAGGCATTAGTACGTACACAGGCTACAGCGACAATGGATCTGGTTATCGTTTTAAATACTACAGTCCAAGTCTGACGTTTGGTGACAGCTCAAGGATTAAAATCCTCAAGAAGCTCAAGCCAACATTGGTTGGCGCTAACAACTCTGTGGTGTTTATGAAGTGGGCGTATGACTTTGATACCACATACGCTACGGCAGAGTTTACGGTAGGCACTCAGATCACGGGTTTCTACGGTGAAAGCGAATATACAACGGTTGAGTTTACAGGCGGACAGTTAACTAACCAGCGTAGTCTTAATACGACAGGATATGGAACTAGTGTTCAGGTAGGTCTTGAGTCAGAAATTGATGGGTCACCCTTATCACTACAAGAAATTAACGTAATGGCCTTAATTGGCAAGCTACTTTAACGGGAGATAACAATGGCTTTTCCAGTTATTAACAATTTACTACCAGCAGAAACTGATCCGTTTCTTGCTACAGAAGCCGCTGATTTTTCTACTCCAGGTGGCTTTAGTCAAATTGCTGGCGGATTAGGAAATATCTTTGGCGGATTAATGGGAGCGGGACAGTCTGTCCTTAACTCACCTGATGCGCTTATGGGTCTTGCTGGAGGACTTCTTACAAAGGAGTCGTATGACCGCCTTAGCGACATTGGATCGCAAGCTAAGCAAGAGGCTATGGGCCTTGCAGAGCGCGGACAGCGAGAGTCGGAGTTCAAGCCATTTACGGTAACGACTCCTACCGGCGCTATGTTTACTTCTCGCATGGGTGGTCAGCCTGCAAGACAGCTGACAATGCTTGATGCCCGACCTATTGAGCCTATGGGAGTGTTGCCTCTTGGTATGGATGAAAGGGAGGCGTTCAGACAGGGGCTTCTTGGTCAGCCTGTAGGTGGTTTGTTGCCAGGGCCTGTAATAACAAGCCAGCGATTACAGCCATTAATTGATCAACTTGGCTTTTCTCCGGAATCAATTGAAGCTGGCCTCCAAAAAAGAAGAATTGGCGATATTGATCAGATAACTGGAATGAGAATAGATTATGACGCGCCCTCTGGAATGCCTGCTAGACCCGCTAGACCAGGAATGGAAACTGCTGATATAGGTTTTTTTGTAGATCCGATAACTGGACAGCAAGGTTCAGGAAGTAGCTCCTATTCACAATATAGGCGGCAATTAAAAGATTATTACGATGCAAACCCCGGCGCTCAACAGTACTATGAGGGACTGGAAAGACAAGAACAAGCACAGCAATTCCCAGATTTGTTTGGCGTAGCTCAGCCAGAAAGACCCGCCGCACAGCCCGCTACTGGCGGCCTTGAAGTAGGCATGACGTTATCACCGCAAGAGCAAGCACTACAGCAACAGCTATTAGGCGGTGCCGGTGGGTTCTTTGGTCAAGCGGCTCAACCCACTCAGGCTCGTGAGCAGGCTGTATTCGAGCGCATAAGGGCCGCACAGCGCCCTGAAGAGCAACGGCAACGTCTAGCACTAGAAGAGCGTTTAGCGGCTCAGGGGCGATTAGGGACGTCCTCAGCGGCATACGGTGGCGCTACTCCCGAACTGATGGCTCAGCAGACAGCAATACAAGAGTCTCGCAATCAAGCGATGTTAAGCGCTATGCAACAAGCTCAAACAGAGCAGGCACAGCAAGCGACTCTTGGTCAGGCGTTCCTAGGGTCAGGCTACATGCCACAGCAGGCATTGTTAGAAGCGGCTATGCCCGGAATCATGCAACAAGAGCTAGCTCAGCAGGGTCAACAGTTTGGTACTGGCTTGTTTGCAGAGACAGGACTGTCAGGCATTGAGGCTCAGTTGCTACAGGAGCAGGCGAGAGCCAACCTTCTTGGCGGCATCGGCGGTAATTTAATCTCAGGCATAGTTAATCAACAACGTGCGGCCACAGCGGCTCCTAGCAGTAGCGGGGGCGGGTCTAGTTTGGGTGGTTTATTTGGTGATGTTATTAGTGGGCTTGGCGATGTAGGCTCAGGAATCAAAAACTTATTAGGAATCGGAGGCTAATCATGGCTAAGTTTTCACAAGCATTTTTGCAGTCAATGACACAGCCCGCATACCAAGAGGGTCTGTTTACTGCGGCTAGAAGCCTTGGTGGATTGCCTGGGCGAATTAGAGAAGAGCAAAGAAACCAAGCTGAAATTCAAGAGTTTCGAGGAATGACTCCCGATCAGCAGTTTGATTTTTTAGAATCAAAAGCAAAAACACCGCAAGAAATTTTGCAAGTTCAAGGCATGAGAACTGAGGCGGCACAAACAAAAATTAAAGCGCAAGAAGCTATAGCTAAGGCAAAAAGAGAAGCGGCTAACGCTGAATGGCAGACGTATACTAGAAACAAAACTTTAGAAGAAGATAGAAACAACAAGCTTGTTGATGGCGCGTCTTTGTCTGCCGTAAATAGTGGCGACATTAATAATTATATAGCTCAGCTTCCAGCTGAAATTTCAGACTCTTTAAAAGAAAGAATTAGGCAAGAAGCTGTTTCAATACAAAAATCAAAAGAAGCGGCAGGCTTAATAGCAACAGAAAAAACGCTTCCTAAAGAATATATTGACGCACTACAAAACAATCCAAAACTTGTAGATAGTGCGGAAGCTCAAGAGCAGTTGCGGTTATACAACAACCCTAAAAATGCTGGAGATCAAAAACGTGCGGCTTTTGCTTTGCGCGCTCTGGTTGATGCAGAAGATAAACGCACTAGAGCTTTGTATAACTCTGACACCTATGCAAAAGATCGCGCAGGAGATGCTATTCGATACCTTCAAAGCATGGAGAGCGAAGTATATTTCTTTGAGAGTGAAGATTTACCAAGAATTGTTCAGGGATTAGAAGGCGATAATCTTTCAGATTTTAGAACAAAACTAGAGCTTGAATATCGCAATAATCCATCAGCTAACCCCGAGCAAGCGGCGCAAAAAGCATTAGAGCAAATGCAAATAAAAACGCCTGGAGCAGAGCTTGCGGAAAAGCGCCGAGCAGAAAGAACAAAGCTAGAAGAAAAAAGAGAAGCCGCAATACAAGAGCTAATGGGCAAAGGCATGGACAGAGTAGAGGCAGAAATAGAACTTAATAGACAAGGCGAGCAAAAACTGCAAGCTAAGCAACAAGAAACAACAGCCGGAATAGAGGCCGTTAGAACAGCGGCTAAAGAAAGAAAATATGGGCCATCTCCTAGAGGTTAACTAAATGAGTTCTGTTGAAGAGTACCTCAAATTACTTTCTGAAGAAGAAGCTCCAGAGTTGTCTGAGCCTAAAACTAGCTCTGCGGTTGATGACTACTTTAGTTATATAGAGCAGAAACAAACAACCAAAAATATCGGCAATGTCAGAGCGGTTGCTCAGGGTCTTACTTTTGGCTTTGCTGATGAGCTTGAGGCCGCCGCCTCTGATGAAGAGTATGAAATTGCTCTTGCAAAAATACGAGAAGAACAGCGAGAGTATAAAGAAATAAATCCGGTTTCTTCGATTGGGCTTGAGTTGGCAGGCAGTGTTCCTACTGCGCTTGCAGGTGCGGCTGGCCTTAGTCGTTTAGGCGTTACGTCTGCGGCTAAACAGGGGGCTTTAGAAGGTGCGGCCTATGGTACTGGCTCTGGTGAAAGTTTTGAGGAGCGTGCCGCTGGCGCTGTCGTTGGTGGTTTAAGCGGTTTGGCATTAGGAAAGCTTATTGACGTAGCAACAACGCCATCATCTACAGGCGGCTTAAAAACTGAAGGCGATGATCTTGCAGATAACTCTTTAAAAATTGAACCCCAGCTAACAAACAAAGATGTTGAAATTGCAAAAGCCAATGAAATTTTTGATGAAGTAGATAAGCCTCAATATACGCAAAAACCTTTGTCAGAAGCTAAAACAGCAGGAGAGCTTTGGTCTGGCCTTACTGGTGCTGTTAAGAATTTTTATAACGACAAAGTTACAGGCGTATCTGATGAGTTAATGCGCGTTGTTAGCCCGCAAGTAGGAGCTAGATTTCAGCGTGCTGACGAAGCGGCCCTTGCAACAACAAATAAAGAACTTGACGGGCTTTCAGAGCGATTAGTTCCTGTTGTTAAAATTATTAATGATAGCGGAAAAGCTAAAGGTGTAATGCTTGACTATGCCGCAGGCAAGCTAGGAAAAACACGCAAAGACTCTCTTGCTAAACTGCGTAAAGAATTAAGCGATGATTTAAGCACAGAGCATATGAATGTGCTTGAGGCATACTTAAATTATAGTTACAGAAAAAATGCTCAACTAAACAAAAAAGTATTTGGGGCGGCATTCCCGGACGAGCTTACTTATCTCCACACCCGCAACATTTCTAGATATAAAGAGCTAAAAGATAAAGGCATGTCTGATGTTGAAATTGAAAAAATGTTTGAAGATCCCGGTATGGAACGACGTACTAGAGGATCGTATTTAAACAAGGATTCTAGCTCTCCATTGCCGGAGGATTACGACAATCCGATTATTTCTGACATGCAACGAATTTTTAAAATGGAGCGTCTTGCTCAAGTCCAAGATAAATTTGGCGTAAAAATTGATGGCGTTCTTTCTGCCAAAAGATCAGCGCTTCCAGACCGCGCGTTAGTTGCTTTAACTCCGCAAGAGTTTTTAGATTCTTTGTTTTACACTTTAACGCAAAAGGGTATTAGTAATGACGGCGCTCAGTATGCTGTAAACAAAATAACCGACACTATTATGGGTCAAGCAAAATCACCTCACCCAGCAATACAGGCGGCTAACTCTTTAGCTTACGCAACCACTCTTGCTGGGCCAATGTCTGCAATTCTTAACCTTGCTGATATTCCATTGCTAGGTGCTAAGTACGGTGGTCGCGCCGCGCTTGAAGGATTTAAAACTCTTAATCCTTTCAAAAAAATTCCTAGTCCAGACCTTAAAAAAATGGGCCTGAGCAACCAAACCTTTGGTGAATTTGTTAATAAGACAAACGAACTTGCATCAAACAACCAAGGATTTATGGCAAGCATTGCACACCAAATGCGTAAAGGCGCTGACTTTCTTATGAAGGGCTCAGGTTTTGCGGCTATGGATCGAGTCGGCAAGAAGGGCGTTATGCGTGGCGTGCTTCGTAGCGCAGTTGACGATGCCAAGATAGGGAACTTGTCTGAAAACTGGGGTTTTTATTTTAATAAAGCCGAGCTTGATTTGATTGGAAGTCAGTTAAACAAGCATGGCATGGATTGGTCTAAGTACACAGGCGATGGAGCAAAGCTTGTAGAAGAGCTTTTGTTTTCTGGGCTAGGGCAACAACAGTTAATTAGTGCGGCTGGTCGCCCTGCGGCATGGGCTAGAAACCCTAACCTTCGACCTTTGTGGGCGTTGCGCGGCTTTGTAGTTAAACAGCAGGCACTTGCCTTGCGAGAAGTAATGGGCAACATTAAGGCTGGTAAGCCAGAAAAAGCGGCGCAATTTCTTGGTCGGTATGCGGCGTATGGAGCTGGTGGTTATGCCGCAATTAACGAAGGTAGACAGTTTATTTTTGGCGATGGTGAAGCGTCATTTAATGGGCTAGTGCGAGGTTACGGCGATGCCTGGGCAAGCTTATTAACAGCTAACACGCTTGGCCTTAACGACTACCAGTATGGTCAGATCAAGCAGAACGGCCTTCTGTATACCTTTGCTCAAGGCATGATGCCTATAGCTATTGATCGCCCTTTAGATATTGGGAAGACAGTTGTTGAGGTCTTAGATAGAGAGCGACCGCCACAAGCAATTGCTCAAGAACTACCTTTATTTACACAAACTGCAAGGTTTGCCGAAAGAGGAGCTGAAGCAGTTGGAGCAACAACAACTCAAGGCCTTCTTCAAGAAGCACTTAGAAAACAAAACCCTAATCCCAACTAACAAACTCTAACCAGCCCACTACTCCTGCCGCCCTGTCATTCTCCATACGGGCGGCCTCCTCCTTGTAGTGCTTGGCTATCTCTTTCTGCTCTTTGTTCATACGCTTTCCTAGTGTGATGTCCTCAGCCTTTTCTCTAACTAACTCAAGTGAACCCTCGCCGTAGGTGTCTATGTAATGGCGAACAAAGTAATCAGGGTTACTGCCGTACTTCTGGTGACAGCCATAGCAGTGAGCAAAGGCGTTCATTCCGTCGTACCGTATGCCCTTCTTAGCGCGGCTAAAGTAGTGAGAGCAGTGAAGGCCGGTGCTGTTTGACTCGTACTGCGCGCCACAGCCTTGACACTTAAAGTCGTTTCTCATGCGGACACACCTGCTGAACCAATGATCTGCCGCTGTTCTTTTTAATCTCATTTCAATTGATCCTTGAGTTGTTGAGGAAACGGTACGTATACCTTCTTGTTCTCTGAGAGCCACCTGACTAGCACCTCAGCGGCGTTAGACAGCTCCTGCGGGGTTAGCCTACCTGTGGAGTTTTTGTCGTACATGGCCTTTATAATGGGCTTGTAGAGCGTCTCCTTAACTAGTATCTCAGTAAACGGTATCTCTAGCTTGTCGCTGAAGGGGTGCCTTACCCAGTACCCTGCGTCATTCAGCTCCTGAGCTATCTGTCTAAACCACAAGTGCATAGCGTTGTTTTGCCTGTCACTCCTTGTGGTGTCCTTGATTGTATATAGGATTTTCTTGCCGTCATCAAACTGTGTGGTGATGAAGGCGATAAAGAAGTTCATCTTGTCTTTGGTATCGACAAGCCAGCGGTGTGATGAATCCATAAGTACTCCTATTCAGTTTGCCCAGTTTGCCCAGTTTGCCCCGTTTGCCCCTTATGCCCCAGAAAAAGGGGGCGGGTTGGTCATTTTGCTCTGCTAAGGGGCCCCCTAAACCATGGGCATTGAAGGCATTGTGGGCATTCTGGGCATTCTGGGCATTACATTGGCATCCAGCGATAGTATTTCTTGCCGTGTGTGCCTTTGCGTTCTAGCTTTAAGTTGTTTCCCTTGAGTAAATCAATGCAGTTGCGCAGTGTTTTCTTGGTGCATCCGTTTGGATTTATGTCGTCATCGCGTAACAAGTCAAACAATTCCGTCTGAGCGTAGAGCCTGCCTTCTGTCATAACACTACTCAACAATACATACTCATCTTCATATCGACTTATTGCTTTGCCAATATTGATCTGAGACTTCTGCTTGTCTTTGAGTTCGCTGATGTCATCGCCACTCATAAACTGAACAGAGTCTACTGACTCTTCGTAGCCTACTGTCGCACTAGTCTGCTTGTATTTAAAGCCACCCTCAAAGCTAATCTGGCTACGATCCTTTTCATTGATTACTAACAGCTCTTGGTAAAAAGAAAACTTATCGTTAAGCGGATCAAGGCCGAACATGTTGTCTACGTCAGCCTTTAGATCCCCTACGCCTTCATAGATTAAGCGACCGTCCATGCTTCGGTGCTTATTGCAGTGACCTAGCAGGATTACGGTGCCGCCTGCCGCCGCAAACTCACGAAAAACGTGAAGCACTTCCCGCATGTCGCCTTTGTTCAGGACTGGCGCAAACTTCTTTAGGGTGTCGCAGATAACAATTTTACCGTTAGCCTCGCCTTCTTCTCTAATCGCGTTGAGCAGATGAAGGGCGTCGGTTGTCGTACGAAGCGATGGGTCTGGTGAGTTAGCTAGAGTGACCATTGTAATGCCGTGCCGGTTGCCCATCTTGGCCTTCTGAAGCACCCCTTTGGCTCCGTCATCTTCGTTAAAGTAGATTACGTTAGAGCCTTTTATCAGGTTATTCCGAATACTCTGGAATAAATTGCCTAAAATCCATACGGTCTTACCAGCTCCTGACGGGGCGTATACGAGCGTTACGGTTCCAGTGGTAATCATGCCGGGGATAACGTCTCGCTCTTGCGCCAGGCGCTCCTCAAGCTCTTCTATGCGGCTGTTAACTGCTACGCCCATGAGCCTTGAGAGTGACGACGATCCATTCTGTTTTGTGTAATACGGGTTTCCCGGAAAGGCTTCGTTGATGAGTTCTTCTTTGATTACAAAAGCGGGTTTTTGTCCTACTGACTCGCAGTAGTCTGCCCAGTCGTCTTGCATTTTTGTCCCCTTATTTGTTGTGGTGAAAGCTCTTAACTCTGAATGACTTTGCCCGTTGTGTCAACAAACTTATTAAAAGGTTTGCAAAGTTTGTAAAAGTTTTATAGACTGTCAGCTCAATCAAAAAAGGAGAGCGTTATGTCAGGCACTGTAAAGATTCATGGCAAGGAATATAAGACTGTAGCCTTGCGTGTTCAGGAGTTTAGAGAGAAACACTCTGACTTTACTATTCAAACTGAGCTTGTTGAAGCCAACGATACCTTGGTTATTGTCAAGGCAACAATAGCCGCCGCAGGTCAGGTCATCTCTACTGGCTATGCGGAAGAAGTAAGGTCGGCTAGCAAGATCAATCGCACCTCAGCTCTTGAGAACGCAGAGACTAGCGCAGTAGGAAGGGCCTTAGCATTCTTTGGAATGGGAGGATCGGAGATAGCATCAGCCGACGAGGTGGCTAACGCGATCAGTCAGCAGAACAACCAGCCTGCTACCGAAGAAATCAATAGGCTCATTGCACACAATGAAACGTGGAGAAACAACTCCGCTTCTATTTACTTCATCAAAGAACACATCGAGTTAAAGTCGTGGGAGGCTGTGGCTGAGGCGTGGGCTGAGATTTCAAATGAAGACAAGGCGGCCTTATGGCTGGCTCCTTCAAAGGGTGGGGCATTTACTACGGCTGAACGTGCCGCACTCAAATCCGATGAGTTCAACGCCGCAAGAAAAGTAATGGGAGAAAATGATGGATGATAAAGTTTTTGTAGATGGGATGATGGCCAAGCAACCTGATGATGGCGCGCCTGATTTTGTAAAGCTAAAGCTGTCGTTAAAGCTGGATGACTTTGCCGCTTGGGTTGGCGCTCAAAAAAAAGCTGACCCCGGCATTGAATGGATAAACATTGAAGTTAAAGAGGGCAGGTCTGGCAAGTGGTATGCAGAGCGCAACATGTGGAAGCCTAGCGCTGACCAACCAGCTCGACAGCCAGCTCAAAAGCCTGTGCCGAATGATGATATTCCTTGGTGAGGAACTTCCCCGCTTTCGGGCGGGGCTTTTTTAGGAGAACTGAATGACCGACCAAACTGAATACCTGTACTACCGTGACTTGTTCCACATCTTTAAAGCTTATACTTCACCGAAGTTAATCAAGGTGTTGGATGCTCAGGGGATTAAGTATTTCACTGACGCCAAAGGCAAGCCCTTTACTACAAGGGCCGCCATCGAGGGTGCTTTATCTGAAGAGGTCCAGCCGACTTAGGCTCTTGGTCTTATTGTGATGCGACTTACTTCGCCGTCCTCGTTGTCATACGTGATTACCTTTGCGCCTCTGTGGGACATGAGTCCCAGCCGAGTGGCGTATGAGTCTCGGGAAGCAAGCGTGGGGTGCTGTTCTGTGATAGCCCCTGCGTCTTCTAATACTTTTTCATGGTGATAATGACCTGAATGGATATAGGCGATCTTAGACTTGCCCCAATCTTCTCGGAACCGTGGCTCGCTAGCAAATACCTTTGGCAAACTTCCCATCTTTGCCTTATGCCCGTGATGAAAGCAAAGCATGGTCTCTCCATGTCGATAGGCGTAATAAGGGAAGTCGTTGTCGATGACCTCAAGCCTTGGCTCGTTTACATACAGTTTGCGGATAAACTTTCGTAGCCAGATAGAGCCGGCAATGTCGTGATTGCCCTCAGCACATACAAAGACCACCTTTTCGTACTTCTTTAGCATCATTCGGACAGCCTCATCCATAACTGTCATAGCTATATCTACGATGCGGGAGTATCTTGAGTCGCCTTCTAAAAGATTTTTGCCTGACGGAGTAAGTTGCTCAAGGCCATCCCAATGAAGAAAATCACCGAGATTGCAGAGCATTCCGATCTTGCTTTTTGGGGTGCTGTCGATCATTTCTGCAACGCTAGACAAGAACAAATCCCTCGCCATGTTGGTGTCATAGTCCTCGCTAGTTTCCTGGCCCCAGCAATAAGAGCCCAGATGAAAGTCGGTAATGACTAGCAATGAAAGTAGATCGTCCTCTGTGACCTTTGGTTTTTTGACTGGCTTCCAAGGTTTAATGCCTTCGCATGCCAACTCAATACGCTCAATCATCATTTGGAACTGAGCTTCTTTGTCGCTGGCTGACTTAACCCATTGACCTACTGGCTTGCCTTCATCGTTGTAATAAGTGGAGACGCCTTTAACATTGAAACCTACGGGGACGGTGTGAGTCATGTCGTGAGCAGGCGAGTGACCTTGCATTGCCGCCCTGCTTTTCACATTTTTTACAGTGTCACGAACACCCCACTTAGTAGTCCCGAGCTGATCGGCAATCTTCTGATAGCCTAGCCCTTCTTCGTGAAGAGTAATGACTTTGCGCTGACGCTCAGTTGTACAGTAATCAAGTAAGCTCACGGTTTTCCCCTAACAAAATGTTATGGACGTATTCCTCGCATCGTGTTTGCTCTCGCAAGAACTGCAACGATTTGAGTCAACTCTACAGGATCAATCGGAATACTCATGTGCGCCTCTTCTGTGTTTGCTACCTTTATGTAATGCAACTGAAGGTAGGACAGTAGTGCCGCCAATACATCTTCTTCCGTACGAATTTTTATCAGTGCCTCTTCGGGCTTAGTAGTCATAGCCTACTCCTGAGCGGGCCAGCCGCTGGTGGTTGATAGTTGGACAGGGTGTCATAGCAAGGGAGTATGTCAAGTGCCAACACTTTGCAAGCATCGTGCCACTTCAGGTGGGAACAGCGATTTTGCCCACCGGGGCGCTGTCAACCGGCTCAACAGGCGAGGAGTACAGAGGTCGCCTTGGACTTGGGCAGTCTAACAGTAAGGCTCGAACTCTTGCCACTCTTGTTTCTCATCTGGGTTGCTGTCGTTCTCCAGCTCATCGCAATCAATGCAGACTTGATCGTCATCTAGGAATCCAGATTCCATCCACTGCTGGCAAACAACGCACTGCCACAACTCAGTCATAGCTGAGCCTCCACTCCTTGCAGTCATCGTATCCGTAGCTGTAATGAATAGACGCGTTGATGTTTGATCTTCCGTCCAACGCATCTTCCCAGCCTCGACGGTAATCGGCTTTAATCATGTCGATGTAGTCATTCATGTGCCAGTCGCACACGTTGCTAGTCATCGTCGGGACTGCCTTCATTGCACCGGTCATCTCTCTCAACTGGCGCATTGAATCTTCCAGCGAATCAAGTGGTAACTCTTTCATCCTATAGCCTCCTCAAGCGCCCAGCATACATCTTCTGCGTTAATGATATTCCTTCCGTGCCACATGCAACTAGCATTCATCAGCACATCGGTCGGCTCATCAAATACCTGACCCCAAAACTCATGGCTGTCGCTTGAATTAAACACGATGTATTGCGCATCGATCTCTTCGGGATCTACAAAAAGTTTAGCTACACAGTTAACCCGATCGAAGTCGTCAATGTCTGCGCCTTCAAACTCATTCGCATCATCGGGTACGATAGCCTCGACCTTGATATAAATTTTGTTATTCATTGTTAAACACCTCATCAATTGTTCTGTATGAAGGTATGCCATTGACCTGCTTGTTGCCAAGGATCTCGCC
>UEXM01002027.1_pt1 | contig 15283 bp, 15 predicted proteins | sample 1796661 | NCBI WGS metagenome assembly UEXM01 (sample SAMEA4772469, study PRJEB27181) | metagenome | reverse complement strand
CGGTGCAGAACTATTAGAAAATGTTGTTGTCTTTCCGCATGGTGGTGTTTCACGTAGGTCTGGCACAAAGTTTGTAAAAGAAGTTAAGGTCAGTGCAAATAATACACGGCTTATTCCCTTTGAGTTTTCTGTTACCCAAGCTTACGTTCTTGAGTTTGGCGATGAAATTATGCGTGTCTACAAAGATGGTGGATCAGTTTTAGAGGATAATAAAACAATTTCTGGGGCCACTAAAGCAAATCCCTGCGTCATTACTGCAAATTCACACGGTTACAGCAATGGAGACGAAGTCTTTATTTCATCTGTTGTCGGCATGACTGAGCTGAACGGAAAATATTATAAGGTTAAAAATAAATCTACCAATACGTTTGAGCTGACAGACATTGACGATGTAAATATAAACAGCTCTGCTTTCACAACTTATGGATCGGCTGGAACTGCGGCACGGGTCTACACAATCGCAACGCCGTATGACAAAGACGATCTCGATGAAATACAATACGCCCAAAGCGCAGACATTTTATTCTTATCTCATAAAGATTATGCACCTCGCAAGATTAGCCGCACTGGCCACACAGATTTTACTATCACCGCAATTGCATTTAATGACGGCCCGTATCTGACTGAAAATGTTACAACGACAACACTAACGGCGAGCGGTGCAAGTGGATCTGTAAATATTACGGCAAGTGCCACAACAGGAATTAATAATGATCAAGGCTGGCTGGAAACAGATGTTGGCAGATTAATACGAATTGGCCATCAAGCAACAGCATGGGCAGCATCAACATCATTTAGCGTTGGCAATGTTCGTAGAAATGCCGGAAGTGTTTACGAATGTATAAAAGCTGGAACAAGCGCAGGGTCGGGCGGTCCGACCGGTGACGGCGATGAAATTGTAGATAACAATGTTTCTTGGAAGTTTTTAAACGAGGGTGGCATCCACTTTGGAAATGCAACGATAGCCTCTCGTACAAGTGCTACAGTCGTTGCAGTGACCACCAACGAAGCCTTCTCCGCTACCAGTGGTGAAACCAAGTGGCGGTTGGGTTCATGGTCGGGGACTACCGGATACCCAGCCGCTACGACGTTCTTTGAACAACGATTATTTTTTGGTGGGTCTAAAGATGAACCTCAGACTATTTGGGGATCGCGTTCGGCTGACTATGAGAATTTTAAACCTGGCACATTGGATGATGACCCCGTCCAATATCAAATAGCTAGTAATGATGTTAACGCAATTAGATGGCTGATTAGTGGTCGCGCACTTTTTATCGGAACTATCGGCGGTGAATTTGTTATGCAAGCCAGCTCACTGGCCGAGGCATTAACGCCAACAAATGTAAAAGTTACAAGAGAAGGAACAAGAGGGGCGTCTACGTCTGCACCGGTAAAAGTTGATGAAGCTGTCTTATACATTCAGCGACAAAAAAGAAAACTACGGGAAATGGTTTATGTTTTCGACAGCGACAGTTTTAATTCACCCGATCTTACGTTGCTGTCAGAACAAGTCGCATACGGTGGCTTAAATGAAATAACATACCAACAAGAACTCGACAGCATCATCTGGGGTATACGAAATGATGGGCAACTTGTCGGACTAACATATTTAAGAGATCAAAAAGTTGTGGCGTGGCACCGGCATATAATTGGCGGTCGTTTTGGAGAGGCAACAATTACTGTTACTGATTTTGCAAACATTGCCGTAGGTACAGAGATTGAGTTTACAAAGTCCGATGGGACAACTGTTACCTATAAGAGTGAAGCAGTAGGGGCGTCAGACCCAGCAGATTTATCTTTGGGTTTTAGGCCAAACACAAATAATGATACGACCGCAGATAATATCTTTACGAGAATAGTGGCTTCATCTGCAACAACTGGTTTAACCTGCGAGAACCCCAGTGCTAACGTAATAATTGTTACTGAAACAGCAAAGAGCAGTACTGGATTTTTAACGGTAAGAACAAGCGATACGACACGTTTGGCGACAACTGATGAAGATATTGCACAAGTAACAAGTTTAGCCAGCATACCAGGAGTAGGAGCTGATCAGCTTTGGTTAATTGTAAAGAGAACTATAAACGGTGTTACACGCCAATACATAGAATACCTTGCTCCAAACTTTAATGCCGATGACGGCAACGTCAAAGAAGATGCTGTATTTTCTGACAGCCTATTAACTTATTCGGGTTCGGCTACTGCAACAATTACCGGCCTTGACCATGTTGAAGGGCAAACAGTTTCTATATTGGGTGACGGCTCATTTTATATTGCACGGGATGTTTCAAGCGGATCAATTACCGGTCTGTCTCCAACCGTAAAAAAAGCGCAAGTCGGGTTAGGCTACAAGTCTACAATTAAAACATTGCGACCAGAGATTGGCAGTGAAGACGGAACAGCTCAAGGGAAGACCAAGCGTGTCTTCGAAGTTATGGTTCGTTTTATCGATACACTGGGTTGCAAGTTTGGACCGGATTTAAACAACTTAGATGAAATACTTTTTAGGCAGACATACAATCCAATGGACAGCTCGGCTCCATTATTCACTGGAGACAAAATTGTAAAGTTTCACGGAGGCTGGGAAACTGAAGGGCAAATATTTATTGTCCAAGACCAGCCACTGCCAATGACGGTTTCGTGCGTTGTAACTAGATTAACTAATAATGATGGGTAAATAATATGTGTCCTCCAGCAGCAGTATTAGCCGTATCCGCAGGTCTACAGGCCGCCGGTAGTCTCTTTTCTGGAATTGCTGAATCTAGGCAGTTAAAAAGATCGGCGGCTATTGACGAAGCAAATGCTCAAACAGCTATACAAAATAGTATTAATTTAAGAAATGCAGGTGCGGTAAACGCTGGTCGGCAAAATAGAATAGGCCGAAGAGCTGGTAGCAAAATACGAACCGCTGGTGCGAAGGGTAATGTTGTTGTTGATCTTAATAATAATCTTGATGCTCAAATTGAAAATACTATGAACTCTATGCTCAATGAGCTGGATGAAAAATATAAAGCTGAAATACAAGCCCGTAATCAACTCGTTGAAGCTCGAAACTTTAGACAATCTGCATCGAACAAAAGATCAGCCGCCAGCTCATCAATAATAGGTGGTGTTTTAGGAGCCGCTGGAAGTGCGGCAAAGGGTATTTATACGGGTCAGCAAGCAGGTTTTATAAATACGTCTTACGGCTCATCTCTTTTATAAAGGTTATAAATGCCAAGATTTCAAATAACACCAGTTAAATCATTAGTACCTGCGGCGGTAAGCAGTTTTCGCTCAAGCAAGACGAACGATGGCTCCGAGGCGTTGGGTCAGTCACTAATGAAGGTCGGTCAGCAATTCGGTCAGATTGCCGAAAAAATGATTGTGGCTCAGACAGCCAATGAAATTTCTGACGCTCATCTTAAATCAACAACCCAATTAACTGCACTTAAATTAGATTTAGAAAAAAAAGGTCTAAAGGTTGTCAATAGGGATTTTGACCAAAGCGCAAAAAAAATATTTCAAGATATTACAGATGGTATGTCCCCTAATGCAAAAAATCAGTTTACGAGAACTTTTAACAATCAATATGCTCAAACCAGAACAAGCGCGGCGGCGGCGGCGTTAAAACGAGACAACGACATTACTTATGCTAATAGTTTAAAAATTCTCGACCAATATAACAGACAAGCAAGTGACGCTTTATTAACCAGAGAAGGAAAGATAAACTCTGAAGAGGGAGTTATGCTGGGCAATACGGTAATAGAATCACTAAAAAGTTCTAATATTATTAGTGCATCTGCTGCGGAAAAACTCCGAATAAAACATAATGGTAAATTCGCAAGTAACGCCATAAAGGGTTGGATTAATTCGAATGCCGGATCAATGAGTAAATTAAAAAATGCTCAACGGCAGATTGGTGATCAAAAATTTGATAATCCAGATGCCCTTGTTTATTGGAACCAGCTTGAAGAACCAGAAAAGCAAGCTATTCGGCAAAGTGTTACTAAAGAGATAAGAGACCTTACAGCAATACTTGAGAAAAAAGATGAGCAAATCGAGCAAGACAGAAAAGATGCTGGCGTAAGATTACAACTCAAAATTCACGAACTAATAGCGGCCGGAAAAACAGAGGAAGCAGGTGTTACGTTAGACCTATTAACAGGCTTAATGAAATTTAGTGGTGGCGATGACTATGCTACTGTTGCAGAAGTAAAAACACTGGGAGAGTTAATAAGACAGGGAACCAATTTCGGTACCACTGAACCCACAACATTTCGTGTTATGGCGTCTAAAGTTAGCGCAGGAACCACTTCAGAAAAAGAAATTTTTAACACAAACGGTTTAAGATACGAAGATAGAATTAAACTTGTTGGACAGTTACAGGCGGCACAAGACAAAAGTTATAGCGATGCCGTTAAGCTTTTCGAGCATCCAGAAATTTCAATGAAAGGAGCAACTGGTCGTTTCGATAGACGTATGCGAAGCGCAGAGCAGCTTGGATTAGAAAGCCAGTTGTACGACAAGTTTATACAAGCAAGACAAAACAAAGAAAGCTTTGACGCAATTACCGAAGCAAGAAAAATGCGCGACGATTTCATAAAAAATAAAGGTGAAGACCAAAAAGCTGAGTTGAAAGAATTTAATAATTTTCTTGCAACCAACAAAATAGACAGTGTTGTTGAGTTAGATATATATCTAAAAAATAGGGTAAAAAACAACACAATTGATCCCGTAACAGCCAATAAATATAGAGGTTTCGCCCGTGAGATCAACTTACCTAAAACGGTGGAATAAAAATGGAATCATATATAAAGCGTCTTCAAGAAATTGCAAATCCACCACCTCCTCCCGAAGCCGACACAGTCGCGCAATTTTTTGGAGCTGTGCCGGAGCAGGAATTTGATAAGGCAAATAAAATACCGGAGAGCATGATCCCTAAAAAAGACTTTGCCGGTGATATGACTAAATCAATGAACAGTATTCTTACGGGAACAATACAAGAGCAACTTGCATCGATGCAACAAACGAGCCCTATACTTAGAAGTATTATGGAAAAGACAGGATATAACAGGCCGTTGGTTGGAACTGTAATACCTGCCAATACCGCAGAGTATATTCCCGAAGGTGCAGAGAACGAAGAATACTTGGTTATGGGAGAGGGTGGCATTGTAACGCCAATGTCTCAGTATAAAAGAGATACTCACGTAATGCTGATTGATGAACAAGCTCCAAATAAACCGATACAAGTTTTTGAGCGAACACCAGAAATGAATGAAGGTCTAGCTTCATTTGGCAGACTATTGGGTCTGGGTATGGCTGGAGATACCGAGGTAGCTGGTGGTCTTAAAGTTGCTCAATCTGTGAGGTCTGCACAAACAGGAAACTTTGGTGATGCAGGTACATTGTCTGCCGGTGGAGTTGTTGATGACTTTGCTAGTCCACCTGTTATAACTGATTTAACTCCAGGCAACGTGCCTGTAATTAATGGCTCTCCGGCTATTGTTTTTCCTAGCCAAAAAATACCAGTTTATCTTGAAGGTGAAAAAGGCGTTGGTAAAATTGGTCCAGGCGATATTGGAAAGTATTGGGATGACGATTATAAAGCTCGTTACGGCAAGCAAGGCGATCCAAACAATCCTGCTGATTTTGATCTAGCTATTAACACAGCAACAGCAGAGGCTAAATTTCAACTTCAAGGTATTGAAAGCGGTAAAGGATGGTACGACGAAGACATTAAAAATACGTGGGATGTTGCTGGTGAAGCATTTCCAGAATTAAATAATGGATTAGTCATGCCACCTAATGAGATGTCAGCGCGATTTACAAACGGAGAAGATGTCAGCAGTGAAGCTTTGCGTATTTTGACAACTGCAATTGCTGCACCGCTTAGTTTCGGAAACCGTCCAAAACCAAATTTTAATACTGCTTTAAAAGTTTTAGATGGATGGCTCGCTACTGGCAAAATACCGGACATGAATCCAGAAACTGGAAAATTATGGACAATGAGAAATGTCTCTAGCCAATCTTTGAGATTACTGCAACACATGGTTAATAAGCTTGGCGTTGAAGGTTCTGCAGAATGGTTAATGACACCACACACTGTACTAGAAATTCGTAATATGAGACGTGAAGCAAATATTTGGAATGACTCTCAAAGCATGAGCATACCAGGATCTCAAAATGATACTAAGCTTGGAGCGTTTATACTAGGAAGAAAAGGTGGTCCTTTTTTCTTAAATTTGAACGGCGTAGAAGATACAACGGCTGATCTTTGGTTTACTCGTACATGGAATAGACAGTTCGGTAGAATGACCGGACCTAATTTACCAGCTAATGAAGTTATTATAAATCAGCCTCGTGCAATTGAACGGGGTTTAATGAAAGAATGGAACCAAGAAGTTTCTTCAAAATTAGGTGAAACAGAACAAGACAGCCAAGCAATTTTATGGTATTTTGAGCAACAACTATTTAACTCAATGGGGCAAACAAGTGCAAAACCAAGCAAATTCTCCGATGGAGCAAGGCAATTTAGAGATGAACGAGGCGGACGACGACTTAATTCTAGATAACAAAGAAGGAAACATGGATTATAAATATGAAATGTTTAGTCGATTAATGCTTTTAAAACTTAAAAAAAGTCGTGAAAAAATGACGCAATCTGGAGAAGTAGATGGCGATTGACCCACTCCAACAAATAGATCCAATAAACGAAACCTCGGTCCCACAAAGTCCGAGGTTTTTTGATGGGCAATTGCCAGCAGTAGATGCTCCGGTTAACGAACTATCTATGCCAGAGGTTAACAGCCAACCTGTGCAAAATAATTTGAAAGACAATGAAACAGAAGTTGCCGGAATTGGAAAAGAACTTCTTAAAAGAATTGTAACACCTATTCAAGATTTCGGTAATGCAATTAATAACAAAGGTATGGACGCAACCAAACGGGGTGGTGTTGTTGAACCGCTGGAAGAAATTACCGAAGATGGTTTAGGTATAGTAAAAAATAAAGCTGGCACATCAAAATATTTTATTGCTCGTGAGGCAGAGCAAATAGACATTGATGAATTTAATTTTATCCTTGGAAAAACAAAAGGAGTGCCAAGTCCAACGCCTGGTCAAAAAAGAAAGGGTGTGCCTCTTTCAGAAATCAATTTAAATAATATTGAAAGCGCAGATGACGTAAAAATTGTCTTATCTAAAATGGGTAAGATGCACGGCAACACGCCAAACGTAACGGCTGACGATGTAAAGAAGCTTGCCGGTACTCATGGATTTCAAGATGTAATCGAAAAAATATTAAAACGAAAAGAAGGTGATGCAATTAATATGGACCTTGGTGAGATATACAAATCTCTTCAAGCAATTACATCTTCTGCGGTACAGCTCAACAGAATTGCTGAAAAGGCTGCGTCAACAAATGCAGGTTTAGAAGATTTAGTAAAATTTAGACAGTATTTTGCTTTTCATTCTGCGCTACAATCAAGCTTTAAAGGTCTTCAAGCTGACGTTGGCCGAGCCTTGGGTGTGTTTAAAATACCGAGGGGTCCGCAAGAAGCACAAATTGAAAATTTAAAGAATGTAATAAATGAATTTGGTGGAGACCAAAGTATACGGAATGCGGCTAAACAATATTTAGCGTTGCCTACTCAAGAAATGAGAAACAAGTTTGCGTTAAAAGGGTTCTGGGCTCGATCTGGAAACGTAATGATGGAAATTTGGATAAATGGTTTATTGTCTGGTTTTCAAACACAAGTTGTAAACTTGGCCGGTAATACTGTCTTTGCCGGTATGCAACCTTTTGAACGAGCTATTGCTGGTGGCATAGGGGCTCTTCGTCGTGGGTCAAGAAACCTTGGTATAGTGCCGCCAGAAAAACTTCGGTTAACAAGAAAGAACTTAGCAAGCAACCCAGAGACTGTATTTGCGAGTGAAGCCTCAGATATGATCTCAAGTTACATGGCTGCATTTATTGATTCATCAAGAATATTTGGTCAAGCACTTTGGCGCGATCAGCAAATGTTTGATGTGTTGGGTAAAATTGAAAACACACATCAACAAGCAATTACCGGTAAAAATTTTGGCTTGGAAGACAGCGCATTTGCACCGGCAATTGATATGCTAGGACATTTTATAAGGATACCTGGCAGAACATTAATGTCTACGGATGAGTTTTTTAAAGCATTTAATTATAGAGTTGAACTTGCCGCTCAAATTAAACGAAGACTAAATCAAATGCATTTAGATGGCGCATCACCGGACGATATAAAAAAAGCAGAAAAGGATTTGTATTTAAATCCACCGGAAGAAGTTCATGGCCGAGCTGACGAGATGGCGCGAATAAACACTTTTACAAAATCGATAAGTGGTATACCAGAACAGCTTCGACAGGGGATACATAATACTAAAGTTGGAAGGTTAGTAATTCCATTTTTTAGAGTTGTTTACAATATAATGGACGCCGCTATAGAGCGATCACCATTAGGTATTTATAAGGTTGTAAATTCAACTGATCCTATACAAAGAGACTTAGCTATCGCAAAGATTTCTATGGGAACGTCAATACTCGGTGCAACAGCCTTATGGTATGCTGATGGAAAAGTTACAGGCACCGGTCCTCAGAATTATGATTTAAGAAGACAAATGGAAGAAATGGGTTGGAAGCAGTGGAGCCTTGTTTATCCAAAAAAAGGTATAGAAAAACCTCGAACGGTTTACGTTGGTCAAATACCGTTTCTGCACCCAGATGATGTTGATTACGTCCCTTATAGCCGATTAGAGCCTGTATCAATGTTGCTTGCAATTGGCGCAGATGTCGGTCGTAGAATGATGTATCCAGATGTTACCCAAATGGAATCTGAACAACTTGCGATACAATCTGTTGACGCAATATATGATTATATAAAAGATCAAACTGTTATGCAGGGTTTTGCAAATATCGCAGAAGGTTTTGCAAGGGGTGTGCCTGGAACTGGAGACAGTAAATTTATTAAAAATGTTACCAGCTCTCAAATACCATATTCAACATTATTAAGTAACATTGCACGGGTTACTAAAGCTGACGAGCCATTAAAAGACACTTCATCTAATCCACGGGAACCAATTATTTTACGAGACTTATATGCTGGTCTGCGAAGGATGGATGAGCGAACACCGTTTTCATTGGGAACAGATATTAATGAGGCACCAACAAAAAGAAATGTTTTTTATGAACCCATATATCGAAAAAATACAAGAATTGTTGATCAAATATTACCGCCTGGGGTTCAAGGTGTTTTAGGAATAGACGCTGAAGAAATTAGAACCGACCCTGTAAAATTAGAAATTATTCGTTTGGGACTTCCAGTTAGGATGCCGCCCAAAGATATTAAGGGTGTGAGGTTAACACCGTGGGAGCGTGACGCTTATAACGAATTCACTAATTATGGAAAAAAGGGATCGGGTCAAATTAGTCTTTATGAAGAAATTAATAATATTATGAATCACAAAATGTGGGATAAAACTCCGTATGCTGACCAGCAAAAAGACATCAAATCTGTATTTACGGAACGACGACAAGACGCAGTAGAGTTTATGCTAGACCCCGAAAATGAAAACTTTGCAGAGTTGCAAGCAAAGGTTGCTGAACACACCACATTGAAAGAGCTATATGGAGATCAAGTAAAATGACTGTTACATCTACAACCAATGTTAAAAGTTATACGGGCGATGGATCGACAACTTCTTTTCCAACCACGTTTGCTTTTCAAGGTACAGGCTCTGCCGCTGAAATAGAAGTTATTGAAAGAATAATTGCAACCGGAGCTGAGACAACAAAAAGTTATACTACACATTATACTGTAACCGGTGGCAGTGGATCTACCGGAACTGTAGTTGCGGCGTCAGCTCCAGAGAATACTGTTCAGTGGCATATCCGAAGAACCACAGTTCAAACACAAACAACTGATTATACTACAAATGATCCATTTTCTGCTGATACACATGAGCTGGCCCTTGATCGATTGGCGATGGTTCAGCAAGAGTTGTCTGAAAAAATAAATAGAAAGTTTGGTGTTTCAGAGACTACTACAATAACAAATGGAGAACTTGTAGACAGTCCAACTGATCGAGCTGGTCAAGTTTTAAGTTTTTCTGCGGATGGTCAAACCTTGGAAGCGACCTTGCCAATTGGAAATACAAAAGGCGATTGGGCGGCGAGTACAGCTTACGTTGTCAGAGACATTGTAAAAGACACTTCAACAAATAACATTTTTATTGCGCTGACAGCTCATACATCAAGTGGCTCCCAGCCATTAACATCGAACACGGATAGCGCAAAATGGTTTTTATTGGTTGATGCCGCATCGGCAAGTGCATCTCAAACAGCCGCCGCGAGTTCGGCAACAGCCGCCGCAAGTTCAGCTACGGCAGCCGCCAGTTCAGCAAGCACGGCATCGGGTCATAAAGATACTGCAACTACAAAAGCTAGTGAGGCATCTAGTTCGGCCACGGCGGCGGCTAGTTCAGCCGCATCTGCGGCGGCAAGTGCCGACAATTTTGATGACACATATTTAGGAGCTAAATCATCTGATCCAACAGTCGATAATGACGGAGATGCTCTTAACGCTGGTGACCTGTATTTTAATACTAGCTCAAATGTACTGAAAGTTTACACGGGGTCAGCCTGGTCTGTGGCGGCGGCTGACACGTCCACGTTTGTGACATCGGTCGATGCCGCAAGCACTGCCACCGCATTAGCCATAGCTTTAGGATAAGGAGAAAAAAATGGCGAATACATTTCATATGGTTAACGCTGACGTCACGACCTCAGATGGAACCATACTTACTGCTGGTTCTGGAGAGACCTTAGTCGTAATTGGATCGCAAGTAAGTAATACTCACGCCTCGGATAGTTGTTGGTTGACAGCGACAGTCGTGCAGAGTGGCGGTTCAACAAATGCAATTTTATGCAACCAAGTTTCAATCCCCGTGAATGACGCTTTTAGCCCGATACAAAATAAACTCGTTTTAGAAACTGGCGATTTTATAAAGATGGATGCTGAAGCTAACTCGAAATTGGAAGCCACTATTTCTTATTTAAAGGTGACATAAAATGAGTGCGTTTTTATCTGGCCGAAATTTCGGCAGTAACATTCAAACTTCAGATATTGCTGACAATGCAACCACTAACGCAAAAATGGCAGATGATGCTATTGGTCTTGCAGAGTTGTCGGCAACTGGAACAGCGTCAAGCTCGACATTTCTTCGAGGTGATAACGCTTGGGCCGAAGCTGGTGGAGGTTGGAGCTTTGTATCAAGTGCCACAGCTTCTAGCAGTGCTAATGTCGAATTTACTGGGTTTACTACTGGTTACGATTGGATGGTTGAAGGTTACGCGATCAAACCAGCGACAAATGCTGTTAAACTTACAGCGGTTATAGGTGTCTCTGGGCCGACTTATCGAACGGCAAATTATCAAAGTGTTGCTGCTGGTGTATATAATGGTAACAGTTCTGCTGGTGACGCTGTTGCTACAGCACTCATTAACATTAGTGTTGGGTCTGGTTTAGGAAACGATACTAACGAATTTTCTGTGATGAATTTTGTATTACTTGACCCAGCCGCTTCTGCCAAAACATTTTTTAGAGGGACTTGTACTGATCATGATGGGTCTGGAAATATAGCTACTGGAACTTTTGGAGGTCACAATACTGCATCTGAATCTATAGTTGCTCTTAAATTTTTGTATAGTTCTGGCAATATCGCTTCTGGAGAATTTAAACTTTATAAGAGGGCAAACGCATGAGTAGACATAAAATTGTTGACGGAATTAAAGTTGATTTTACGGACGATGAAAATGCTGAACGCGATGCCGAAGAAAAAGCGTGGGTTGATGGAGCGTCGGCAAGAGCATGGGCAGACTTACGCCAACAACGTGATCAAAAACTAGCTAACACTGATTGGCGTGCTTCTTCTGATCTAACTTTGTCAGACGAATGGAAAGCACACCGAAAATTGTTACGAGACTTTCCTAGCACTCTTAATGACATAACAGTTTTAAATGAAATAACGTGGCCGGAGGAACCATCATGACATTTCTAGTCGGACGCGATACTTACGATGCCCACGTAGAAACCTTCACAGGCAACGCAAGCACAACAGCATTTACCTTGGCAAATAGTACAACGACCAATGCGTGTGTGGTACGGATTAATGGCGTGGTACAGCGAAACGGAACTGATTTCACTGTATCTGGAACAACTATCACTTTTACCACTGCACCGCCCAATGCATCAAATAATGTTGTCGTTCAATATTTTGGAGTTGGGACTTTGCAAGTGCCTACTGATGCTTCTGTGACTGAGGCAAAAATGGGAAGCGACAGTGTTAGCGAAGCTAAGTTAAAAGTTAGCAACAGCCCGACTAATGGAACTTTTTTGCAAGCGCAGTCTGGGGCAAGCGGAGGCTTAACGTGGGCCACCCCAGCATCGAGTACTTTGGGTAGTCCAACAGCAACTACTAGTGGCACGACTATCGATATTTCAATTCCTTCTGGAACAAAGGCAATTTGGGTTTCTTATGATGGTGTGAGTCCAGCTTCTAGTGGTGAAATTGCATTAAGATTAGGAGATAGTGGCGGTGTCGAAACCTCTTCCTACATATCATACCTTGGGAGTTATCGTTCTGGAGGAAATACTGGAATGGATAGTTCGACAACATTATGGAAATTAGTGGAACAGGCTAGTGCTACGTGCATTTGGTATGGCACGGTTCAGTTATTTTTACAAAATTCCTCGACAAATAATTGGGTTTTTTCTTCTTGTTTAAACACTTCGGCTGGTACGGCACAGACAAATGTAAGTAGTGGGCAAAAAACTTTATCTGCTGAATTAACCACGCTTCAACTTTTGACAACCTCTGGTGACTACGATGCTGGTGCGGTCAACATTGTGTATATGTAATGGAAGGAAAGTAAATGAAAAATTTTATAGCTATTGTTAAGAGTTCTGGAGAGGACGTAACCAAGTATCTCGATTTTGACACTCAATCAGAAGCTGATGCACACGTTAAAACGCATGGTGGGTTTTCTCAAAAAAGTGTTGGAGATCATATTCAGTATTACAAAGTCGCTGACGGAAAAGCTACGTACAATGATGACAAAATTGCATCTGATAATTTAGCAAAATCATGGGCAAGTTTGCGTCAAGAACGTAACATTAAATTAGCCGATACAGATTGGAGAGCTACTTCTGATTTAACTTTATCAGACGAGTGGAAAGCATATCGGAAATCTTTGAGAGATTTGCCGAGTACATTAAATGACACGACTATTTTAGAGCCGATTACTTGGCCAGAGGAGCCTTCATAATGAGTGTAACAAAAATTAACGCTGACGTTCTTGATCTCACTGATGGATATGCTTTCACTGGATCATTCTCACCAAAGTCTGGTTGGGAGTTTGTTTCTCGAACAACGTGTTCTTCAACGGCAGATGTAAGTTATACTGATTTCACCACTGGGTTTGATTATCAAGTGGTGGTGACTAATCTTTTATTTGGCACTGACGGTCAAAAAGTTACAGCACTTGTTGGTGTGTCTGGGCCAACGTATAGAACGAGCGGTTATCTCTCGGCAGACTACCGAATAGATTCAGCAGGAAATTCTGGCGGTCAAAAAGTAACAACAAGTTTTAATCCAATGCACACATCTGCAACTTCAGATTCGGCTGGTGAAAGCTATTTTATTTTTACGTTATTTGATCCTGCAAATGCTTCAACGGAAACATATGCCAACTATGATGGCGTCACAGTCAATACTGGGGCAACTCATTATCGAGTTAATGGCGGTGGAAAGTATGGAACTGCCGAAGCAAATGTTGCTTTGAAATTTTTGCCGGGTTCGGGAAATATTGCAACTGGATTTTTTGATTTATACCAAAGGAAAAATGCATAATGGCAAGACATCATATAGTTAACGGAGTTAAAGTCGATTTTACTGACGATGAAGAAACAGCGCGAGATGCCGAGGAAAAAGCATTTTTAGTAGAACAAGCTAAAACTTTATATATCGAAAAAAGGTTGGATGCTTATCCCAACATCGGCGATCAGTTAGATGCCTTGTGGAAGGGTGGAGATGACGCTGATGCTATGAAGGTTTTAGTTAACAAAGTTAAGTCTGATTTTCCGAAGCCTTAGTATGGATTTAGATATTCGTCTCATATTAACTGCGGTTGGGATGTTGCTCTCCGTAGTTTCAGCCGCCGTCATTGTTAAGCAGAAGCTTGCGAACGTAATTGAGCAGTTGAATGAAATGAAATCTGACTACGAGACACGCTTGCGCTCGGGTGATATACGGGTGGACAAGTTAGAAAATTCGGTCTCAGTCAATAATCAAAAGACGGGGGTACTTTCGCAAATGCTTTCTCCAGATAACGAGAGGATGCGCCACTCGCAATTTGCAGAATTAAAAACACGAACAGATATGCTAGCAATGGAAGTTCAGCATCTTCGCGATATGCACAATTCAAAGCATCCCACTATTAGGAATTAAAATGCTGTATGATCATTTTAATGATGTCCCAAGATCATGGAATGAATGGCCAGTTAAGTATTTTAAACCTCCAGAAATTGCTTGTCGTGGCACTGGTCAGATATTTGTGAACATAGATGCCCTTTACAAAATAGATTTACTTAGATCAAGAATGAATAAGCCGATGAGAATTAATTCATCATTTAGAAGTACATTACATAATGCAAAAATTGGAGGGGCTCCGTTTTCTGCTCACTCCATAAGAGGGGGTGCATCGGCTTTTGATATTTCTTTAGCTGGTTTTGATAAAAGCGAATTAATTGCTTGCGCCAAGGGCGTAGGTTTTACGGGATTTGGCATAAATTATAATACATTTCTGCACGTTGATTGTGGCAGGGCAAGGAGCTGGTAATGTGGGATGTAATTGGTACAGTTTTAACCGGAGGGGCAACCGGATTAATTGGTACAGTAATTGGTAAAGGTTTTTCATTTGTTGACAACTGGCAAAAAGAAAAAGCAGCCGATAAAGAACATAATCGTTCAATAGAATTATACAAATTACAAAGCGAATTAAAGCTTGAAGAAAAAGAAAAAGAGATGGAAGCTCAGATGCAGGTCGCTGAGATTGGATTGAGGCAAGCATCGTATTCACATGATCAAAGTGCAGGTCAAGCCAGCCAGTGGGCTACAAATATTTTAAGATTAGTTCGCCCAGGCTTAACATTTGGTCTAATTGTCTTGGTTGGAATAATTTATTTTCGTACAGACGATATTGGTCAACAAGAGACTATCATTCAA
>UEXM01002026.1_pt1 | contig 15289 bp, 7 predicted proteins | sample 1796661 | NCBI WGS metagenome assembly UEXM01 (sample SAMEA4772469, study PRJEB27181) | metagenome | reverse complement strand
ATTTTAGCCAACCAGATGGAATTTCTTTATTTGCCCAAAGTATTCCATGTTTGTCACAAAAATCAGCGTATGTTGTTTTACTACCCTTTCTAATTTTGCCGTTAGGGTTTTGAAAAACTATTCGTATGTCTAATTCTGGGTGTTGTTTCTTAATTAATAAATGTTTCTTACGATCTTCTAATACCCACCTACCTTTTGTTTCTACTAATATACCGTTTGGTAGGGTAAAATCTACAGTATATTTATGATTAGTTTCAGGTTTAATATAATCTATAACTGTAGTTTCGTATTTAAATTTGGTTTTTGATTCTGTTAATTGATCTGCAACTTTGTGTTCAAATCCTGACCGGTATCCATGCTTGATTGCATTTGATCTGGCTTTACTTATTCTTCTTGCCATTTATATAATCCCTTATTCTGTATGTAATATAACCTAAAATTGGTGTACCGTAAATTATTGTTAATAGACTTGGGTGCGGTTCACCACAAATACCCAATATATGTCTAAGCCATTCTGTCATTTAATTATTATGTATCAAATCTTACTTCAATTGTTGTATCGTAACCGTCATCTTTTCTTAGTGGTCGAGATAATTTACCAACGGCTAAAAGTCTTGCTGAGTCATCATATAAACCTATAGTTGTAATGTACGGATCCCAATCTGTATCTGTAATAAAAGATGCAACAGCACTTTCTCTTTTTCCTTCTGCAGATTGTTTTAATATAGATGGATTCATTGTAAAATTAAATTCTCCTCGTTTTATTTCTGCAGTATAAGAATTTTCCATTATGTCAAAACTATTTTTAAATGAAGCAGTACAGTTTTGAGCAATATTTTTATATGATTCAGATGGATGAGTTATTGTAACTATTCCATGTTCATGCATTACGTTTCCTACAAACGGGGTACCATTAGGATTGGTGTGTAAAAAATCTCTTTGGTCAGAAGTTAATGCCTTATCAAATAATCTTATTTCATCTAAATTACCTGAAATTGGTCTCATAAATTCACGAGCCATTTTTCTAACAGGATTACTTGTTCCAGGGTTAATTTGATATAACCCATCAGTCGTCATTTCGTATTCGCCTGACCATGTCATTCTAGTAGCTACTCCAAAATAAATATCATCAGAATTTTGAGGATTTCCTTTATCAGGAGAAGGCATGGATTGTTGTAATACATTATCCATATATAATTCTAAGTTTGAACCAGTTTTTTGAAATATAATATGCTTAAAGTCATTACCGCTTCCGCCATCTGTAAATAGTATAGATGAACTTAATTGGTAAAGGTTGTGGCCATCGCTTCTTCTAGCAAGTATTTGTCCTGGGCGTCCAATATTACCGTCTGTAGCCGTCATTGAAGATGTTAAATTGGACAGGCTTGACGATGGAGTAAAAGAAAATAATGGTCCAGTTTGACTACCACTTGTTACAACTGGCGTAATACCGTGATTTGTTGCCCTTATACTTAATGTTATACTATTATTGGTTGCTGTAGAAGATCGCGGTAGTTTTGGGAAATGTGGATAGACAACAGTGTTTCCTACAGATGACGTCATGGCTAATTCTTTTTGGTCTCCAGTAAGCCAACCAAATGTTTGAGCAGGAGATTCTGATGTAGGAAGCTTTGCGTTTGTAGTGGAAAATCCTGAAGGACCTTTTTGAAAATGAGTGTCTATTTGAAACACGCTAAATGATGGATGGGCGCTTATTGCTTCAAAAGACCTAGATGCTACATTAAAATAATCGTAAGCACCCATTATTTTTGTGGTTGTTCCGTGATGGACGTGTTCTGCGCCTAAATCTATTTTAGTTGTACTTGCCGTCGCAAATGTACCTAAATCTGGAACTGTTGAAGATCCACTACTCCAGTAAAATACGTGTTTTTCATGTTGTCCTTCGTCAACTTTTTCAGATGGAGCATATGAATGTGAAGGCCTGCTTGAAAGAATAAAATAACTTCCAGTATATTGTATTGGAACAGGAACTCCGCTTTGTCCAAAACCATTATTAGCATTAGTATCGTCTGTTTCAGGAGTTGCACTAACCCCATAATTATTAAGAACGTTTAAAGCTGCGCCAATTGTTTGCATGTTTGTGTGGCCCGGGCCATTATTAGAGCTACCTAAATGTGAAAAATCTCCAGCAACAGATGATGTTAAATTAATTTCTGTGTCGTACGTGTTTCCACCTGGTCTGTGGGGTTGGTGACTAGCACTTATTCTTAGAGCAGTAATGTTACCTGGAGCAGCTGCCCCTATTTCTAAACCTGCGTTTATTACATCGCAAATAGCAGCGGCTATTTTTGTTCCAGACTCAGTTACATGTCCGTGAAGAGATATTGAAGGATATGTTGCTACACTAGCAGAAGTTATTGTAAAACCAACCCTTGTACCAAAAACGTCTTTTAAAACAAATTTTGCAGATTCTGAAGGTTGTATAAGTATTTTTCCTTGTTGGATATTTTCTACCCTATGGTTAAGATTACCGTTACCTGTACCTGTATAGGCAGTTTGGCCAAAAGTTTTTGTGCCATGGGTTCCTGAAAGATCAAACCTAGTGTATTTGTCTGTTTGTGCAGATGCAGACGAATCTGATAAATATACAAATTCATTACCAGCCGTTGCATTGAAATTGCCACCTGGAACTGCATTATCTAGTTTTTCAACGATTCCATTATATGTAAATATTAGTCTAGTATAACTAGAGGCCGCTCCTCCATCGTGATTTACAGTAATCATTCCTATTTTATCACGGTAGTTTCCATGAGAAGAACTTGCATTAATGTGATTTTTTACCGCAATACCAGTGTGAAAATTTGAAGAACCTGTAGGTACATATATTACATCTGCAGTGTTTACACCTTGTTTCCAATTTCCAGAAGTAGATCCTCCCGAACCAAAACTACCAGTAAGTACAATATTTACCATTGCTGAGGAGGTATGACCGATTGCAAAACTTGCCGAGTGAACACTTGCTGAGTGCGCTTGTAGCAAATAGTTATTCATATAAAGGCCTAAAGAAGCAGATGCTCCAGGTGTTGTTCCATTTATACATGCCGACTGTATTCTAAACAATTGTCTGGCAGCTCCTTGAGTATAATTTTGTTGTTGAAATTGTATTGTTGCTTGCTCGTGAACTCCAGCTTCTTGATTGTACATTACCAAATCAAATGGAAATTTACTTTTTTGAAAGCCGCTTTCTATGGTTGCGTCAGGATGGTATCCTTGACCTGAAGTTAATATATAATTAAATAATCCGTTAGTATTAGACTGTGTAGGAGGCAGATCTGCCCATAAAGATATTGCAAAATCTTCGTCTTGCCTAAAATCTATATTTTGATGTTTTTTTGCTCTAAAAAAACTATGCTTTGTTGAATCGTATAGGTTTCCTGTTTGACCGGTAAGCATTGCACCTGATCCGTGTTTACTTTCAGAGTGTATAAATACTGTATTTCCTCTAGTGTCTGTTTGGTATCTTGATCCATCTTTTATTGAAACAAAAAAACTTGGGCAATGACCAGTAATATCGTCTTGGTGGTAAGGGTATAATTCGTTAAAGCCCCAATATCCAACCAAACTTCCGGTAAGAGATTTATAAATTGAAAGGCCGCTTTTTCCACCAGACCAAGTCATTGAATTTACGTCATACAAGTTACCAAATCCATCTTCTCTAAGTTCAACAGTGCCGCTTAATATTTTAAATGATGGATTATCTGGGTCAAAATTAACATCGTTTTCTTGTATTTTATCACCAAATAATTGTTGAGGTATAGATATTATTTGTGCTTGACCGTTTAATTCTCTATATTCATTTCTAGTTGGTTCTACACAAAATGATTTATCTAAATTAACGTTTATTGCATGTGAACCATTATAATATAAATGGGCCAGAGAATTGTGAAGACTTCGTTTAAATTTCCCGTTTGAAGTGGTAGCTTCGGTATAAGTTATTCCAGCAATAGATCCAGTTAAGAATTGTTCGTGCCTTAAAAACCTACCTGTTTCAGAGTCTAATAAAAAGGCATTTACATGACTTGACTCGTACCCAAATACTTGATAGTTTTCGAATCCTTCTTGAGAACCAGAAAAGTTTTCAATATTTACAGTGTACTGTTTATGAGCAGTATATTTTGTTTGGACAATGTTGTCCTTTCTAAACTTCTTAAATGTTGTAGACATGCCATCACTAACCTAGTATTCCAGTTTTACCCTAATTAAAGCTTCTCTATTATATGTTTTAAGTAAAGGCTTGCTTAATTTTGCGACAGCCAATAACTCGTTGTTATCATTATACATACCAACAGTTGTTATATAGACCTTAGGATCTTTAAAAAATGTTGGATGAGTAAATGTTCCTTGAGAACCTGAGGTAAACGTTGGGTTATTACTAAAGTTATATTCGTTATTATTAATTCTAATAAAGTAATGAGATGCGTGAACAGTCTCCTTGTTTCTTGCTGCAAAGTGTCCGGCATTTGAAAGTGCTTGGTAAAAATTAACCGGGTTAGGATTATGAACACTTATAGGGTCAGCACAATAAACGTATGATTGAGAATTTATAGTTAATCCTACTTCTCCATCTATACCAACACTATCTAATATTAATACGCCGTTGTCTGGATAAAATAACCCATATTCGGTGTATGGGGTTGTTCCAGCGGGTCCATTGGCTATTGTACCACTTACAATTTTATATACTTTTCCAGCTTCCGTTACTGAACCATCAGATACAGAAGAATCATCTATTAGCTTTATTTTTGTTTCTTGAGTAGTACCACCAAAAGCTAAACCTGCTCCATAAGTACCAGATATATGAAGCTCCCAATTTGCTGGATCTACTTTTTCTTTAAATCTATTTCTTTGAATATTTATTGCGTGAAATTGTTCTAAGTCTGCATTTAAAGACCCAGATCTATTTGTTAATGTAAAAGCAGTATCATTTGGTGAAAGTAATAGGTTTGAATATTGAGAGTATATTGCTTTAGTTGGACCAAATCCAACAGTTGCGTACTGCGGTTGTTGAGACCCAGACCCTTTTGTATGTCCATATGCCACAGAAAATTGAGATTCTCTATCAGCGTTTGCCGATATGTCTTCTCTATAAACATCTAAATAATATTCTCCTGAACTAGCGCTTTGTATTGACGATGAATGAAACTCGCCACTAGCCATAATACCATCTTGATTTGACCACATAGCTGCAGTTATAGTATCCGTGTCTGCGCTTTCTACTATGTCTCCTCCAGAAAATCTTTTATATACCGGTTGAAGAACTACCCTAGTAGGTCTTCGTCTTACTTGTCTAATTCTAGGAAGGTCTCTTTTTCTGCCGACTCTTTCTATTTGATTTCTTCTTGGTGATCGACTAAATCTGTCGCTATATTTTACCATGTTTTATCCTCTTAGTATACTGCTCGTTCTAAAATATTAGAGCTTAAGTTTTCTTTATTAACCGTTAACGATATTGTTTGTACTCCACCTGTTTCGTTACCAATAATAGTTATTGTTGCAGTTTTAGTTTCAATTGGTTGAGGTTTTGCAACAACTTGGAATCTTCTTCCAACAACAGAAACAGACTTAGTAGAGTCACCTGCAAAATCAGCAACTGTTGGATTAAATCTTGCGTCTATTTCTCCTCCTGGAGCAACATTAAGATATGCAACATCAGTATCAGATAAAATTGCTGTATATCCATAAGTATTATTTCCACCAGCAAAATTAACGGTTGTAGGAGTAATTACTGATTCTTGGCCACCAACAGTTAGAGTAATTGCTGAAGGTTGTACTGATAATACAGGCATTCTAGCTACATTTTTAGGTAATGTTACAAGTTTATATTTCATAACTTGAGTTTCATCAGGCACAGCTTCAACCAAAGGTAAAGCTTCAATAGCTTGACCATAATAATTAGTACCTAATGCATGGTTTACATCCCATAAATTATAATCTATTTCATCATCAGCTAATGCAAATTGTGTTATGTTAAAAAACTCAGAACCTTGTGCTAAAAGCTCTCTTCCTTTTTTTGTTAGTATTGCGTCTACAGTTATTGTTGTTTTGTCTAAATATCCCATTTGTAATTTCTCCTTACATTTTTACTCGTATATAAATATATCTTTTCGATAAAATTAGTTAGTTACTGAAACCTAGTTTACCTAAACCTACCTGTCCTAGGACTAGGTCTAGCTGATACTCGCCCAGATCCTCTTAATGGCCTGGTTCTCACCAATTCTCTATCTCCTGATCCATCGCCTGATGTTAGTACTCTTCCATCTCCGCCTTCTTCAGCTGCTACATATTTGTATGGACTAATTTCATTAAATTCAACAACAGGACCTCCATCAACTGTTTGAGAAGATTCCATATTAAAATCAGAGCCTACTATTTTACACCCATTATAATATACATTTTTTATAGCCGTTGCTTTATAGTCTTGGAATTCTGCAGACTCTGTTAAAGGGTGAGATGGTAAGGCTTGTCCATTTAAGTTCGAACCAAAATAATCATCTGTTCTATTTGATAATATATGGCTTTCAGGTATTGGTCGACCTAAAGATCTACTAAAGGCTGTTGCAAAATAATATAATTGTTTTTTTCTTTCGAATGATTTTCTAGAGCTTCCAATAAATGGAATATTAAACTCACTAGTATATTTTCGGTTTAATCCCCATTTGTTGTATCCATCGGTTACATTCGGATTAGAAGATGCTGTATAATTATCTAATGTTCCAGCACCTTCAAATATTCCAGGTAATAGTGGGTGGTTGGATTGGCCTCCAGTTAAATATGGTGCGTCGAAATAACTTGTGATAGGTACCGTTTGAATAGATCCAGTTCTTACAAATTTATATTTATCGTTTACTATTGTATTTTGGTGTGGTGGGGTATTAATTATTGTACCAACAGAATTTCTTTCCCAATAATTATTCCAAACTCGAGCACCATTATTACCAGTTGAATTTGCATTAGATAAATCAACAGTAGTATAAATGTATCTAGAGCCTTCATATCTGTGATCGTACAAGTGTGTATAGTCCATTCCACCTTCTAGTTCTCCAACAGTAGTATTTAATAACGCCAAGGCCTTATCTTTGTTTGACAATGGAGAGTACGCTTTATTTATTTGTTTATTAAGATGAGAAGGAGTTAACATTTGACCGCCTTCTCTACCTTTTCTAGATGTATCTGTTTCAGCAATTCCTCTATAAGATTCGCTAAAATAAGACCCAACTTCTGTGGTGTTTCCACTGGCAGATTGTATTCTTAGATTTAACGACCCGCCTATAGAAGTTTCTTGAAATTCATTTGTGGCTTTATCTTTAAAATCATAACCAACAATACTTGTACTAGGTCTAGTTCTAACTTTTGGTCTTTCTAATCCATGAGGTTTAACTAATAAACCTACTTGAGCATTTGCTCTTGCCGGCAATAATTGACGAACCGTTCTAAATAAAGAATCGTCAAAATATTTTAATATATATAAAAAATCAAAAAATGAAGGATTGCCAGTATATTTTTTAAAATAGCTTTCCCTTAAGTTTTTTAGAGGTGTATATGATTTTTTAAATTCATCACTTGGCGATCCTACAAAGTTATCATATTGGAATGGTCCAAATTCATGGGCAATATCTAGTTCTATTTCGTCTTGTGGAGAAAAATAAACTCCTAATCTATTTTCGTCTGTTGGATTTTTGTCTGCTGAACTAAATTCTTTTTTTGCATCATGAGAAAGATTTCCTCTAAGAGCATTATCTTCTATTCTAATTTTTTCAGAATATGGAGATGGCCCTATATTTTTAGGGCTTAGTGTATAGTGTCTTTCTTCAAATTCTTCGTATTGAGCAATTCCAGAGTTAGTAAAGTTTCTAAACGTTGCATTTGAATATATTTTATTTACAGTTGCTCCAGTAGAATCTATCAATTTAAACCTATGATTATTATTTGAAAGAGCTGTGGATTCTGGATGAGATGAAGATACTATAGATCCGTTAGAGAAGTCTACCCTATTAAGGTCACACCCTAATGGCCATCTTCCAAGCAATTCTGTAAAAGAACTTGTTTCATTTGTTGTGTTTGCTATTGTTCGAGGTGCACCAACATGATAATTAAAGTATGATTCAGTTAAATTATTATGGTATACTCTCCACTCTTGCATAGATCCAGAAAACGTTTTAGTATTAGCCAATGAGCTGAATGAATTTCCTAACGTTGCAGTCCAAGTAGCAGAACCTTGATCTCCACCTAAAAATTGTCTCAATGTACTTGCAGTTTCTGCTGTAGGATAATTGTCTGAAGCGTCTGAACCAGATATTGATTTACCCCAGGCAGAATTTAATACTCTACCATGGTTTGTTGTTCCATCTGTAATATAGCTTGCGCTTAACTGGTGAGACATTCTACCAAACTGACTAAAATCTCCTTGTTTTTTACAAAATAGTTCATATGTTAAATTTTGGCCGTGATGACTATTTATATTAACAGACTCAGTAAAAGCATAAGCCTCATTAAGTTTACCTGCGTCATATCTAGTTAAAGCAATATTCCAATAATCTCCATCAAAAATTGGAGCATATTTTGTTGAAGAAGTAATAGTTGTTTGTCCGTGACTTCCACTTAATGCAAAAACTATTCTACCATATGGACTATCTGTTGGAGCAGAAGGATTCATAGATCTAGTGTGTTCAGCTATAATAGATAAACTACCACTATTCGTGTTCCATAAAACTGTATTATGTTTTAGTTTGGAGTTGGCCTTTTTTCCTTGGTGAGATAGATCTGGTATTTTAAATCTAAATTCCACTGTATCAGGGTATCTATCAGGACCTCTTTCAGAAACTGCAACGGCCCAAGGAGCATCAAGATAGGATCCCCCTGTTCCAGAGTGACTTTCTATTCTTAAACCATAATTATATCTATCATATATTACCTTTGAATGTCTATTAGGTAGTTTTTGAGGACCACCATATTCATAAATTCTAAGTATTGTTGAAGGTAATCCGTACATAGAAGTAATTGCTCGTATACTTCTTTCAGATCCTTTTGTTTTATAAACATATGGTAAATTATTTAATATTCTTTTCCAAAGTTCTTTTGTGATTTCTTCCTTAGAAAAAGATTGACTAGCTTGAGTATTATTTGCATATGTAACAGATTGACTAAAGTCAGCAGTATAATTTGTAGATGTAGCTCCGTAACTTCCAGAAGAATCTGTTCCCATAGCATACGTCCATAATTCGTCAAAGTCAAATCCTTGATGAGGGTACCAACCAAAAGACTCTAATACTGGCTGTACTAAATCTTTAGACAATCCTTCAAATAGTGGGTTTTCTCTATCATGTATTTGGGTCAACTCTTTAACATAGTGGTAAATATAATCAAAGTGTTGAGACACCATATCAATATATGTTAAAAATTGTAGATTGTTTTCATCTTCGGCAATGTGAGAAGGAATTAATTTTCTTAAACTATTTTCATTTTCTGTATCAAAAATAGACGCAGAATATATTGCACCCGTTCTATAATATAATTCTTCTCCTGAGTCTAAGCTACCAAACCATTGTTTTGCTTGGTTAGAATTTACCGATGCAAGTGTATATGGCTCAGTTGAATTTGTTTTTGGCCAAGTAAATGGCCAGTAATCTCCGTAATTAGATGATTGGTGAGAGGCAGACTCATAATATAAATGTTGCTCAAGTTCGTCAAAAGTGCTTATTACATTAGATTTTAAATTTGTAAATTTAGTTAAGTTGTTTTTGTAATACACAGAGCTTGATGCAGCTGTTCCAGATAGACCAGTTAAATTTGTCGAAACTGAAGCAATTGCTTTATCATAAGATTCTATCTGTTGTAATTTATACTTAAAATTTTCCAATCTTTCGGTTGCGCTACCAAAATGGATTAAATTAGAAAAGTCTGTCCCAATTATATTAAAATTAAAATTTATTTTTGCATCGCCTAGACTTCCAGTTCTTCTAGATATTCTATCTAATATTTTATTTCTAACTGTTGGCTGTGTACTAACTAAATCATCTATGGTTTTCCAGCCAGTTGGAGCTGGAGTATCATATTTTAAATCTAATGTAAAATCTGCAGGCGCCAGTAAATTTGGTCGTTCTGCTGGAGGAGTATATTCAACTAGTATAGGTTCAGTTATAGATTCTATTACAGCTTTTACTATCCAAAGTTCATCTTTTTCTTCAATATTGTTGGGTAAAGGCTCATATAATTTTACAACCAATGAATGAGGTGATTCTGGATATGCTTTATAATCTACTAGCCAATTAACGGCCAATAAAGCTTTATTTTCTCCAAAATTTAATCTAATGTCTCTAAAAAAATCTACTTCTACATCAACTAAATCTGGATTTTGATCTCTACGACCAAAGGCCAAAAATTCTTCTGCTAAAAAATTGTTTTCTGGGTCAGATGGTCGCAATCTTATTTCAGTACGGCTATTTGATATTTCATCAACAATTAACGTTGTTGTATTATTACCAACAATATTTCTAAAAAAATTGTATTGTATATTAAATCTACCAGACCTGTAGCCTAAATTTCGTATATCATTATGTATATCTAATTTAATAGTTGGAGATTGATTTTTAGTATCTTCTTGATTAACAGACCAATTAGAAACATTGTATGCACTTTCAATTACATTGTCACCGCTTAATACGTGCAATTCAACATAGTCATCAAATAAACCTGTACCAAAATTAGTAAATATTGGCCTACTCTTTATAAGCTTAATGTCTTTAGGATCGTATGTATTTATTCTTGTAGCCATATATACTCTAGAGCTCCTGATCTTTATATGTTATTTTATCTACCTCGTTGGTTCCTTGAAAGTCAAAACCTGTTGATGATTTGTGAGAGTTAAATTCATCAACGCTATTAAACTTAATGGTTGGTTTTCCTGATTCTATAAAGAATATATAAGAGGTAGAGTCTTGATAATACTTTCCAATTGCCCTAGATCTAGATTTATTTGCACTAGACTGAGCTATTGAACTAGCTTTAGAAATTAATGTTTTAGCTTGATTTGTTGACTTAGGTAAATCTTTGCCTTTATAAAAGTTTGGTTCTTGATTAGATTCTACCCATTGATTTCCGTTCCATTCGGCTAAAAACCATCGACCATCTTCTGGGTCAAAATCAAAGTAATCATCAAATTGACTAAATTGTTCATCGTGGTCAACATCTCTAACAAGCGCTCCAGTTGGTAAACTATTTTCGTCTAACTCCCGTAATAATCCTCCAAGAGGGTTTAAAAATAATGTTTTGCTAAAAACTCTACCTTTTTCGTTAGAAACTTCACAAGTATATCTACCGCGCTGTTGTAGTTGTACATTATATAATCGCAATACAGGAGAATTTCCAATAACTGAACCGTTTGCAGATCCTATACCGTCTGCAGTAAATCTCCAAGTGTATGTTAATCCTTCATCAATACGTTGTCCGTCATCATCTATAAAACTATAAGCGTCAACCCAAAATGCTACGTTATTATTTGAAGGCAATTGATAACTTGTTTCCCCTATTTCAGGTAAAGTCTGTATAGTATAACCATCACTCCTAGTACCGTCTAATAATCCATATCCTGGATAACATTGTACTCCTATAATAGTTGGAGCTTTATTTGGGCCGTCTAATGGCTTAGGTTGTATTGCTAGTTCAGAAATTTCAGTGTCAACTATTCTTTTAAAATTTGCGTTTTCAAATACAAATCTAGCATTGGCAACTATCATGTTTTCATCGAGCTCATCGCTTTCTTCTGTAGAAATTATTACTCCTGTGGTTGTTCTGTTTACTTTTTCAGTCGGTATTTGTATATTTCCGTCTTCATCTCCTTCGTCTGATGCTATTCTATTTTTATTTGCGGGTTTTACAGATATTGAACCAAGTGAATAGTCAAAATCTGATCTAAATTCATATTCTGACCTAGATTCTTTTAATGCCTCTATTTTAGTAGATCTTGCAAACGGTGTATATGTTTCTTCTATAACTTCAAATCTGTCGTCTGTATTTGGTTTTTTCCTGACTATTTTTCTAGGCGCGTACTTATTTCCTCTAGGCAGTATTGGGCTAGTTGGAAATTTTGGTTTTCTTCCTTTACTGGCATTTGACCTTTTAGGACTGGTGCTCCTTTTATTTGATTTACTATACGCCATTATTTAGACACCTTAAAAATATAGTCATTATCAAATATAGATTGGCTAGTCGGGTATTCATATTCTCCCCCTACGGTTTTGAATACAAATTTATATCTTCTTTCTGGATAGAATTGGTCCATCCAAAGATTAAAATAATTTCCACTATTATCTGAGCTAAGCCTCGTTCCTGGATTATCAAACGGTATAACTACTTCATCTGTCACGTAATCTCTAACAGAATAAAAAGATTGAGAAGGTAATCGATTGTTTGTTAGCGCAGCAGAAACTGTATCGTATGTTTTAGCAGGAAATTTTTCTCTTACTACTAAATTAAATCTTTCTCTAGAGTTTCGCTCGTATGCGTGTTTCATATTTTTAATATCAACAATACTTTCAGTTTGAACAGTATCTAAAACGTTTAATGCTCCTGTTACTAAATCTTCTCTCCAAATTACTTCTAATTTAGGTTGATATACTGTATGTGTATCAGTAGAAAAAAACTGTAGACTACCGTAAGGTTTTCCATTTCTTTCTTCATCAGCAGAACCACCATGGGACCCGCTTCTAAGAATTATAAATCCATCTTGTTTATATGTGCCATCAAACCATGAATTAACTATATCAGTAACATCTATTCTTAGGTCCGTTGTTTCGTAATTAAAAGATTGGGTGGCTGTAGCAATAGAAGTATACCAGTTTCCACCACCAACAGTTGTTGAATAAGATCCTGTAGATCCTGCAGCAAGTTGACTTCCACTTGGCCATTCTGTGCCAGCGTAGTTTTTACCATCTTTAAACGTCCAACTAGCTCCTTCTTTAAGTTGTGTTATATCTCCATCAAATGTTCTAGATATTCGTCTACCTTTACCCATTAGCCAAGATCCACTTACTGGAAAGACTTGTATTCCATATTGATAATCTATTGAAGAAGCTTGTAGTGTATATAAATTTAGCATGTATTTTGGTGATGCCATGCCTACATAAGAACTAATCACTCCTGTCGACACAGATTGAGATACATTATCTAAATCAAAATCAATCAATATTCTACTATTAAATGTATTTGCTGTATTAGAAGCCGAAACAATTTTTGATATTTCTAATACTTCGTCTATTCCTGTATTCATACTAGAAGTCGACTCATATATCGTTGTATCTCGGTTTGCTTTTATTGAGTATATCATGTTTTATCTCCTAGTAGCTTACAACCCTACCTCTAATATCTTTATCCGGGTATTTTACCTCGAATATTGCTGGATCTTGAGATGGATATATTATTTTGTTTTTTGTTGCTGCTGGAATATCATAAAAGTTTCCAGAATATCCTGAAGATCTATCAAACTTACAGTGAAATTGTAAATCTATTACAGTTTGTACACCTTCTATTTTATCTAATTCTGTTGCAACATTTCCAGTAAATATTGGTTCATTAAATTGCCATTTATCTATGTCAAATATTTCTTTAAGTTTAAAAATACATCTTGCTAAAACTTCTTTTCCTTGATAACCTGGAAGAGGAACTATTGAAAAGTCTATTCCTATGTTTATAATAAAACCATCTTTGATATTAATGGCGTCAGTCAACATTCTAAATTTACTTAAATAGTTTCTTAAATTTTCTTTAGTGACAATATTTAAATCAGATAATTGCTTACTTGAATTGTATCCTAGCACGTAGCAATTGATGGCTAATGGGTTATCTATTGTTCCAGCGGTTTTTGGATTTTCCTGCTCATCTTGTATTAAATATGCTTTAGATACATTTCCAAATCTAGGCGGTAAAGAATATATTCTAGCTAAAAAATCTTCTCTAGTTACGGCTCTATTTTGAGCAGCAAAAAAAGCTATTGCGTTTTGCCTAATTTCTTCATTGGTTTCAGCAGATTTTCCGCCTTTAGCTGGCCTAGGATTATTTGCAGCGACTGAACCTTTTACAAAGTTTATTGTTTGTGTTGTTAATCCATCTTCATCTAAAGAAAAAGATATTGTTTCAATGTCGGTTAGCGTTCCTGCTCTTACATTTGACGATACTCCTCCTCCAACTAAATATTTTACAGTTAAATCGGTATTTGCAGGAGCTTGTCCATATGCTCTAGTAAACATCGTATTTGATGGATCCCATGCATTATCAATCTGAGAAACGTTTCCATATGGCAAAGCTAATCCAACATTATCAGGGTTTGGAACTATTAATTCATCTGCTTGTCCTGAGTTTCCAGCACCAAACAAAATTTCTGTTTTCATATCTGGTCTAACGTTAGTAACAAATCTTCTAGCTGTTCTCCTAAGTTTAAGTAGGTACGGGGTTTGATCTTTGAATTGAGATAATTCTTCGTCTTGAAGGGCCGTGTTTTGTACTTCTACAAAGGCTGTTTCTTGCGCTAAATAGTCTACTTCATGGTATTTATTTCCATCAGTATCGTTTATACGTAATATTTCTATAACGTTTTCGTCCAATAAAAGTCTTTTATCAAATTTTACAGGACTTTCAAAGGTAAATGAGGCTTCTTTTTCTTGTCCAGATTTTGCATACACAGATTTTTTAAGTAAAAAACTTTCAGGATTACCATTAGAATCTATTTTATAAATTGATATGTCCGTTGGGTCCAAAGAACTGCTAAATGTAAAATCTATGGGCTGAGTTGTAAAAAAGCTAATATTTCCTTGCGTTGGCGCGTTAACAACCATTCCTTCGTCTATAACTGGAGCGTAATTAAAATTAGGGCGAACATTTTCTCCTGAGCCTAGTGGTGGTAGTAATAAAAATATATCTAATTCTACTGTGGCAGCTACTGTTGGCTTAACTTTGTAACCTAATCCTTTTGCTATTTGAACTAAATTACTTTTTTCCTGGGCCTCTGTTATTAAGCTTTCTCTTAATTGATTATCTATATAATAAGAAAGAACATCTCCAACGTAAGACGCCATTTCTATAAAAATCATTGATGGAGATGACTCGTTAAAATCATTAAAAATATCTGGAAAATAAGTTTTAGAAAAATCTATAAGCTTATCCCTATATTGTGTAAAGTCTTTATTTAAATAACGTAAATCTTTTTTTGCTGTTTGTAATGCCATATTAGTCTGCCTTAATTTCTAATACAATGGTTCTTTCGTCTAAAGTATTATTT
>UEXM01002023.1_pt1 | contig 15308 bp, 13 predicted proteins | sample 1796661 | NCBI WGS metagenome assembly UEXM01 (sample SAMEA4772469, study PRJEB27181) | metagenome | reverse complement strand
TTTCCGCCAAAATGGCGGGAAACGGGCAAAAAACACACGAACATTGGGAGAATAGTGTCTGAATCTTCGGTTTTTGCCGGCTCAAACCAAAATCGGCAAAAATCAGCGGTTATTCAGACCTTCCCTAATCGTTTTATTGTTATAGCCTGTTAAATCTGCTGGGGAAATCCAATTAACACTTCCCCCCCAATATTTTGGTTCTTTTGATGAAGGAGTGCCTCCCGCTACAACCTCACCAAGGCTTGATATTTTTGACCATTCCCAATTGGCAGGGATGAGCCATAACGCTTCAACTTCCATTAGGCCACTAGCTCCCGATTCAATTCTTCAATCACCCAGTCCATCTTGTCGCCAAATTGCTGATACATACCCATTAAGCCACCTTTGGCATCAAAGGGTGTCATATCCAAATCATCGCGTTCAAAGTGAAAGGAGCTGGCGATATGGTCGCGAATGGCGTGCAGCCATTGCATTTGTTGTTCATTAAATTTATCGGAATTACCTGAGTGGTACTTCATGATCCAATCCTGAAAATTCTTTCTTACCGTGCTGCCAAAGGGCGTGATTGCGCTATCGATGCCGCACACCCTGCGAACCAATGCGACTAAGGCGGTGAGTTCGGTCAGCGGGTTTTCGCCTTGGTAGTTATCGAGGTGAGCGTAAGCTTGCCAGATGCGTAGCGGTGCCAGTTTGGGGCGATCCTGCTTGAGCTTTTCCAACAGGGCTTTGATTTGCGGGTAGGTTACTTCGCTACGGCGTGCAGGTGTGTTGAAGTAGATGGCAAGCGCATCAACTTCATCTGCATGTTCTTTCAAGTAGTCCGCAAACTCCTGGGTAAGCACCTTGGCATTTTTAGTGGTTTCACCATCCCACTCGGCTTTGAGTACAGTATCCAGATCGTCGTGAACGATGGTTTGTTCTTTATCGCGGCGGATAGAGTCAATCAGTTCGATCAATTCGCCGTTAAACACATTGGCTACCTGACTGACCAGTTGTTGCTGAGCCTTATTGCGAGCATCGTCACCGGGGTCAGTTCCAACAGGTTGGCCGACCATTTCCAATGCTTTTTGCTCTACGCGGTCGCCGTCGATGGCGTTGAAGAGTTCACCCACAATCATCAGGAGTGGCGTACCACCAGCTTTTTCCGCAATGCGGGCACGTTCTTTGTCATCCAGTTGTTTGTCTAGTCGTGCCAGGCGCCCGGCCAGTGATGAAACCGTGTCGCTGTCACTCGCCCCCATCATCACGCCCATAGCCAGGTCTTTCAGCGGCACGCTTGGCTTAGTGATCAGCGGTTGACTGGCAGTTTTTACCGACTTGGTAACGCCAATAGCATCCACAATGACATAGTGGGTTTTGGCGCTTTGGGCCGATGGTGTGACCTTTTGCAGGCTGTCTTTATCTAGGGTACGGGTACCGCGCCCCTTCATTTGTTCGAAATAGTTTTTGCTTTTGACATCGCGCATAAACAGTAGGCATTCCAGTGCCTTGACGTCGGTACCTGTGGCTATCATATCGACGGTGACGGCTATGCGTGGGTAATAGTCATTGCGGAACTGGGCGAGCACGGATTTTGGGTCTTCACCTTTTTGAATGACGTTACCTTCGGCATCGGTTTTGTCATTGGCAACGCGGTAGGTGACCTTTTTGCAAAACTGGTTGCTTTCGCCAAACTCCTCACGCACGGTTTGAATGATGTCATCGGCGTGGCTGTCGGTTTTGGCAAAGATCAGGGTTTTGGGCACTTCTTGTCGACCGGGGAATATGCTCGGTAGTGCGTCCCTGAAGGTTCTAATGACGGTGCGGATTTGGTCAGGGTTAACAATGTCGCGATCGAGCTGTTTGGCCGTATAGGCTTCGTCCTGATCTTGTTGCTCCCAGCGTTTGCGACGAGTTGTGCGCTCGCGCCGTTCTACCTGCTGTTTGGCCTCGATCTTACCGCCTTGCGTGGTCTTTTCGGTTTCGATGACAAAGATCTCGTTACCGACGTTAACACCGTCGGCGACGGCTTTCTCATGGTCGTATTCGCTGACGATATTTTTGCGGAAGAAGCCATAAGTGCGGTTGTCTGGCGTGGCAGTCAGGCCAACTAGGTAGGCATCAAAATACTCCAACACCTGCCGCCAAAGGTTATAAATGGAGCGATGACATTCATCTATGATGATGACATCGAAAAACTCGGGCGGGATCTTTTCATTGTAAACCACCGGCAGCGGATCTTTGGGTTTAGTGATTTGCTCTGCCGGGTTTTGCTCTTCGAGTGATTCGTCTAACGGCTCACCTTTTAATATCGAATACATCCGTTGGATGGTGCTGATACAAACCTGGGCATCTTTCGCGATGTATTGGTTCTTCAACCGCTGGACTGTGTATAGCTCGGTGAACTTCCGGTTATCGTCGTTAGGTACGAAGCTCATGAACTCCTGCTCGGCCTGCTCGCCCAAGTTTTTGGTATCCACCAGGAACAGAATACGACTAGCGCTCACCGGCTCTTTCAGTAAACGATAGCTGGCAGTAATTGCGGTAAACGTTTTGCCTGACCCCGTGGCCATCTGCACCAAGGCGCGGGGCTTGTCCTGCTTGAATGAGCCCTCTAGTTTAGTGATGGCCTTAATCTGACATTTACGCAGCCCATCCTCGTTCAAGGGCGGCATATCTTGGAGCCGGCCACGGAAACTTTTGGGTTCCACGACCCACTTGGCCAGTGTTTCCGGGCGATGAAAGTTGAATACTTCACGTGACCGAGGATGAGGATCGTTGCCATCCGTGAAGCGGGTGATAACGCCTGTGCTTTCATACACAAACCGAAGCACCTGACTGTTATTTATCCATTTTAAGGTGGCGGCTGCATAACCTTGAGACTGATCCTCTACGATTGTGATCTTCTCTCCCCAGGATTCCGGCTTAGCTTCAATTACTCCAACAGCTTGTTTATTGACGAAGAGAACATAATCCGCTGGACCAACGTCCGTTTGGTACTCACGCACGGCCACGCCAATCGACACAGAAAAATCTATTTTCTTCTTGTCCTGCACAGCCCATCCAGCTTGGCAGAGAAGCTCATCTATCTCGTCACGGGCCTTTTGCTCTGGATTTTGGTTGACCATGTTAACTTCCTTATTCACTTACCCAAGCATCAGGCTTGGAGACTGCTAAGATTTACGCCCCGATAGGCTCGCTTTATGTCATTGTGATCTTTGACCACGACATGAACGGTCGCATTGAAGCTGATTTCACTCTTCAACGAAGTAATCTGTATCCACTTGCTTAACCTCATAAACCTCTTTCACGTTAACCCCGAGGTTATTCTCGATCATCAACTGGGCTAGCTCGCGACCATCGATCAACACCACCTTCATATCCAATCCCGCCGCTGCATCACGAGCTCCAGCAGAAAAGTCTGATGTCGTCAGGAATACCCCTTTTCGTGCTCTCTGACGTGTTAGTGCTCCGATGAACTTATCGATCTCGGGGCGGTGGACCGTATTGCTCCAGCGCTTCGCCTGCAGGTAGATGGTATCCAGCCCCAACTTGTCTTCCTTGATGATTCCATCGATACCATCATCGTTCGTGGACTGCGTAGCCTGACCGGCCTCTCGCCTCGAGCCGCCGTACCCCATCGAGATCATTAAATCGACTACCAACTTCTCGAAAAAAGCCGGCGATGCCTGCCGAATACTGTCCATCACTTCGTCAGCAAGACTTGCCATCAAGGATTGGTGTGCAGAAGCCAGCTGCTCATCAGGCGTTGCCTCTTCCAGGCTTTCCTCTTCGTCTTCAGACTTGTTCGGGGCGGGTTTCGACTTATGGGAGTGAAAATCATGGAACTCCGGAAACTGCTTAAGCCAAGCGACACTTATGCGGTCTGGCCCCTGTTGTAGCGCGTTTTGACCACGCTCGGTGATCTGCACCATTCCCCTTTCAGGAATGGTCAAAAGCCCAGCTTTGTTAAGGTAAGTCCTGGCCCACCCAACCCGGTTATTGATCACCGTTTGGTTGCCCGACGGCAAGAGCTCCTTACGCTCTTGCTCCGACAACCCAAAATGGTCTTTGACTGCTTCTCGCACATCCCCTAAAGATCTTGCTGCGCCGTCACTGACGGCCAAAAGGACAGGTCGCATGACCGATTGGAAATCTGGAATTGCCATTTTCTGGACTGCTCCTCACCAGAACTTGCTTACTGATCTGCTTTAAACTCGAACAAATCGCCTACATCGCAACCCAGATAGCGACAAAGAGCATCAATTGTTTCCAGCTCTACCCGGCTCGCAGTCTCGTGATAAAGCCGGGTAATTGTCCCCCGGTTCACCCCCGTATCCCTCGCCACATCAACAATCTTGAGCTTCTTCTCACCCATCAGTTTGGACAGATGGCACTTAATCATTTGGCCCACCAAAGAACAAATTAACCCGCAGGAGATCAAAAAGACTTGCAAAAGGTCTTTATGAGTGCATAATGATCTTCAGGAGGACATTTTGAGGCGCTAGCAGCGCACCATGTTCTCCAGCACCAAACCATAGCAGAGGTGAATTGTTATGTCACAAGAGTATCTGACCACTGAAGAGCTCGCTCAACGCATCAAATACGATGTTCGAACCATCCGTGAACGGCTGAAGGATTCCGTACTGCTTGAGGGAGTACATTATTTCCGCCCTTTTGGCGGCCGGAAAATCCTCTACATCTGGGAGAAGGTCGAGCAGGACATGTTTGACCAGGCCAGCCGCACCGTCTTTGCCGTGCCAATGGCGCGAGGAGGCGTGTGTCGTGGGTAAGATTGTAGAACGGCCAGAGACTGGCAAATTGTTCTTTGACTTCCGCTACCGGGACAAACGCTGCCGAGAGCAGACCGCTCTTGATAACACGCCGGCCAACCGCAAGAAACTTGAGTCGATCCTCAAACGAATCGAAGCAGAAATCACTCTGGGAACGTTTGAGTACCACAAGTATTTCCCAAACAGTCCGCGAGCTCAGGAGTTCACGAAACAAGCGGAGGTTCGGCGCTCACGTGAAGCTCACGACACACCCCTGTTTCGTGAGTTCTCTCAAGACTGGATGAGGGAGATGAAGATTCAGTGGCGCAAGTCTCACGCCTTAACCATCGAGGGAACATTAAGAAACTATCTTGTTCCCGAGTTTGGGGATAAAGAGGTTGGCCACATCACCAAGAAAGACATTCTCGAATTCCGAGCCTCACTCGCCAAAGTAACAACTCGGAGCAAGAAGAGCCTTTCTGCCAGTCGTATCAACAAAATCATGATGCCTTTGCGCATGATCCTCAGCGAAGCGGCCAACCGGTTTGAGTTTACCTCACCCTACCTAGGGATCAAATCACTCAAGGTGCCCCGTTCTGATGTGGAGCCGTTTTCCCTGGAGGAGGTTCGGCTGATTCTCGCCACCGTTCGCGAGGATTTCAGAAACTACTACACAGTTCGTTTCTTTACCGGTCTTCGGACCGGTGAAATCGACGGATTGCAGTGGGACTGTGTTGATTTTAGCCGCAGGCAAATCTTGGTTCGCCAAGCGCTGGTGAACGGAGAGATCGAGCAGACTAAGACGGACGGAAGTTACCGGCACATTGAAATGCCACAGCTGGTCTACGACGCCCTGAAGGATCAGCGCAAGGCCACCGGCAACAACACCTTCGTATTCTGCAATGGCGCAGGCAATCCGCTTGAGCACAACAACGTGACCAAGCGGGTTTGGTACCCATTGCTCAGCTATCTCGGCCTGCGAAAACGGCGGCCTTATCAGACTCGCCATACAGCAGCCACGTTGTGGTTGGCGGCTGGAGAGAATCCGGAATGGATTGCCCGGCAGATGGGGCATACCACCACGGAAATGCTGTTCCGGGTATACAGCCGGTATGTGCCGAATCTGACCCGCCGGGATGGGTCTGCGTTTGAGCGACTTCTCATCAATGAGTTTGAAGCCAAGGTGACACCTCAAGATGAGGCGAGCGATGAGAACTGAACTGATGTTATTGACGGCCATGCCGCTGAATCGTTTGATACCTTCCGAACGACGCACCGTTCGGAATCTGGCTAGCAGCCTGTGTGTGGCCATGGGCATCCTGCAAGAGGGCTGTCATCTGGTGGCCATCCTTGGCCTAGGAGGAGAACGCACCAACCAGGAAGCGATGGAAACCTGGGTGTACTGCGAACTCGTTAAGCAGAATCTGGAAGCGGGCCGCGACTCTCTTCCAATGCTGATCAACCGGCTTCAGGAACTGGAGTATGAATGGAGAACATACTAATGGCCAACCCAGCGATTGACACTGCTGGCCTTCACCTAGCTTTTTGGAGAGATCAGTTTACGGTTCTTGGAGTGCATCCGTTCCAGTCAGCGCGCACTCGAAAAACCATTTATCAACTAACCCTGCACTGCCGCGGACGACAGGTGATGGCTTATCTCGGTCAGACTCAAGCGAGTCGGAGTGGTGTGCCGGCATTAGGCAACCGAGTGACAGCCAGCCTGAAGCTACTGAGATTCCCATCGGGAGACCGCCTGATAGTGGATTCGTTAGATCTTTCCTCCACCACGCAATAGAGCAGACACATTAGCCAAGGACGGCGCCCTTCCATCATCCAGCGTGTCAGCATCAAAGGCTCGGTCTCGGAAACTCTCAGGCACTGCGTCGTACAGCACACACCCGGTGAACACCACAAACCGAATGGTGGGCCAAAGGTATTTGCCAAGCTTGTGCGGGGCTTTCCAATCAAAGCTGACATTGCCATGCTTAGGGATTCTTATGTCCTCGGCCAGCCGGATAATGATGGCATTTTGCGCAACACCCAAGCTCTGTCCCCAGAACTTTAAAGCTGCTTTTCTGTTCTCTTCTTTGACCGTCAGCGTAATAGTAGCCCTTGCTCCGAGGCGAAACTTCTTCATCAGAGCCATAAAGGCAATCTGCCTTGACCTTCCCAGGGGCCGGAGCGGAGCCTTACTCCGCTGCACGCTCTCGGCTGCTGCGATAAGCGCTCGTCGCCCAGACTCCGGATCTTCGGCCATCCAGTCAGACAACCATTTGAAGAACTGCATACACTCCTGAAACGCGGATTTCGATTGGGGAGGGCTGATGTAGGTCGGCAATTCCGGTGCCCGAAAGATCAGCGTAAAGGCCTTATACAATTCTGTGTTAGCTAGCTCTGATTTCGGTCTCAACGAAAAACTCAACCGAATGCCAAGCTTTCGAGTCGATGAGGGTGTTCCGGTCATGCCAGTAGAGCTGTTCATCAGCAACGCCGAGCGCTCATACCACTGCTGCACGATCGGCAAATCCAGATCCAACTGAGCCGCCGTTTTCTCCAATGCCACAGGCAGGGGCTCATGAAGCTGCGCCTGCGTCCGAATGAAAACCTGGCACGAAACCCGATACGGCAGCAGCGGGTTGACGTCTTCAGACACCCGGTTTACAACGGGCGGCAATTCCTTCTTTTTATCGCTGATTTTCGGAAGCGCCATCAGGCCTTTCGCAGGTATTCGAGCCACAGCTGCCAATGTTATTCCGGGTGTCGCCCGGTCCTTTAGGTGTGCACGGTGCCGGAATCGTTCAAGTGCGCCTGATGTTTTGTCTAGAAGCGTTTGCTGCTGTGCAATCGTGTAAGACCGATCATCGCTAAGCAAGTACTGGCGAAGTGCGAGATCCAACAGGTGGGTGTAGCTTTTTAGGGTCACCCTTTCACTCGAATGGCCCATCCACTGAGCCAGCTGAGAAAGCGGCCGCCAGGCGTTAGCGACTCCAGCATTTACCGTGTTGCCTGAGCCGTGCACGGCTGGCATGAGTTCTACGTCATTCGACCGAACCCAAGCTTCCGGCAAGAGGTCAAAAGGTTTGCGCTCCAGCAATCGCAGCAAGGTCAGCGTTGCAAAACTGTGTCTCAGATGGTGAAAACGTATATTTTCATCACCCGACACGGACCTGAGCAGGGCCGTCAGCCCATCAAACGCCCATTTTTCCTGGATTCGAAAGGTTCCGCTGACTGGATCTTCGAACAAGGCGTCACGCGCCTCATCGTTGGCGCGCCGCAACTTGCGCCCATTCACAAACCCGGTCAACCACTCCAGTTCATCTCCGGTTAAAAGCAAGCGTAAAGGAAGTCGGCGGATTGCCGCGTCCGACTTTACGCCGGCAATTTTGGTGGGACGTACGAGCAGCTCGGGATTGTTAACGGTAGGATCCCCGAGGCCATGGAAATCTCCGTATTGCCGGGCCCAACACTCGGTTCGCCGAAGCCCACAACGGAACCCCATAATCAACAGGGCCAGCTGTATTCCCGCCAGCTCATCGTCGGCACGAGCCAACAAAAAGCTCTTTGCCCGGTGATACTCCAGAGGCGTCAGTATTGCCGCGTCGACGCCATAGCCTGAACCCTCCTCCATTGGGATACGAGGCATTCCGTAATATCGGTGAAGAAATTCGTGCCACTCGGATAATGTCTGTCTGAGTGCTCCACCGTTACCGGGAAAGCCGCTCACCACCGTCTCATAGATCGATTGCCACTCATCCGAGTCCAGGCTTTCAGGGTTCGGAATGTCAGTTGCATAGGGCAGCAAAAGTTCCAGGTGTTGAAGATTGCGAATCTTTTGCTGCAAGGCCGGTGACACACTCTCGTCAGTTCTCAGAAGGGCTCGAACGTAGTGACACATCAACTGCACCAGAATGGAGCAGCCCTTCTCTTCTGCAATCTTGTCGAGCGTTTTAAACACCTCCGCCTTGGTTGCCAATACATCCCTCCGTTGCCTGTCCGTCCCTATAGGGTCTCTGGCCCCCTGGGCGGTCATGGCTTCTGATGCCAGGAACCGCACCCGCTTCATCAGACGTTTGAAAAATGGTTTTTGGTCGATCAACGGGAATTCAGGAACGATGAGAGCCGGAGAGCCGACCATCTCGTTCTCACGTTCGGCCTGAGATGCTTGAGGTGCAGGTTGGACCACCGTCCCACCGGTCAACAATCGCATCCAGTTAGACAGTGGCAAAGAAGCGCCCAGGTCAGGTGTTCGTGCGTAATGAACCAGGCAGCCTGGTGCGACCATGACCAGGTTTGCCTCGGCAACCGCAAATACATGCAACGGCCGGTTCAAATTAATCCGGTTTGTCTCAATAAGCCCACCGACAAAACGTTTCAGCAGCTCCTCATCCGGAGACGCCCTACCTTTTACCTCATTTACCTCTGGCCAATTGCTGCCCCAGCGCAGGTACCAGCGTCGAAGCAGCAGCTCGGTGATAGGCGCCAGAATGACCCTACGGCAGGTGTCGGTTGAGGGACGGGTACGCCCGCCAAGGGAGGTCGACTCCAATTCCAGCCATGTGTAATCACCGGCGCTACCGGCACCCTGCCGGATCACCTCACTCAGCCGGTTGAACCAGCGGCGCGCGGTAACGCCACTATGAAAAACCAGGCTGTACAGTAACTCACCGGCATCCCTCTCCATGGCCTCGTCAGCTTGCAGCTCAGGGGCAGCACTCTCCAGGCTGGCCAGGAACGCATCATTTATACAGTCGTAGTCGGCCAATCGGGCTCCCATGTCAGGGGTGGTGAACGAGGAAAACATCTGGACGCTCTGCACAGGCATCGGGACAGGCAGCTGCCAATTCCGGGTTTTCACCCCTTCCTCCAACAGTTTCACGAGGTAGTACTGCCGGTCCTTGACCGCCCGACCTTCAACGGTTTGACAGGTCTTGTCGATCAGCAGGGCAACCTCTTCGGCTGTCATCGTCAATCCTCGCTGGCCGCTTGCCAGCTCCGGGTGGTGCTCTCGCAGATAATCCCGAACCGCCTCCAGGTGGCCGAGTTTCTCGGCGTTTCGATTATTGGCCCGGTACTCGGAGCCCACTGAGGGTCCTTGGTTTGCCGCTGAAAGCCGTTTTTTCAACGCATCAATCGGTTTATTTAATGGCTCAAACGCTGCTTTATCATCACGCATCGAGACCTGCCTCCACCCCGAACCCCAACTCATCCAACAACGCCGCTGTTGCCGGAACAATCCGGTTTTTCATCTCGAAAAGGTCAAGCGATGAATACTTGGCGAGCGGTTCAGTGCCCACGCCCCAGTGCCCCATGAAGACATCCACCAGGTAACCTGGAACCCCTTGGTCACGCAGGAAGCCTCTCAGGGTGTGCCGGCTGACGTTCAGGGGCCACGGAAACGTCCATTGAATTTCATCCGCCAGTCGTTTTGGGGTCGCGAACTCTGACTGGAGTTTCGCATCGAGAAAGACGAAGAAGGTTGCAATGGGAGCTTCGACTCCTACCTCATTCAGGCGCAGCTTCATGTGCTGCCGGTGCGTCTCATAGCGGCGAAGCTGTTCAATAACGACCTCCGGCAGGTAAACCAGGCGAGAGTGGCCGAGATTGTCATCGACCTTGTCCGCGATGATCACGAATCCCCGGCGCTCGTTGAACTCGTATGGATGGGCGATCGGATCGCGGACGGCCCGAAAACCGGTCGACCACATAACCTGCAGGATGGCGTACGCTGTAAACAGATTATGAAATCTTCGGATGTTGGCCCTGGAGTAGGCCGTTTTACGGTATTCGGCAATCTGCGCTCGCAATCGGCTTACGACGTCTCGCATGACCTCCAGACGCACGCAAAATGGAGAACCCACTCTCGGCAAACCGAAATCGAGGTTGGCAGGAGCCATCGACGGCGACGAGAGCCCCAGGTTCACCAGCCAGGTATTCACGACATCGACATAATCCGCCGCCAGCGTCTCAACCGCCCGGGTGTGGTAGTAGAGGTTTGCCGATTGCCCGGTGGGTAGCGTGCGCCCAGTCACCAGGCTCGCATCCACCGTATCCGTGGTTTGATGAATCAACCCCTCAAACACGCAGGTCTGAATTCGTTTCAGGGTAATCCTCGAACCAGTGCTCTTATTGATTTTTTTGATCTCAATCGCAATCTCCTCAGCCACAGACTCAGTTGAAAGATTTTTCGCGAAAAGAATCCCGGACTTCTTTCGTACTCGCCTGGCAGCAGATTCCACCCGCGGCCCGAGAATCTGCCAGTACGCATCCGGAATCGGTGCGATAAACTGATTTTCCGTGCTCTCCATGTGGGGCGCCCACTCAGCCTCCAATTTTCGGCGCTCTGGAGGCTCCGGAACGGCGCTGGCCCAGGCCTGATCATCTCTGATGAGGTAAATTCTCTCGGGGTCGGTAAACGTTTTCGGTAATTGAGAGCGGTTCTGGACGACCAGTGTCCTCGAGATAGATTCCAGAGGACGACCAGTGAGGAGAACCAGCAGGACATGTAGGCGCGTATTTTCAGAACCCAGCCTGTTCTCAAACAGGGCTCTCAGGACCAGTCCCCGCTCATATTCATTCAGGCTTTCCCAGCGACCTGGCAGAAAACTGTTCGAACGTCGGTAGGCTGCCCGCTTCGGTTGCAGTTTTCTGAGTCCAGTGGAGGGAGTTTCACCACGTTCGGTACTCAGGGCGGCTCCACGCTCTGAGATCAGAACGCTCTCACTCATCAATTCCTCGGGCGCATTGCCGGCGGCGTGGTGCTCCTTACGCGCTCGCTCCGAGTCCTGAGGCAAAGTGATATGAACCGAACGCTCCCGGCCACCCTCTACCTCCGAGTCGACATCGGCGGACAAAGGCTGCCAATCACCGGTTCTTTTTATTTCCCTGTGTTCTGTTTTTTGTTTGTCAGACTGGTAAGTAATAAACCGTCCTTCACCCAGATAAAATTTGAAAAATCGTTGCAGTTCATCGAGGTAACGTCTGTCCTGCTCGTCAAACTGCCGTTGATCCAAGTGCTCATTGACTCGGGCAAAGTGCTTCTCAAAGCGCTCTACATCGTCCACGCACTTCGGCACCTTTGCCAAAGCCGATTCCGATAAGAGCCTCAGGGCACGCCAAGCGCCGACAACCCGTTTTTCGAAGAACGGCTCTTCAGAAGGCACCAACTCCTGTCGCCAGGCACTCGCGGTGTTGATGACGTATGCTACAACCTGAAGTCGTCTCTCCGAGCACTGCTCACTTTCCGCGAGGGTACGCAACCCCGCATGCTGGGGATACTCACCAACAAGCCCCCGAATTCCCTGACGGTCAGGGGCAAGTTCCTCGTATTTTGTTTCTACGGCGCCAGACTCCAACCATTCCAGGAAGGCATCTGCACCGTCGATCGGCTGCGAAATTTGGTCAAATGCGCATACCAGGCGTGGCAACAGGTTTGCGATGAGGTCCATCGCAAACCAATCGGGTCGAGGTTGCACGATCTCATTAAGAAGCGCCTCGGGGTTTCCTGAGTTAAATTTCAATGCCATCACGCGACCTCCGCGTCGTTGAGGGAAAGGCGGAGTTGAGACTTCGCCGTTAAATAGCCTTTGAGGTATTTCGCCAGAATCTTGAGGTGCCGCCGTTCGGCCTTGCTGTCAGGGTTACCGTCGTCACACTTTTGAGATGTGTCCTGAACTTTGTGGAGCAGACTTTCAGCGTTGGGCGAGAACGGCGCTAACTGTCCGATGGTGTCGAGTGACAACGCCGAAATAGCGGCCCAGATGTTCTTCGGATTGGAAAACTGTTTGAGGAGACTGTCGCTATGGAGATCATTCAGCCACTCGATACAAGAAGCGGTGAGCGTCGCGCAGAGCTGTATACGTAACCCCGACTCTCTTTCTTCAGCAGCCTGTTGCCACATAACCGTGAAATGAGCTTTGACCACGTCGAGGATTTTCGATGCTGGGGCATCCTCAGCTACATCATCTGGTTGAACAGTTCCATCGTTATCCTGACCCAGCAGCCCTACCTGGCTTAGGGCATCGCTCAGGTAGTCAGGGACAGCTGGCGACGAGCTCTGGAGGCTTGGCTGTTCAGAGCTGGAGGCTAGTAGGTGCTCAAACGTTGAGAGGGTGCGTGTGTCCAGAATGACGAGTTTGATATCAGTCCCTGACGTTCTAGCCACACTGTCAGAAGTTTTTCCCACCAGGTCAGTGTGAATTGCTTCGCTCAGTGTTTCATCACGATCAATTTCAGACTTATCACCTTCATCCGGCGGAAGTAAATGCCGTGCAAGTCCGGGAACAAGAACCGGTTCCTCATCCTGGATTCTGATCTTGCGGCTAATGCCGGCGAACTCATCCAGCCCGACTCGAGTGTTGAGAGAAGGTGAGATCCAACGGCGCTCTTCTTCAGACAAACTGGCCCACAGTCGAAGGAAAGCATTCTGATAGACGAACCCAAAGCACAATGCGGCAAGCAATCGGGAAAGCTGCTGGCTTTGCGCTACGCCCCGTTTCCACACAAGAACCTGGACTTTTTTGTCTGGGGCAAACTGTTTCAGGAGCACAGCCACGTGCGCGTTTCCGACGACACGGTAATCGCCAGGCCTGATCTCGCAAACCGAAACGGGATAGTGATTCGCGACCGCTAGAAGGGCGTCCTCAGTGAGGAGTTCGGGCCTACGCAGCCCCGAATAGGAGCCTAGGATCACGTCCTCAACCTCAGTATCTAGCCTTTCAATTTTGAGTTGCGCAACGCGTAAAAATTTTAGGGTTCGCTTGGTTCCAGTCACGTTCTGCTCCTAAGTGAATGCAATCGACATCAGGGGCATTCCCGACCGTTGCCCCTCGATCATTCGTTTTTTAGGAGTATCACTGCCTTAGAAAGTGCGCAAGCACGCAGGCTGTCAAAAAAACGAGCTTTTTCATAAAGTTAGGAGGCGTTAAGCCTACCATTGATCATAGCGCGACCATTTTTCGTGGGGTTGTTTTTTTGTACAACCTGCTAATTTATAAGATTTTTTGCTTGGAGCGTAAATTTCACCGTTACGCAGATACGAACACGAGTATGAGCTGAGGCCCGTTTCGGTAAATACGTACAAGAATGTGTTTTTCCGGCTCGACTATCGAAAATCACAGGAGAATTGACCGCAAGGCGAGCTCTCCCGTGCGGCAAATTTAACGAGGAAACCAAGAAATCATCGTTTGTGAGGTGTCGCCCTCAGGCGCTATTAACTCCGGTAAACTAGACCTACGAATCAAGAAAAGTGAGTCTATAGGTGAGCGGAATATCCGCTTTTAAGATACCAAGCCGAGTACCCGGGCGAGAAAAATGCGTGACGAAACGATCCTTGTTGTGGACCTTGAGGCGACCTGTTGGGAAGACCAGACGACACCCGCAGGTGATGCTCAGAGTGTCAACAACATGGAGATCATTGAAGTCGGGTGTGCCCTCGCCACTCGGAAAGGAAGCCTGCTGGATGCCCGCTCGTTTTTGGTCAGGCCAATCCGGAATCCTGAGCTGAGCAGCTTCTGCTCCGAGCTAACCGGAATCACTCAATCAATGGTAGATGCCGCACCCACTTTCCCCGAGGCGATTGCGGCGATGGATGACTGGCTGGGTGATCTGCCGGACGATTTCATCTGGTGCAGTTGGGGTAACTATGATCGCTTGCACCTGGAAGCCCAAAGCCTGCTGGACGGGGCGCAGCCAGCTATCCTAGCCCGCCCTCATCTGAACCTGAAACGTATCTGGCGCCACACCACCGGCCAGAAAAAAAGGAACGGTCTAGCCAGCGCTTTGGCTTTTCACGATCTCGCCTTTGAGGGCAGCCAGCATCGGGGCGTGGATGATGCCCGAAACATCACCAGGCTGCTGTCTTTTATGAAATGGTCACTAGAGTCCGAGTTACTGACATTACCGGAGAGGGCGGTATGAAACTGGTCTGTATTTCCGACACCCACAGTCTGCACCATCGCATACTGAATGTTCCAGATGGCGATGTGTTGATTCATGCCGGTGACTGCCTGGGCCAGGGCACGCTGGAAAATATCGAAGAGCTCAATGAGTGGCTCGGAACGCTGCCGCACCGGCACAAAATTGTAATTGCCGGCAACCACGACTGGGCTTTCCAGGAAACGCCGGAATTAGCACGGCAGGCACTGACGAATGCCATTTACCTGGAAGACAGTGGCGTCGAGAGTCAGGGTGTTCGATTCTGGGGTTCGCCCTGGACACCCACCTTTATGGATTGGGCGTTTATGCTGGAGTGTGGACAGCAGTTGCACAAAAAATGGCAGCTTATACCGGGCGATACCGATGTGCTCATTACCCACGGACCACCGAAAGGCATTGGCGATGAGGCAAACCTCGGATTCAAATGCCAGAATGTTGGCTGCATTGACTTGCTTGACCGAATCCAGCAACTCTCACTTAAAGCGCACATTTTTGGTCATATCCATGAAGGCTATGGGGAGTACCAGCAGGGGCAAACGACGTTGATCAATGCCAGCACCTGCACCGCTCGGTATGAGCCGCGGAACGCGCCGATTGTGATAGAAGTTTGAAGCGGTCAAATTT
>UEXM01002021.1_pt1 | contig 15324 bp, 12 predicted proteins | sample 1796661 | NCBI WGS metagenome assembly UEXM01 (sample SAMEA4772469, study PRJEB27181) | metagenome | reverse complement strand
GAGCTTACAGATATGACTGGTGGTATTGATACTGCAGTTGATGAAATTATTCTTCTTGATAATGGTGCTGAGAGAAGAAAAAGATTTGCTGAAATCTTCGGATCTAATGCTTATAATAGTACAGCCTTTACTACTTGTATTGGTACAGTTGTTGCTTCGGATATATCCGGCTTTACAGGTTGCACAGGTACAACTACTCCTAGCAATACCCAAACCTTTACTAACAAGAGTGGTAGTAACAACCAATGGACTAACGATGCTGGTTATACAACATGTGTAGGAACGGTATACAATGTGCAGCCAGATGGTTCAACTACACAAGTTGTTAACGGTACGACAGATGTATGTATAGGTGTTGCTTCTACTTGTAATACTACTTGGAATAGTGCTTACGTAACAACTAAAGCGTTATCTGGTTGCAGTGGATTAGATTGCACAGGAACAACTACAGCAAGTAACTCACAAACATTTACTAATAAAGGTGGTAATATATCACAGTGGACTAACAATAGTGGTTATACTACTTGCACAGGTACAACGACTAATAGTAATACTCAAACCTTTACTAATAAGAGTGGTAATATTTCTCAATGGACAAATGATGCAAACTATACAGCTAATGCAACTACATGCTTAGGTAACGTTTGCAGTGACTTTGATCAGAATATCTTAACTAACTGTGGTTCAGTTTGCTTAGGTAAATGTGCTGGTAAGAGTATTTCAGAAGGTTCTGGTGTTGGTAACGTTGCTATTGGTAACTGCACACTATGCACAGTATCTACCGGTGATGCTAACTTAGGTATTGGTAAACAAGCTCTACAATCTGTTTCTACTGGTTCACGTAACGTTGCTATTGGTGATACAGCTGGTTTCCGTATTACAGGTAGTGATAACTTAGTATTTGGTCGTGCAGCTGGTTGCGGTATATCTTCAGGTAGCACTAACGTTGCTATTGGTAACTATGCAATGAGAACTACTACCAACAATGGTAGCAGTATTGATAACGTTGGTATTGGTAACCAAGCACTAAAGACAATTACATCTGGTAGTAAGAACGTTGCTATTGGATTTTGTGCTAACCAGCTTGGTACAACAGGTCAGAAGAACATCTCAATTGGTGCTTGCACAAATGCTAATACAGCTCTAAATGGTAGTTGTAACATTGCTTTAGGTGAGGCTGCCATGTGGAAGACTTCATCAGGTAATAATAACATTGCTATGGGCTTTGTTGCACTTGGTTGTAACTCTTCTGGTAGTTGTAACGTTGCTATTGGTTATACAGCTGGTAGATTTACTGGTACAGGAACAACACAAATGACAGCTCCTACAAAGAGTATCTTCATTGGTTGTGATTCAACTGGTGGTGGCGGTGCTTCAACAACAAATGAGGTTGTTATTGGTTCAGGTGCTGTTGGTTGTGGTAGCAATAAGATAATGCTTGGTAACAGTAGTATAACATCTGTATGCTCAAATGGTACATTCTCTACAGTTTCTGATCTAAGAGATAAGACATGCATATGTGATCTTGAGCATGGATTAGACTTTATTGGAGATCTTAAGCCTAAGACATTCAATATGATTACAGATAGAAATGACCCAACAGGATCTATTAGCTGTAAGCGTCATGGATTTATTGCTCAAGATGTTATTGCTCTTGAAGGTAATGATAACGTTATTATCAACAATGACAATCCAGATAGGTTAGGTTATACAGGTGAGCACATCATACCAATATTGGTTAAGGGTATGCAAGAGCAGCAAGCAATTATAGATGATCTTAAAGAGAGAATTAGCGCATTAGAGAGTTAAATATAAATAGAAATATATGTCACAGGAAATTAAAATTTGTTCAGCAGATAGTGGTTGCTTCTTAGGAGGCTTAAGTGCAGCAGATACTATATATTCTGCTAATCTTATACAAGGTGCTTGTATCGTTAAGGATGGTGGCACTAGTGCTCAATTCTTAAAAGCTGATGGATCTGTAGACAGTAATACATATTCAACATGTCAAGGTGATGTTACCGGTATTGATGCTGGAACAGCTATTACAGTTAGTGATGGTGGTACAGCTACTCCAACAGTTGGTGTTACATCATCTTGTGATACAGCTTGGAATGCTAAGACAGATTGTGTAGGAACAATAACTGGTGTTACTGCTGGTTTATTACTTTCTGGTGGTGGTACTAGTGGTACTGTTACATTAGGTATTGATAGTGGTGCTCTTAACATTGCTGGTGTTGATGCTGGTACAGCTTGTAAGCTTACTAAGTATAATGCTGCAGGTGACAATATTGAAGATAGTATTGTTACAGAAAGCTCTTCTCTTATTACTGTTGCTGGTGCTATCGATGTAGATAACATTTGCGCTAACGATACAAGTAACAATCTTAAGTATGGTTGTGATGTAGGTGCTGGAGGTATAGGAAACGTTGGTATTGGTAAGTGTGCTTCTAATGCAATGAGTACAGGCTTCAATAACGTTGCTATTGGTAACCAAACAATGAAAAATGCTAATGGCATTTGTCGTAACGTTGCTATCGGTGATTGTGCTGGAGAAGATTTAGCTGCTGGAGGTGATGATAATGTTGCAATTGGTACAGGTGCAATGCTTAATAGCACGACAATTACCGATAGTGTTGCTATAGGTAAACATGCTATCAACTGCGTTGCAACAGGTCGTGAGAACGTTGCGATTGGTTTATGTGCTTCTTATAGTCAGACAACAGGAACTAACAATGTTGTTTTAGGTGATTGCTCTAATAGTGGTGGTACTACTGGTAGCTATAACGTCTCTATCGGTTCACAAGCTGGCTTCTATGCTCTATCAGGTGATCACAACATGGCAATGGGTCAGTATGCACTCTATGATAACTGGGGTGGTGATTACAATACAGCAATTGGCTCTGCATCAATGCAATGTAATACTACTGGTAGTAACAATGCTGCTCTCGGTTATAGATCGATGATGAACAACACTACTGGTAATGATAACTTTGCAGTAGGTGAATGTGCACTTCAATCTAACGTTAATGGTATTGGTAACACAGCTTTAGGACATAATGCCTTTGGTAGTAATGTTACCGGTAACTACACCGTAGCCATTGGAGACAATGCAGGAACATACTTTGCTAATGGATGTAATACACTCTCTGCTGCTTCTGATAGTATCTACATTGGACGTAATACAAAGGGTAAGGATAACAATGATAGCAATAGTATTGTTATTGGTTACAATGCTTGCTCATGTGGACAAAATACTATTAAGCTTGGTAACAATGCCATTACAGCAGCTTGTATACACGTTGCTTGGACAGTTATTTCCGATGAGCGTGATAAGACAGATATTGCCGATCTTAACTATGGCTTAGAGTTTATTGGAGATCTTCAACCTAAAGCATTCAAGTATAGAAACACTCGCACCTCATCATCAAGTGATGGAGTATGCCGTTATGGTTTCTTAGCTCAAGATATTCTCGATACAGAAGATGGGGATGATGTTATTGTAAATAACGGAAACCCAGAGCAATTAGGTATTAACTCAGACTACTTAGTACCTATTCTTGTTAATGCTGTTAAGGATCTCAAGGCAAGAGTCGAAGCTCTAGAAGCATAAAAACCATATTGTATATATACATAAGAAAAGGTTAAAATAGGCTTAGAGAGGGTCTGAGCAACAAGAAACGGTAGGTTTGCACCTACCGCTCTTTATGTTAAATTGGTTAATGTAAGGCTTAAATATAGCCGAGATTGCGTAAACGAATACGCTCAGCTTCAGCAGCTTTAGCATCAGCATCATCTACTTTTTCTTCCTTAGGCTTCTTCTTAGCAGCTTTTTTAGGAGCTTTCTCGACAGCTTCTTTCTCTTCAGCAACCGGACTAAGAACTTCCTCGTCATCGTTTTTGTTTTTAAATATTCCCATGGTAATATTATTTAATCAAATGGTCTTACTTTTAGACAAAAAAAGAACGGGTCCATTTCTGGACCCGCTCTGGTTTAATTGTTATAAGCGGTTTAACCCGCGTTATCCTAGAAGTAGACTGAGCTAGATCCAGGAGTGAACTCTGTTCCAAGTCCCTGTACGATAACAACGTGGTAGTAAAGATTACTTCCAAAGATGTTGTCGACAACTCCGTAACGTGTAAGCAAGCCTACGCGTGGTGCGAAGTCGTTAGGTCCAACAGTGCGCTGAACCATGACTGGGATGTATGGGCAATAAATGATACCTGTGTCGTAGAACTCAGGTCCTTTGTATCCAAGGAGTGCGTACTCAATGCCAGTGTCTCCACCGGTGTAAGCACCGCTCTGACCGAAGTTACCATTCTGGACTTCAGTACGGGTGTCACGGTAAACATTGAAACGTCCACCAAGTGAACCGACTTTAGCGATTCCAACTGGCTGAGTGTTGATGTCACCAGCAACTGGGACCCACTGGAACTCAGGAAGCATCTCAAGGATAGCACATACACGAGGAGTAGCAACGATGAAGTTAGCAGCTCCGCGACGGTTACGAACAGCAATGCGGTTCGCCTCAACGATCAAGCGCTGATAGAAGTCACGGTTACGCTCAACGAGCCAACGGCCATCAGCAGAAGCAGGGCTCCATACCGAGAAACCAGGTCCGAATCCAGCACCAAGTGCGGACTGAATCATGCGCATAAGCATCTCACGGTCGATCTCAGCTTGGATCTCGTACGACATAGCGTTCGTGATCTCAGCGTCAACGTCGATTCCGTTCATGTTCTTAAGGTCCTGCTCAAGTTCAACTGACCAACGAGCGCCGAGGCGACGTGTACCAGCTTCAACAGCAGTCTTTTCGAACTTAACTTCAACCTGTGGAATGTTACCGGTGATCTCGAAAGCAGAAAGGATGTTAGCAACACCTTTGTCCTGATCGGAGAAATTCCAGTAGTCAGTATCACCAACAAGGTCATCTGAAGAAGCACCAGTGAAACGGGTGTCAAGCAACTGATATCCAAGTTCTGCATTTGCAACAGTACCAGCATAACCAAGCTTAGGGTTAGGTCCGGATCCAGCGCCACCTGCAGGAGGAGCACCAAGTCCATCAACACCTGAACCAAGCTCGTCGGACTGATAAGCATAACGCAAAGCGAAAGCAAGTCCAACTGGTCCACTCATTGGCTGAACACCAACGATGTCGTTAGTGATAAGCTCAGGGAAGGTACGACGAATCATTGGGATCAACACCTTAGGAAGGCGTTGGTCACCAGTCGCGTAGCTATCACTGGAAGTAGAAGCGTTAGGAGCGTAATTGCCACCGGCGTTAGCACCAAGCGCGCCACCAGGGCCAGCTACGTTGCTTTCTTCGAGGCACCATTTCTCTTGGTTTTCCAAGAGTACCGCGGTATTAAGGCGGGTGTGAGCGTCTTCGATAGCGGCGACGCTATCGGACGTGTAGTCGAGTACTGGAGCCCACTTTTCCAAGAGAGCATCAGCACGATCTTTATCAATAAATGATTGTGGTTTATTCATAATATGTTATTTTCTATTTTTTGTATTTCAACCTTCATGGGTCAAGCCCAAGTAACTCAGGTGACGAGCACCTCATTGTTTATGTTAAAGTAGAATTACTTCATCTTATCCAACCCGGTAATATATGGGTTTTCTGGAGTAGATGGTTCAACTTTTTCCACAACAACTGGTTTTGGAGCATCGGCCTTCACAGTGCGTTGGCTAATGGCTTCCTCACGAATAACCTCCATTTGCTCTTTTTCCTTACGGTCAAATAAGCGGGCGGTGTATTCGAAATTCTCTTCGATAAACTTTGGTGTCTTATCGGCTAAAACTTTCTTAAGATAAGCAGCTTTCTTCTCTGTAAACTTAGAAGTACGTGCCTCAAGGAAAACTGCGCTCTTAGCTTCGATGTAGTTTTCATTAAGTGTAGCGTTACTTGCTTTAAGTTTAGCAATTTCAGCTTTAAGCTCATCAATCTCTGTCTTACCTTCAACAATAGCGGTCTTAACGCTCTCTGCCATAAGGGAAGAGTCAACGGAAAGTGTATTGCGAAGATTGTGAAGTACGTTGAGTGCTTCTTTATTCTTAGTGGCTTCTAGGATAGCCTCAGTAGGAATAACATCATCAATGTATTCTTCAATGTAGTTGGAGATGGACTCAACAAGAGTCTCTTTAAAATCAACAGCACCTTCATTAAGCTCGGTCTCATATTTAGTGATGACTTGGGCAAGTTTCTTGGCATTGTTAGTATCAACAGCTTCAACAAGTTTTTCCATCTTTTCAGCATGGTCTTTGTCAATGCTTGCAACAAGTGTCTCAAGCTTCTCAGCATAAAGGTCATCTTGTTGGGTAAGTGCGGCTTCAACAGAAAGCTCAAGCTTTTCTTTGAACGCATTCTCGATAGCTTCTACACTTTCATTAGTGAGAACCTCTTCAAGGTCTTTGGGTAATTCTTCTTTGTTCATATATTTTTAAAAGAGTGGTTTTTCTGCAGCCTGACGGATTCGATCTGTCAACTTATCCTCAACAGCTGATTGTAAATATTTATTCGCACTAGCGTAGTTTTCGTCAGAAAGTGCATCAATAAACTTGACAATCTTTGCTTTTGTAGAGCTTTCCGGTGGAGTCTCTAATTTTTGTTCTTCAGACATACAGTTATTTAATATTGTTTAGTTGAAAATCTAGATCTTGTTAATGAATCCCATGATTCTCTCAAGGAGATACTTCTCAACTTCCTTCTTAGGAAGTTTGCCGACAGACTTTTCAAACTGGTCATATGCTTCTTCATACTTACCATCTTCAGCAAGTACCCATTGTTTTGACTCAAGGATACCATTTACGAATGCTTTTGGATAAGATGGATCAGCAACACAATCAACAGCTACAAGCTTAAGGTTACGAACAACATTGTGATCGTTACCTTCTTCAAGGCTACCAAGAGCGCGTGATGACATACCAACTTTAACACCATCATTGATTAATGCACGGACAATCTGTCCACATGGTGTAGTAAGGACTTTAGACTTACCGTAGAATACATTTCCATCTTGAGTTAGTTCGGTTACCATGTGGCAAGCACGTTCAAGATCAACATCTGCGGTAGTAGGGTGGTTGAGTTCTCCCATTGCACGACCTGGCTTTACGAAAGTCTCGTTATAAACGGCGACTTCACGCTCAAGCTCATCAAGAGGGTAAACACGCTTATTGCGGTTTACATCTTCAGCCATCATGTAAGGTCCCTTAATAAAAAGGTTAGATGGGCTGTTCTTGTTGGTCTGCTCTTCAATGACTTCGAATTGGTCATTGAGGTCAGGATTCTCACAAACAAGGTTAAGTTTAAGTGACATACATATATTTATGCCCAGAGCCTATGTTATCTCTCTTTCTGTAAGGATTAAAAACTTATACCCTCTTCCCTCACAATATTTCTTAGCAGCTTCCCATTTACATTGATTTGTAACGTAAGCTTTCTGTTCGTATATAAGATTACTCTTCTTTTTATACTTAGTTGTAGGTGGTAGAGTTTGCTTATAAGGCTTAATCTCTACACAATACTTAGTAACTTGATCACCTTCTCTTATAACAACGTAGTTATCGATATGGTATCTATGTGTTCTACCAGTTAACTTATTGAAGTAAGGTATCTTAATATTCTCTGAACCCCACTTAATAACATTGGGATTGTTATCACAAAAGCGAAAAAACTTAAGCTCTAAGCCAGATCTATAAACAGCACGTTCGCCTATAAATTTGTCCAAGTTAGTTGGAACAAATATACCTTGACGATACTTGCTATTCTTTTTCATTACCCTACAAAGAAGTCAATTGGATCTCCATCCCCGAATCCAGCAGATCCACCGGTCATAAGCTTCTCTTCAAGCTCAGCTTTCTTAGCAATACCTTCTTGAAGTATATCATAGTTAAGAGCTCCACCACCAAGTAACTGAACACTACCAAACTTACCACGAACCCTACCAACTGTAATCATAGAGAGTGCTAATGCATACTCATATACCCACTGCTCTTTAACAATATCACGTAATGGTCTCTCGATATAACATGAAAGAACACCATAGAAGCGCTCACCACCACGTGGTTGAGGGTACATCTTTAAGTATTGAGTTCTATCATCGAATACAATATCCTTCCTAAGTGCGAGCATCTTCTCACGAGTATCAATCCACTCCTTCATTGTATACCATGATATAAGATCAAATCCATAGTTACCCATTGCATATGAGAAGTATGTTTGTTGAGCTAATGTTTGCTCAAGAGTAAATAGAGTATTGATTCCTGTATTGGATCCTTCTTCAAAGTCTGTAACTGCAATGACCTTTCTGTAGTCCATAAGGTCATAGTCAAAAGCATTTTGGAATGTAGTTTGTTCTGTCTCATCACAACCACCTTCTGTTCTTATTGTTCTACGCTTATTAGGTTTAAATGCAGAGGATAGTGTATCACTAAATGTTGTAAGAGTATCTACAAGGGTATGATCAAACAACTCACCAATCTCAATACCATCTTCAAAGTCAGCAGATAGAGCAGAGTTGGAAGAGAAGAGAGTTCCTGATACAGCTTCTTGTGCTGTGTATACAATATCGGGAGTCTCACCGTAGAACTCTGGACCAGGTCCTAATGGATTAGTACCAGCAATCTGCTTGCGGTTGGTATCCATATCAGTGTTAGCAAGAGTATAGAGCATGTCTAAACGAATGCCTTTATTAGTCTCATAGAGAGCTGAGTCAAAAATCATATACTCTCTAGTATAACCTGCAAACTTAGTGAAGTACTCTACAGCAATTTGAATGTTTTCGTGCAACTGATCAGGGTGAATCTCTACCGATACAAGAGGATAACCTAATGCCCTTTTCATACGATCACCTAAACGTCCATAACAATCAATCTTATTGTTGAGATTGGTGGAGAGAAAAGCTGAGAGAGGGGTGATTTCGCAAGCTGCCATACCATTATTTAATACATAGTTGTAAAATCTCTCTAAAAAATCTTGTATTTGATATCTCTGGTTATAAATATTGACATGGCTTTTAAGACAACTTTAGTTCCAGCTCCAAGTGGACAACCAGATGCTCGCTATACAGAGGCATACTTGGAGGATTTCATCAACACTACCGTTGGTGCCGGCGTCCTTATCCAAGTTCTTGAGAATCGAGGTTCTCAACTTATCCTTATTTGGGATGATGGCCTATAAGATTTTTTCGTTGTAGTAGTTTTAAAGAGTCGCTCTTCGGAGCGGCTCTTTTTTTATGCCTCAAGCGTGTACGTAACGTTAAGTGTAGGTCTGTTAGTAAGTGCGTCATCACCGAGTGCATCTGAAGCTGATAACTGCTGACCATCAGATGGGTGAAGTCCAAGACCTAACCAACCTCTATTAGCTGTTGTATTTGTCTCTCTAATCCAGCTTTGAATAATATTAGCTGATAGAGGAATTGTTATAGGACCAACATACTGATCCTGCCCAAGCCATTTACCCATGGCTGTAAGATCGTAACACTCATTACCAGAGTCAAGAAGGGTACCATCCATTGTATTATAAGTCATCGATGTAAGATCAAGCTCTGCAGCTGTAGTAAGTTCATGCCAAGTTTGTCCCTGTCCTTCTTTGAAAACATAATACGATATAGATGCTTCATTCACAACTACGTTACTTGATGATGGTCCAAAAGCTGTACCAAGGTCATTCCATGTCTCGAATGAGTAACGTTCAAGTGCTGTTGTAGCTTGCTTGTCAATGATCATTGTTCCAGCTGTTTCATAGTTTGTAGTAGGGACACCACCATCAATGTATGTGTCTACATGGCCTGTATATCCATTTACACCTTGTGTGAAGCTAATTGTAAAGTCGTTTGAACCTTCCGGAATAGTAAAATTGTTTAACTTATAGTAGAAGAACGAAACGGAGCTACCACCAGCAAATTCTGATATTGTAAAGTAACCTTCATCATTATGCTCAAAGCAAATAGACTCACCCTGAGGTTCTTGTGAGAGTGCTGAACCTCTACCAACATAGTTTGTTTCTTCTGTTGGAGCTGAAAGAGTCATTACTGTTGCCCAATCATCTGATCTATTTGTTCTATAGAACTGATAAACCTTATTGTATGTCTTAACTAATACATTGTCTAGACCATTACTAATACAAGCAGCAACAGCGTTAGCAGGTGATATAACACCACCGGTTTCTTCAACAACATCAGCATGCATCTCACCATGATAGGTTAATGTTTGAGTACCTGTATAAGAAGCTTGAATTGGGAGTGAGAAGATAAAGTTTCTTGTCTCACGTTTAGACATGATGTAGATCTTTCCATCAGCTGGACATGCAAATGAGGCTTCAGCATCACCTAATATACCTCCACCCTCCCATGTAGGAGATGCAGGATAAACAAAGTCAATAGTATCAAAAGTAGATACTGTAAGGTTAGAACCAGTAATGGTTGGCTCTTCAAATCTATAGATTGTTTTAGTAGTTCTATTAGCACTGTTATCACCAAACTCCATTAAGAGAATATAACTCACACCTGTTGAAAGATCTTTATAACCTGATACTTCCTCAGCATCACTCCAAGTAACCCCATTCAAAGCTATGGTGCATACTTTATCAGAGTCTCTATCAATAACAAACATTGTTGTGTTAACTGAGTCATCAACAGTTACAAAGTAATTCTCATTACCGGATTTGGTCATTGCATAGATGCCAGAGATCTCATCCATTGATCCATCATCATGTGTTGCTGCAGCAGATGCAGGAAAGAAGTTAGCAAGACCTCTTGTAAGAACGCCACCGGTTCCATCATATCTTTGACGATAGAATATTCCTCTATCAACTGCTTTTAAGGTAGTAGAAAAGTTTGGTAGTGTTCGTGACATATTAAGGTTCTGTGTAAGCTATTGTAAGCATTGGGCGTTCGGAGACTGTACCTCGTTCACTCGATCTAAACTGAAGACCATCACCAGAGTGATCAGCAACAAACACCATACCATGGTTAACTGTAGGGTTATTAATCCATTCTTGTACAGTTGATGCATCAAGTTCAAAGAGTGATTGACCTGTGAAGTTGTTAGCATCTAATACAACTGTTGGAACAGACATTGCTGAAGCGGGATAGCCTACTGTATTGTTAGCTGTTACACCACCTTGAAGTCTTGTACCAATAGTACTATATGTTGTACTTTCTGCAAAGGCTTCATGAGCTTTATATACTCTTGCTCCTTGACCTTCTGAGTTAATATTAACTGTCATACCAGCTGAAGTAACCGTAACATTTGTACAATCTGTAAAGGCAGTCTCAATATTATCAAACTTAACAAAACCAAATCGTTCGTTAGAGGCGTTCTTATCGATAATAACGGATGCGGTACTACCTCTACCTGTTGATTCATTAGCACCTGATTGAACATATGTGTCTGTGGTACTACCGTAACCATCTATACCTTCCTGGAAAGATACCCAATTAGCAACTGGACCACCACCCTGAGTAACACATGTGAATTGTGAATCACGAACCGTACCACTTGTTGAGTCTGTTCTTAGAGATACGCAAACCATCTGATCACTACCTGTATTGTCTGGAGCTGCAGATAGGTCAAATGTACCTTCTCCAAATATACCTCCAGTGATAGTAAAGCTACCATCTGCTTCAACGAATGTACCTGTTGGTGCTGTTGTGTAATAGTAGGTACCATCACCGGCATTTGTTGTTGCTGTATATGTGCCTGTATTACCTTCTTGAACAACTGTTGGTCCGGTTAAGTCGTAGTAAGTAGCTAACTTAACGGTTGATAGACCCATATTGAATGAGGTGTCTGATGAACCTGTTTGGTTCTGAGATACTTGAACAGCAAGATAGTTGTCACCATCCACAAGAGCAGACCCTGGTATTGTACCAGTAAGTCTTGAGTTATCACCACCATCACCACCACTTGCTGCAAGTTGATTCCATGCAATAGCTCCTGATGCCCAGTTGTTGGATCTAGCTTGTTCGGAACCATTCACATAAAGTACAGCTCCATCATCATACTTTATCTCAAAGTCAAACTCTTCATATTGATCACCATCGGTAATGTTAACTGTCTTTCGATAGAAGTATGCAATATTACTTGCGTTTTTAGTCAATGTGGTAGCCTCATCACTATCACCGAAACCAAGCTCACCAGGACCACTTGACCAACTACTATCATCATATCCTGTAGTTGTGAAAGCTCCTGGATCTGCAGCATCATCATAATACTTCCAAGTAGCATCAAAAGCAAACTGTTCATATGTACCTGGTGTAGGACCTGTGGAACCTGGATCAACATCAACAACTGTAGTTGAGATAGATTGAAGAAATGTACCTGAGCCACCAGTTGCTGTCCATAACTGTAAGTTGTATAAAATATTACCTTCTGTAAAGTCTGTATCTGGTGCTGCAGAAAATGTAGTAGTTCCTGTACCACTTGAAGTTGTAATAGCTTGCTCTGTCTCAACAAAGCCACCTGACTGTACTGGTCTTAAGTAGAATGTACCATCAGAGACACCATCTTTAAGTGTTAGTGTATATGTACCAGCTGCAGCTCCTTCATTAAGAGTAGCAGGACCTGCTAATACATAGTCAGCAATCTCTCTTGCAGATAGACCTGCATCCCAACCAAGGTCAGAACTTGTAATGTTAACCTGATGCACTTCACAAGCTAATACGTTAATACCATCTTGAAATGCAGATGCAGGTATTGTTGCAGTATATTGAGCATTGTCTGCTACTGTAGCTGTAGCGAGTGTAGAGTGATTATATGAAGATGTATTCATATTAGCATCTGCTACTATGTTACCATTAACATAAAAGATAAAACCATCATCATAAGTTATATCGATATCATACTCATCATATGTATCTCCATCAGGTAGAATAACTGTCTTTCTAAAGTAGTAGGTAATGTTACCAGTAGTGAGAGATGTTGTTTCTCCATCACCTCCAAATCCAAGTTGACCTGCTCCACTTGACCAACCACTATCATCATAAGAACTATCTCTCCATGAAGTCCCTAAATCTGTATCAGTATCTTCATACTTCCATGTATCACCTTTTGCTGTAACTTCAACAAACCCAACATCAGGTTGTGTTAGAGGTGAAGCATCTGTAATGGTTGTTGAAAGGGTTTGAAGTACTGTGTTAGATGAGTTTCTAAATCTTATTTCAATAACCTCATCATCTGATCGATCACTGTTAGTTGCACCGGTAAGGTTAAATGTACCCAACTCGTTTGTTACGTTAAAGGTACCAGATGATGTAGTTGTTCTATCTGTAGGTGATACAACAAAGTTAAAGATACCATCACCTGAATTATCTCTAAAGTTAAAGGTTCCTGTAGATCCTTCTTCAATCTCCGTAGGACCAGAGGAAGAAAGAATCGCTATAAACGGTTCATACTTCTTTTCTCTTCTGCCACCAATAGCACTGGAATATGCTATATCAAGTGGGAGAGAATGATCTGATCTTGATCGCATTGACATCACTCTTATTTAATGGAGTGATGTGGGTTCTCAACCATTATTCATCAGCTCCAGCATCAGGACCAGGGGCTTCAGCAGCAGCTTCTTCAGCACCTGCATCATCTCCTGCAGCAGCATCACCTCCAGCAGGACCTCCACCGAACTCGGGAATACCACCATCTCCACCACCAGCAGCTCCACCACCAAAGTCTCCAGCTTCACCTTCACCACCAGCTCCAGCTTCATTAGCAGCAGCAAGTTGCTCTTTCCACATTGGACCTGCAGCTTGAATCTGTGCAATCTCCCATTGGAACTCAGCATCTTTTCTCATGAACTCTCTGTTAGCAAGAATGTCTCTATCCTTCCAACCAAGATACTTCTTTTGAGCATATGTAACTGAGACAAACTCGTTACTTGCAAGAGTATTGAAGTTTGCAGCCTTAAGCTCAAGCTTCTGATTCTCACGCATCTCATAGTAGTTAGTAGGAGGAGTAAATGCAACATCAACGTTAGTCTCTGAAAGACCCATCTCTTCCCATATACCCTTAAGCTTAAGATGAGTTACAAAACCCTTCTTAATAGATGCTGCCATAAGTTGTTGTTGACGAACAATAAACTTAGCAAACTTAAGCTCTTCACGAAGAATAGAAGCTGGATCAACTGTACGATCTTCTGGATCAATACGGGTAGCAGGTACTTTAAGAGCTCTGTAAAGCTTCTTGATGAAGTACATAAGGTCAGTCAACTCACCGAGGTTAGCACCTCCAGGAAGCTGAGTAACGGAAGTACCTTCAGAGCCTTGACGCTTAGCAAACCAAAATGCATCAAGCATTGATTGAGGACTAAACTTGTTTACTACATTAGATTGATCATTATCAAAGGTCTTCTTTGACCAATAGTTTTGAATAAGCTTACGAAGATAGGCTTCAGCTTTAGGTGGAGCCATATTACCAACATCAACGTTAAATACGAGACGTTCTGGAGCTCTTACCAAACGGTAAATAACAATAGCATCTTCAATAAGAGCAAGCTGACGATATGGTCTACGAGCATTCTCAAGGAAAGGAATAACGAAGTCTTTTGTCTCATTATAGACTCCTGAGTTAGCATAAACGATTTGATTCTGCTCCATTGGAATCATTTCGGTCTTCTCAACCTTATTAGGTTGTTGAGTGCTAAAGATTGGCTTCTTATAAATGAATCCTTTAACAAGCATGTTTTGGATGTTATTATAAACCGGATCAATAATCTCAGCAGGGATGTTAATCAATCCAAGAACACCTTCTTTAGTGTAGTCTTCATGAAGAACTTGCTCAAAGTATACCTCACCTTCAACAAGTAGCTGTCTGAAGTAAGTCCAACCCTTAGACTTAAGATCATAATAGTCAACATACCTATCAAACTCCATGTCAAGATCTGTCTTTTGATCTACATCAAGTTTAATATTCTCATAAGCAATCTTAACAACACGACCATTCTCATCTGGATTGATCATTTCATCACAAATCTCATCAAGAGCTTCTGATACTTCGTTGTTAGCGGACATAACACGATAGTCTCTCAAACGACTACCTTTATCCTGATCAAGTGATGCATACATAACATCATTGAAGGATCCATCCTTACCAAAGTCACCAATAGGGATATTGTTATAAGGATTAGAAGAAGTTACAGATGACTTAACAAGAGCTTCTGCTCTCTGCTGACCATTCTTTGCAAAGTACTTATACTTATCATTTAGAGCATCATCTTCTTGTGATGCATATGGAAGACGATTAGAGACATAGCTCATAAGGTTTCTACCAAATGTAGCAGCTCTTCCGTCATTAGTTGGATTTGTGTTGGCCATCTTAAGTTATTTATT
>UEXM01002017.1_pt1 | contig 15345 bp, 14 predicted proteins | sample 1796661 | NCBI WGS metagenome assembly UEXM01 (sample SAMEA4772469, study PRJEB27181) | metagenome | reverse complement strand
AAATAAATCCTTTTGAAACTTTTGAAGAAGAAGATAAAAAAGAAAACCCTTTTGAAAATCTTGCTCCTGTAGAAGAAATTAAAACAGAAACTAAGAGTAATCCCTTTGAAAGTATTTCTGTGTCTAATGAGGACTACCTAGAAAACAATAAACAAGAAGCAAACAAATTAAGGATAACAGCTTATCAAAAACTGTTAGACCGAGACCCCTCTGAATTAACTACTTCGGAACTTCCTCCTCCTAATCTTCAAATGTATGAAGGGTTGGATACTGAAGAAGCCTTTAAGTTGTATAAAATCTATAAAGAAAATGAAAACACTCGTTTTGGTTTGTTAGGGAGTGCTTTAAAAACTGATGACAAAACATATACTATCCCATTGCCAAAAGAAACTTTGTTTAGTGATGACTATGGCGATGTAGATGCAGATGGAAACCCTGTAATTGAAAAAGGGGCTAAAGTTGGACTAGGCGATAAACTGACACTAGGAGTAGGAAATGCTCTAAAATGGATTGCTGTTACAGGTGCAGCAGGAATAGATTACATAGGGGATAAAATAGGGTCTAAGACAGGGGATGTAGATATATGGAATGAAGAAGAGGGAAGGCTTCAATGGGACTATCTTAGTCCAGAAGATCTAGCTAAAGCTAAAGAAGAAGATCCTAACTATGGCAGTATGTCATCTTTTCTTGATAAAAATTTAGCTGAAGTGAATCCAGGCGATAGTGTCTCAGACACTTTATTGACAGAAGGAGCAGGATTAGCTGTAGGTGGTACTGGTGCTTTTAAACTAGCTGATAAAGCCTTAAAATACTTACCCAAACTTCCAAGTGTACTAAAAGGGTTAACCAAGTTTACTTCTGTAGAAGCAGGAATGTCTGCAGCATTAAGTCCAGAAGTAGGTACTGTATTTTTAGGAGATAACTCTTTATTTAATACTGAAGGTACATTTTTACAGGGAGTGGATGTAGACCCTAACGACCCACAATATCAACAGATATTAGATAAGAAACTGAATATTCTTATGGATGGTATGTTAATAGCAAAACCTGCCGAGGGAATACTTAAAAGCTCGGTTTGGTTAGCAAAAGGAACATACAATCTAGTAATAGACCCTTTTGTAAAATTAGGTAGTAGATCTTCTAGGGAGAAAGAAGTTGTAAAACAAATATTAGATCAGTTAACTATTGCTGCTAACCCACAAAAGTATGGGGTAGATGAAAAGACTGCACAAAGAGAACTTGTTAAACTAATCAAAGAAAATCAAGAAGTCATCATTAAAATGACAGACGATGAAGAGATGGCTCTCGGCCTAGATACTATGGGAGCACTAGAAAGAGGTTTAGCAGAAAACGCTGATGATGAAAGAGTGGCTGCAATTATTGCAAATGCAAGAAAGCAAAGACAAGGAACATTAAGTTCTGGAGAAGGTTCTCAATTAGAAGTAGTGACAGGTAGACCTGCAAACGAATTAGACAATATTACAAGCCAAACTGATGAAGTTTTAGCCCAGGAGCAAATGCTAGATTCTGCTGATGCTATCGTAAGCCAAGGGCAATTTGAAATTAAAACAAAACGACAGCTTGTGGATGATTTACAAGTCAGGATAGATGAAGCTAATGGAGATGTACTTAAAGTATTAGGAGAAAATCCTGTATTTAAAGATCTTATTGGTAAGATAGATGGAATAGATTTTAACTCTCTTAAAAACCTAAGTTCTGAAAGGCTTATTAAAGTACTTGAAGATTCTTATGGTAGCATGACTAACAAAAAGAATACTTTGTATAGTGCAGTTAAAGGAGGAGAAATTGATAATGACTCTCTCTTTGATATTTTATCTGAAATTAATCCAGGACAAATTGATGCTGGTGCAAACAGCTTAAATGCCAACAGCCCTTTAGCTAATTTAATGAGGGCAGTAAAACAAATCAAAGGCGATGAAATCGTAGATGGTATTAATGTAACAGCAAAAGAAAGATTGGATAATCTAATAGCTACAGAAAACCTAGATTTTGGTAAGTTATATAATATGAGGGGAGATCTAGCAGTACTTAAAAATGATTTCTTTTTATCTAAAAACCCAGAACAAATAGCAGCAGCTAGAATATTCAATAAGTTTGTTAAGTTTATTGATGAAGATGCTTTAGACTTTGTAGCAAAAGGTGGTGGAGAAGCTGCTGAAAATGCTAAGACTGCTAAAGCCTACTATCAAGACGAGTATGCTCCTATATGGAATGATGGTGCGTTAGATGACTACACTAATGTCTATCAACAAAATTATAAATTCAATAAAGCTAATTATATGCAAGGAGCTTCTGATCTTCTTGAAGATACTATTACAAATAAAAATAAATACCGAGCATCTCATTTAATTAACTCTTTAAACGATATGTCAGACCCTAGTCAGGCTAGTTTAGTGACCGATTATATTATTGGAGATGTTGTTTCTAAATTAAACATGAAACTAAAATCTGGAGTATCATTAGACAAGATTAGTTTGGATGAAATCGTAAGTTCTTTAGGGCAATACAGCGACATTGTTGTTAGAAACTTTCCGGATGAAGCAGGCAGAATAAATCAATTTATTGATAGCATTAGAAATCAACGAGGAAACATACAAGGACTAAATAATTCCTTAGATGTAGCTACTAAAAATGCAGAACAAGCTGAAATTCAAATATATACCAAAGAACTATCAGAGTTTTTCGATAGATCAGGACAACCTGTTGCACCAGAAAATGTGTTCCAGGCGTTTAATAGAATTTTTAATGATCAAGTTAATGGGGGTAACACCTTAGATTCTTTATTAGAAAGAGCAGGAGATGACCCTGTTGTACTAGATGGAATAAAAGTAGCCTATCAAAAACATCTAAGATCTAAAGTATTAGGATCTAACTTAGAAAGTGCAGGTAATAGGAGCATAAATACAAAAGTTTCTGAAGAGATGGTGGAAGGCTTAAAACCTACTTTAGAGTATGGTAGAAAGATATTTAAAGATACTCCTGAAATTATTGATGCGTATGAAACTCTTATAGAGCTGTCTTATGGCATCCAAAGATCTAAAGGAGCTAAATCTATAACCTCTGACTCTTCTACTGTGTATAGGCAGAAAGCACTAGGAGCTACAGATAGATTAGTAACAATGGTATTTGGTGTGCTAGATAGAGTAGGTGCTCGTATTCGTACAGGTGTTGGTGGTGTAATAAGAAGTTTAGATACTGAAATAGCTCAAATTACTGATGATATGTTAGCCAACCCAGAAGAATTTATACGAATTGCTAACAAAGTAACAAGAGACCAATTACCTACAGATGTTCAGGATATGCTTTGGAGCTATATGGTTCGAGTAGGTATCTATAATGAGGACAATGAAAAAGAAAGATCTGAATTTATTAGGGCCTTGGCTGAAGTAGAATTAACTTTAGATGAAAACCTACTTGAATTAGAAAATCAAACTGAGCAAATACTTAGGAATAAAAAGTAATGCCTGAGAAATGGAAAGCAGACGAAACAATAATGGATCGTACTACAAAGAAAGTTACGAAGAAAAGACATTACTTAAGATCTACTCCTACTCAAGAATTAGAAGATTACTTAAGCAAATCTTTCAAAAGAGCTAAATTAGTACAAAAAGTTAAAAAAGAACTAAGTAGACGAAACTCTATATAAAAAAGTACTCTTTTTCTAAAAACGACCTCACAGGAAGCTCCTAGTGGGGTTTTTTAGTATATAGGAAGGGTATTAGTCCAAAAACACCTAAAACCTCTGTATGACTCTCTATGGGACTCCTAGAGCAATAGGCAAAAAAAAGCCCCAATTAAGGGGCTAATTTCCAAAAAAAGAGATAAATAGTAATTAAGGAGTAACTATTTTGGTATCTGGAGTAATTATTCCAGACCCAGAGGGCTTATCTTCTTTTTTCTCAGGGGCTTCTTGTCCTTCTTGAACTCTTCGGTTCTTTTCAAAGAGGTTCATTTCAAACTCAGCTCTGTTTAACATCCAATGAACCATAGGTAGATTATTGTTAGTAGCATTAACTGCCACATTACCTTTTTTATCTAATCCTACAATCACACACATATCATAGTCCTGGGATTTTACATCCTCTAGGATTTCCGAAACAGATTTAGGTTCTTCGGTTATAGTTTCTTTATTACTCATATTAGTTTCCTAAGTTAATTAATTAATTAGTGTCATATAATAGCACTAACTAATGTCTCTATCAACATCTATATTTTTAAATACAGGGTTTTTCTGTTGATCGAAATATCCTCTATCCCAACCTCTTTGCCATTCTTTAGCTAGGATAGTTTCTTTTTTATAAGGGTGTGAAAAACGACCTTCGTAGAATGCTTTTTTACCCATCTCAAAAGCAATAGACATCGAGTTTTTGCCTTTCTTTTTATTTTGATGCACTAGCACTCCCCCAAACATCTCCCCAATCGCCTTTGACAGCACCTTTTGCATAATCAACGACTTTGTTTTCAAAGAAGTTTGTGTGGGTAACTCCGAGCATTTCATCTACCCAAGGAAGATTGTTTTTCTTAACTTTAAAAATACCTTTCATTCCTAAAGCTATCAGTCTCCTATCGCAGATATACCTAATGTAAGTTTTAACTTCTTCTTTAGTTAATCCCTGCATTTCATGGTTGTTAAAAGCTAGATCTATAAATTGATCTTCGAGATCCACCATCTTCTCTGCTATCGTGTAGATCTTAGATTTTAGTGAATCATTCCAAAGCCTACGATTTTCAGTCATATAAGTTCTAAACAACTTAATCATGCTCTCTGTATGCAGAGTTTCATCTGCAATAGACCAAGCAATGATCTGTCCCATCCCTTTCATTTTACCCCAACGAGCAAAGTTAAGAAGCATAATAAAAGAACTGAATAGTTGCATACCCTCAGTAAAAGCAGAAAAAGCTGCAATCTGTGCAGGTAGGCTTTTTTCATCTTGTAGTTTTAAAAAGAAATCATGCTTTTCTACCATTTCTCCATATTCAAGAAACTCGTTATAAGTAGACTCTGGCATTCCTACTGTCTCAATTAGATGAGAGTAGGCTGCTACATGGATGGCTTCTCTAGCAGCAAAGCTAGATAACATCATTCTTACTTCAGGTTGAGGAAAGTAAGGCAAGTAATTATTTACATAGGCCCCACTAACATCAATATCTCCTTGAGTAAAAAATCTAAATATCTTTGCTAAGAAATCCTTTTCATTCTCTGTAAGTTTCTTTTGCCAATCTTTGACATCCTCGTTCATAGGCACTTCTGTCCACAGCCAGTGCATTTGTTCAGATGCTACAAAAGCATCATAAGCCCAGGGATAGTTGAAGGGCTTGTAATAATCCCTGGTATCCATCAGCTTTAATTTTTTCTTTGGTTCTTTTTTGGTACTCATAATTATCCCTCACAAGCCACACATACATCGCCATCAGCGACAGCAGTTAAGTCTACTTCGTCTTCTATTCTTCTACGCTTTATGCGAGTGCCAACTTTATCTGCTTTTCTTAGTTTGTCTGAACGACAGTAATACAAAGATTTCATTCCTTTTTTCCAAGCTAAGAAATGAACGCTATGTAGATACTTGATATTAACATCAGCATTAAAAAATAAATTTACTGATTGCCCTTGATCGATATAAACCTGTCTATCTGCTGCAAGATCTATAACCCACCTTTGGTCTATTTCAGTTGCAGTTTTAAAGACATCTCTTACATTTTGAGGGATCTCTTCTATATGTTGAATAGACCCATCTCTAGCAATGATAGACGACCAAGTATCAGTATCGTCTAAACCCAATTCGATTAACTGTTCTTTTAAAAATTTATTCTTATAAATATGTGCACCAGACAAAGTATCTTGGCGATACACATTTGCTCTATAAGGTTCTATCGAAGGGCTAGTATTACCCATGATAAGACTAGAAGAAGCATTAGGAGCTATAGCATTCCAATGACTAAACCTTCTCAGCTCTCCATAATCTTGAGCATCTGGACAAGGCCCTCTTTCATTACATAGATATTGGTCTGCTTCTGCACATTTCAACCTTATATGATTAAAAATATCTTTATTAGAAATCTTAGCTAAGACGCTTTCAAATGGGTACATCTTCTTTTGGAAGTACGCATGAAGTCCTAGTGCTCCAATTCCTATAGATCTTTCTCTAAAGGCACTTAACTTGGCTCTCTCTATCGTATCTGGGGCATGTTCAATAAAGTAGTTAAGTACATTATCCAACATCTCCATCGCATCACGAATAAATAGAGGAGAGTCTTTCCAATCATCAAAGTATTCTAAATTTAAACTACTTAAACAACAAACTGCTGTTCTGTCAGAATTAGTAGGAAGAAAGATCTCAGTACACAGGTTAGACCCATGTATCTTTAGCCCTTTTGATTGCAACCAGTTAGGAAGTTTATCATTAGCATTATCAAGAAAGACAATGTAAGGCTCTCCTGTCTGCATTCTTGTTTCTAAAATACGCTGCCACAGTTCTTTTGCACTTATAGTGTCTACAACTTCATTACTTGCTGGGCTTATTAATTGCCAGGTATCATCATACTCTGGGTCTCGCATCGCATGTTCTATTTTTTCCATAAATGCGTTAGATATATTTATACCATGATGTAGGTTTAATGTCCTAAAATTTTGATCGCCTGTTGCCTTTCGCATCTCTAAAAATTGAATTATGTCTGGATGGCTTATATCTAAAAAGGTAGCATAAGACCCTCGTCTAGTTTTACCTTGTCGATACGCAAGAGTAGAAGCGTCATAAACTTTTAAGTGGGGCATAACTCCAACTGACTTAGCATCAGACTCTCTAATACCCACATGGATTCCTACACCACCACCCATCATGGATAGCCAATTAACTTCAGATAAACATTCTACTAACCCTTCTGAACTATCGTCTAAATATGAAAGGTAGCAACTGATAGGTAGCTGTCGTTTTTCATTCTTAAAAGAAAGAATAGGAGTAGAGAAACTTAGCCAATGATTAGAAGCATAAGTATACAATCTTTCTGCGTGTTCTTCGTTAGAAGAAAAGAAATCACAAACAAATTTAAAGCGTTCTTGAGGACTTTCTTCTTCCTCTTTCATGTAGCTTTCTCTAAGTCTTGTTTTTCCTAAATCATCAAATAATTCATCTTTGGATAGATCTATTTCATACGCCATGTTGTTCCACCTTTTCGATTAAAAGATTTAAGTAGAACTGACCTTTCTTAAGATCCTCAAGAGGTTTATTTTTATACCTGTATCTCCACAAATATTTTTCAATATTACCTTTTAGGTATCCTTGAAATTCTTTTGGAGACATTGATGCTTCAATAGCATCCAGGCATTCTATTCCAAATTGATTATAATGGCTTGGGGAGTTGACAGGATCATATTCTTCTCCTTTGTATACTCCTTTTTCCATTATGCTTTGTGCTTCAAGCATCTGTTCATCTACAGATGTTCCATTGACTCTTTCTACAGTATCAAAGGGGGGAAGATGAGCTTTCGGTACTCGTATTTCTGATTTTGCCATTAGATCTCCTTAATTTAATTTCTTTGGATCTTTAGGAATGAAGTCCTTTAGATCTACAATTTTAGCGTTTTCTTTTCCTTTCTTTTTGCCCTTGCCATTTAGGTCTTCTTTGTTCTTCGCCATTCTTTCTAAAAGAGCATCATCTGGAGTGAAGATTAACTCATCATCATCTCCATCAGCGTTAAACAGTTCTCTTTCTAAGAGGTTCTCTTTGATTTTAAGACCTGCTTCGATGGCTTCTCCCATCTTAAATACTTCGTAAAAACGAGTATGGATAAATCCAGACAAGCCATGAATAAGAGTAACTAGCGTTTCTATTTCTTGGTCATTTGCTGAACCATCTTGGGGGAAGTGCCACTCAGTCTCACAGTCAATAGAACCATTATCCATTAAGAATAATGTAATCTGTGCCGAGTTAGGGGGGGTGTTGGTTTTATTTGCCATTTTTTATTTTCTGCTCCTTTAGCCTTTCGACTATATTTATTGATTTTAATTTTGATTTTTCTTTAACCCAGGACATAGGAACTTCCTTGTCGGCATAAATAAAACCATGCTTCTCACACCATTCGGCATAAGAAGACTTTGCTCCTTTTCTTAATTTTGTTCTGGAGTTGCTAAAGACAAACCTAATATCTAAATCTGGGTATTGTTCTTTTACCAATAAGTGCTTCTTTCTATCCTCAAGAACGAAGAGTCCTTTAAGTTCGAGGATAATGCCATTGGTAAGGAGATAGTCAGGTGTATAAGTACGCCTAATAGTAGGAACAGTATAAGGAATTTTAAAGGATTCATATTCTGCATGTATTTTTAACTCCTTGAACCTTTCGCCTATTTTTTCTTCCAGCCCACTTCTATACCCCTTGGCGATAGCTCTTTGTTTAGGCCCTATTTTTCTGCGGGTCATTTTGTGTTTCTAGTAAATTCATCGACTAGATCGTTTCCAGAAAGTCTTTTTCCAAAATAAACAATCCCTCCATCATGGAGTCGTCTTTCAACTAGACCATCATTGTATTCAATATCAGTAACAGAGTGTGCGTCAGTATCTTGTGGGCGAGTATCATACCACATAGATTTAAGCCTGTGACAATGGACAGCCTTAACTCCTTTAGCCCACTTTTCAGCTTCTAGTTTTTTTCCTTGTCTTTTAACAATATCACTAAATTGTCCCATGATTATTTCCCCTCTATTTTTTCTGAAGGGTCATATTTTTTAACTAGCTTCCAATACTCTAAAAGAGCATTAAACATAGCTACATGCCTTTCATGGCTTTCGGTGTCCCAAATATGAGAAGCTACAATAGTAGGATCAGTTCTATCTACAAAGATGGAAACTCGTTCTACTTTGTCAAAGCCACAGCCTTGAGCATACGCTGATAATTGCATTCCATGTTCATCATAAACTAAACGAGCAGGGTCTTTGCCTTCTAAGTTATCTTTAGTTTTGAAATCAACAAAGATTCCAGACTTAGAATACAGATCTATTTTTCCCCCATACCCAGAGTCTGCACAAAAGGAGTCTTCTGCTATCCACTCTTCATTAGGGAAATGCTCGTCTAAAAAGGCTTTTACTACTCTATAGGGTTTGGTGTCAGACTCTCCTAGAAACCCTTGCTCTAACATAGCATGAATTTCTGTACCTCTTTCGGCTGCCTTTATTCCAATCTGCTTTGAGTCTTGCTTACATCTGTAAGTAAACTGATCTATTGTTTCGTCTGGATTTTGTGAAAGCGTTAGAGCTGAGTTTAATGCTTGATCTATCTTCCAATTTTCTAAAGAGGGCTTGGCTGCAATACCTAAGATAGTAGTTACCGAAGGTACGAACCCTTCTTTCCTAGCATCTCTTAATGTAGTGTTTCTTTCTTTGCCATTAGCCCCTGTAATTGTATACATTGGGTCGCCATTTTGAGCGTACCAATGTCCACTTTCTGCTGTAAATTTACTTGCCATGATTATAGTCCTCGATTATTGCAAGTCCTAGATTGTAGGCAATTTGAGGAACGATTGAGTTTCCTAATGACTTTAATCTATTAACTTTGTCTTGTTGGTTATGTGTGACCCTTAAAGTCCTAGGTTCTTCGTAGAAGCCTTGATGATCTTTAAGAGTAAGTTTTTCATCAATAGAAAGATCTGTGTAACCTTTCCCATACCCCATTAGCCATTCAACCCAATCAGCGTTTAAATGACCCCCTGGTTTTTGTTTCTCTACTTCAATGTGCTCATGAGCCACTTCAGTTTCTAAATATCTTTTATGTTGAAGATCAGATAATCCTTGGGACATCTTCATGTGCATACCTATTGCTGCACGAGGAGTAGGCCACATTTTATGAGGAGTTTCTGACTCAGCATCTGTAACTGCTGCATTAAGATTCCACCCATGAGTCCCTTTAATCATTGAAGGGCTTGGGTTCTCAAAATAAGCCATACGAGTAGTTGCTCTTGGAGTCGGCCATAAGGAAGCACTCTTAGTTTGCTCCCATTCAGCTTCTTCTATAGTTGTCATTTGTTCATCAAACCTAGCCCCTTTATCATCAAGGAAAGGCTTAATAGTTTCCCAATCCACAACAGAAGGATGGCTAAAGCCACTCTTATCTTTTCTAAACCAATGCTCGATTGTTGTTTTTAGAATGTCAGTTTTTTCAGCTAATTCTTTTACTGAAGTTTGTTCTCTTATATATTCCACAAAGCAATTTTGAGGAGGGAGGTTAGGTCTTACTACTATAATGTGGTCTTCAAACTCTTTCATAAGATCCGGATTTTGTCGGATTTCTTCCATCATCACTTGATCTACAAGAGTTATTTGTACTTGTTCTCCAGAAGCTCTTTTTGTTTTACCTTGGAGAAGTTTAGTAGCATGTTTTAGAGCATCGCCTTTAGCATCCATAGTGGTAGGAGTTCGCCAAAAGTTTTCATGAACTTGCTCTCGAAGGTTGCTACACCCACCTTGTTTGGCTGCTTCTGTTAGATCTTCTTTTGCTCTAGGTTTCTGATTAATTCTAGTGCCATCAGTTAATTGTGGAGTCGCCCACAAGTTTCTTTCCGATACACCAGACTCTATCTCTTTTGTGGGGAGCGTTGACGCTTGGAGCTGGAAGTACAAACGACCTTGTGGCGTAGCCTTCACTTTCCAATTCAAAGCACACCGAGTCGAGTGCCACATTGACGAAGCCACTAACATTTTCGACAATAACATAAGAGGGTCTTTTGTGCTTAATGATTTCAAACATGCTCGGCCACAGGTGTCTAGGGTCTTCCTTGCCTTTTTTGAGTCCTGCCACGCTGAAAGGTTGGCATGGGATTCCCCCTGCAATGATGTCAAATTCTGGAATATTTCTAATTGTTTCATAGTCTTTACTTAAAGTAGTAAGGTCATCATAAATTGGGGTATCCGGAAAATGCTTCTTGAGTACTTTTTGACACCAAGGGTCAAACTCACAAAAGGCTACAGTTTCAACTTGTTCGGTGGCTTCAAGACCTAAACTAAAGCCACCAATCCCACTACAAATGTCGAATAACTTTAGTTTATTGGTCTTCAAAGTCTTCGTTCAGATCTGATGAATTGCTGACTACTGCATCAATAGTTTGATGGTCAGACATGGCATTACTCAGAGAGTTTTGGTACTTCCCTTGTATGCTTTTATTCTCTCTAGTGATCATAGAAGCTATGCCTTGCATAGTCTCAAATGTCTTATCATCTAAAGGCAATTTAGTTTTTGTATCAGGTTCAAAGTGCATAACAAAATAAACAACGCTACCTTGCTTTCTTCGTTCAGTAGTTACAGTTGCTTTGAAGTCATAAATGTTAGAGCCTTTTGGAAGTTTCTTTGTGTACTCATCTTCAAAAGGACTAAAGTTTGAGCCTTTCAGTAAAATGATACAGGGCAAGTTTTCATACTTAACTTCTTCGCCTGTTGATGTTTTACCATCAAAATCTACTAAGCATCTAACCTGTCTGAAACATTTAATTTCTGAATATTTCTTTTGTTCTTCAGGGTCTAATTGACGAAAGTCTTTGCCTTTAGGCTTACCACATCTTGTAGTTCCTTTTTCATCAATAGGTTCTGTTCCCCAATTAGTAACTAATATAGTTTTATTAGCCATTTTATTTTCTGTGGAACTCCAATGAAGCCATTGGTAGTGATGGGCTAAAGGTCGAATAGTAATCGTTTCAGCGAATGCTCTTTCTTCTTCTACCCCTTTGATAAAGAATAATCCTTTTTTTAAAGTATTACCCTGGTCGTCTTCATCTTCTACATTCATTTTTACCTCTGGGAGATAATCTGATTTTGTAGCAGTTTGTTCATCGTTTGATCCAAGGATCATAGCCAACTCTTTCTCCTTTTCAGGACTGATTGTTGATAATTGTGTATTCTTTGACATAGTATAGTTTACCTCGATAATTTAATTAAATACGACACTAAGAATAGCACTTACTAGTGTCGCAAGTCAAGCCTTTAGTTCGACATTATTTAACCAATTAGGCCCATAATTAATCTCTACATCGAGGGGTAAAATGGGGGAGTAATCAAAGCGTTTTTGCATTTCTTCTGCAATATCACTCATAGCCCATTTGAGAATTTCAACTACTTTATCAAATTCAGAAGGGTGGCAATCTACTACTATGGAGTCATGGACTGTTAGTATAATTTTAGATCTTAGTTCTTCTTGTTTAAATTTCCTTAAGGCACGAATACAAGATAAGGGAACAATGTCGGCAGTAGCAAAACTTTGAACAGGGTAATTAACTACAGCAGTTTGATTAGATATTCTTCCACCATGCAATCTTACAGCATCTGGAAATGCAAACTCTCTACCACTAGGGGTTCTGATAATGCCTTCGTGCATTACTGCATCAGCTAACTCTACATGCCATTCTTTTAAGCCACGATAAATATTGAAGTATTCTTTAAAATAATTACGAATATGATTAGGTTCTCCCATACCAAGTCCCCCATAAAGGGGGGCGAATGTGAAAGCCTTTGCTTGTTGGCGAAGATCTTTAGTTATCTTAGATTCATCACATTGATTTATAATGGCTGCTGTTTGTTTATGAACATCTTTACCATTAGTAATGTCTTCTATTATCTGTGGGTCTTTCGACAGCTCTCCTGCAACTCTAAATTCTAATCCACTATAATCGATCTCAATTATGTGTCCTTCATCAAAACGAGATACAACGCATCTTCTTACAGGAAACTTTGAGCCTTTTGGTTGGTTTTGAAAGTTTGGATGGGATGAAGATAGTCTACCTGTTCTTGTTGTAGTCTGATTAAAATTAGCGTGTAGTATTCCATCGTGTCTTGTCCAAGTCTGTATGCCTTTAACAAAAGAATCCAGGTAAGTAGAGATGGCGTTCAATCTCATGATGCCATTTAAAAAATCAATAGCTTGGGTATTGTTCTTTGCTTGGGCTTGGGAAATTAATCTAGCAATAGTTCCTTTATCTGTTTTGAAACCATTAATACTTGCATCAATGGGGCCACTAGGAACTAACTTTAATCCTGCAACTTCTTTAGTATCATTTAATAGAACTCCTAAAGTATCACATTCTTTACAGTTAGAAGTTTTAGCCCAAGGGTCTCCATTCTTTTTATACTTTTGATAATACCCTCGCCCTTTGCAATTTGGACATTGCGAAGCAATAGTCTTCTTAACAATCCTAGTGGTATTCCTAACTGCATCTGCAAAAACCTTTGGCTTCATCTTTGGTGCGTATAAGGACTTACCTCTGCTATCTACTCCTATATTAAAAGTTGCTTTATGAAGATCTCTGTCTTTGACTACTCTTGAATAGACTACCTTAGTCATATCAATCCCACTATTAAGATTAATAGGGGTGTCCCCCATGACAGTAGAAACAATGTGATTTAAGTTTAGTTCTATTTCTTTCTTTTCAGTTTCAAATTCCAACTCAACTTTTTCTAATTCTTCTATATCTATTTTAATACCATTAGCTTCCATGTCGCATAGAAACAAAAGCATCTCATTTGATAGATCTAAAACAGCCTGTAGCCCACCAAACTCTTCAAGTTGCTGTAAGTATATTTCTCCACAGGCAAGAACATCAGCATCTGCGTATTCAATGACAGTATCTAAGGGCATGGCTTCAAAGCCTGTACCTTGTTTAAATAATTCGTCTACAAGATCCGATTTCTTTTCCTGTACCTGTCTTCTATATGCTGTAGCTTTCAAAGACTTTTCACGATGCTGCCCTCTAGCTAAAAGATACTCGCCTACCATTGTACAATGTACTTTTTTGGGGATTGGGAAGTTAGCTTCTATTAAATACATTAAATCAAATTTAGCATTATGAGCTATCAATCTTGATGCACTTTTTAAGTCTGCGATAAGTTCATTAGGGCTGTCGGCTTCTTCTTGATCATTATGAAAAAAGACAGCTTTCTTAGGTGTACCTAAAACACCATCTTCAAGCATTCTCCAATGAGCCGATACAATTTTATTCTTTGGATTGAAGGGGGAGTTATCTATTATGTTATCTGTTAATCTTTGGACTGTTGTTTCTAAATCTAATACTATCTCAATCGACATATCTTGAAACCTCTGGCTTGATGTTACAAACAACTGTTCCATGCCAACCAGATAGTTTATTTTTTGATACTGTTATGTATCTTGTATAATCTTGTTCAGCTTCTTGAGAGTCATTCTCCATCTTCCCAATGCCAAGTATTAAATCTGTTTCTGCACTTTTTCCAATCTTACTGCCTTCCATTTCAAAGGGGCTTAACTTAGTTCTTCCTTTGGCTTCTGCACTTGCTTGAGATATTACCAACAAGGCACATTCATACCTCTTCGCTAATTCTCTAAACCTTCTATAAAGTTCTCGTAATCTTTCATGACTTGCAGAAAAAGCTCCACCAATATGAATCTTATCCCCTTGATCTAAAATTACGACATCAGGTTTCATTTTTTCAATGAAGCCCTCTGTCTCATCTAAAGACCAATCTTGAATATCTTTCATTTCAATGTTTTCTTTTATTCGGTCAAAAGACTGTGCTGCTCTCTGTGGGTTTGCATTGATTTCTTCTTTAGTCATATTACTACAAGACTGAATAACTCGAAGCATTGTACGATCTGTTTTTTCTTCGTTTCCTAAATAAAGAACCTTTGCTCCTTGATGGCAAAAACCTTTAGGCCCAGCACAAAAAGAAACAGCACAGGCAGTTTTACCTGTCTCTGGAGTAGCAAATATAACTCCGAACTCTCCAGGGCCTATGCCATATACATTATTTTTTAAGTGTCTTAAATTAAAAGCCCACCTATTCTTGTCCGAACTAGACTCTAATAATTCTGCAATATCTTTAGTAGTTGTAGGGCCATAATCATCTGGCATAAAAGATTCTTTACTCTTTAATATTAGATCTTCTAAATTCTTTAAGCCTTGCTGATTACCTTCTGTTATCTCTAGCCCAATGTGTGCAATCTTTCTTCCTATTTCTCTTTTCCAAAGATCTTCAATAACATCAGTTGCTATATCGAAAGAAATGGGTTGGACATTTTGAATATGATTCACAATCTCTTTCATTGAATCAATTTCAGCTCTTGTTGCTACAGGGTATTTTTTCTTCCAAAGTTGGAAAACTTCATCTTCATTTAAGTCATGCTCGTATTTTGTGTGAGCTTCATTAATGATCTGAAATAAATCAGCAATCTCATCATCAAAGAGTGTAGCTTTTAATCTAGTTTTATTGTTATCGAAAAATTGGAAGTTTAGGAGGGATTTTAAAATTTTGGTATCATCTGCTACATTCATTTGCTAGTGTCTCACTTAAAATTTAGTTGGTGTCACACTATAGCAC
>UEXM01002015.1_pt1 | contig 15360 bp, 10 predicted proteins | sample 1796661 | NCBI WGS metagenome assembly UEXM01 (sample SAMEA4772469, study PRJEB27181) | metagenome | reverse complement strand
GGCTTACAAGACCACTGCTTGTGTTCTGGTCAATAATGTAACCAAATGCGGCACTAGATTTTAAACGTAAAGCAGGATTTGTGCCAGCAACATCAACCTTGTAGGTGGGCAAACTCGTCCCAATGCCCAAGCTCTCCGCACTCGCATCCCAGAAGAACTTTGGTGTCGTGCCTGTGGAATCGTACAGTGACAGGTCGCCGCCGTTGTTTATTCTTAATCTTTGAGTAAGGGTGCCAGATGAGTTTGCTACTTGTGCAACAAAAGAAGAATTGTTTGCTGTTGCTGAAACGCTTTCTTGCAGACCAATTAAGTTTACCGATTCAACAGAATTACTAGAACCCGCAGGACTAAGGCTAAGGGCTACGCCACGACCAGAACCTCCGTTACCTGTATTGGCAAGAGTAAGGCGTGTGTCAATTCCTGCACTTCCGCCGGAGGTTATTGTTCCTGAGCCATTTACTAAGCTGCTACCATCCACAGTCAGCCCATCAGCCGTCACGGTGCCTTGGACATCCAGATTACCAGTCATAGTATCGCCAGTATTCAACACATAGTTGTCTGGAATAGACTGTAGCGCACTGTCAGCTAAAGCGCCTTGAGCGGCTGTAGCATAGTCTGTGGAGGCTGTAGTTGCCGCAGTACCAAGGCCAAGGTTGGTCCTTGAACCAGCGGCGTCCGCAACGTCAGACAGGTTGTTAGCACCAAACATAGCACCAGATAGAGAAGCATATGCAGCAACCCAAAGGCTACCATCATACACCTTCATAATGTCGTCAGTCGTATTGAAGTACAAAGCGCCTGAAACCAGTGCGTCACCATCGTTGTCTAAAGTTGGGTCAGCAGTCTTCTGACCTAAATAGCGGTCATCAAATGAATCTAATGCAGCAAGCGCAGCATCCTTAGACGCCTGAGCAGATGATGCAGATGATGCAGCGTTGCTTGCAGATGTAGCCGCCTCGCCAGCTTTGGTTGTGGAGATGCCAGCTTGTGTGGTTGCCGTTGCGGCGCTGGTTGCTGCGTTGGTCTCGCTTGTAGAAGCTGCGGTTTCACTTGCGGATGCAGCGTCCCGTGCAGCTTCACTAGCTGTCTGTGCTACTTGCGATGCGTCTTTAGCTACAACAGATGCAGCCCGTGCAGTCTCCGATGCGGAGCTAGCAGACAATGCAGTATCTTTGTAGGACAGCGCATTGCTCTCAGATGTAGAAGCAGCGGCAGCTTTAGTTGTTGCAACTGCAGCTTGAGCCAAAGCTATGCCAGCATCCGTAGAAGCCTCAGAAGCCTTCTGGGTAGCTGCAGCTGCCTGAGAGGAAGCTGTGGTAGCCGATTGAGAAGCTTCAGAAGCCTTAGTTGTTGCTGTAGTAGCGGCAGTTTGCGCTGAGTTCTTGTAGGCTAATGCCAGTGCTTCAGATGCATCTGTATCTGTACGAGCCTGTTGGGCAGCGTTCTGTGACGCCAAGGCAGCTGCAGCACTTGCTGAACTTTCAGTAGCTTTAGTTGTTGAGATGACCGCCTGCGCACTTGCAGTGTTTGCCGATACAACAGCCTCTGCAGCTTTAGTAGTTGCTGTTGCAGCGTTAGTGTCTGCAAGCAGAACTTCAGCCATGTTACTGGCTACTGAACTAACGTCAGCACCCCGAGAGGCTACGTTAGTTACATCAGCTGCTATACCGGCGACTGTATTAACGTCAGCAATGTTGTTGTCTATTGTTGTCTTAGCAACATTGGCGATGTCTTTACTTTCTTCAGCAATCAGCCGGTTCTGTTGGTGCGCAAGATCGAGGTCACCCTCAAAGAGCGTAGAGCCATCTGTAAAGTCAACCAAAGCGCCTACTGGTGTAGTACGCTGTATTTGTAGTTTAGACCCAGCTGTTGGTGCTATGGTCATTCGTAGTGTCGAACTATTCAAAAATGTGAAGGCGCTAGTAGCTGTACCATCGATGGTAACCACAACGTGTGCTTCACTGATATATGTGAACGGAATTTGAAATTCTGTTGTCGATCCGTCTGCGACATAATTTACAATGGATGACATCCATATCTCCTAAAAGAAGTAGACCCCTCCGAAGAGGGGCCTGTTGTGGTTTAATCTATTTGACTTAGGTCAAGTTCGGGACGATCTACGTCTTTCCCGCGCTTAGTAGCTCTTTTGAAACGATCAAACTCTCTTACTTGTTCCCGAATTATTGGGAACTCACGCTGGAGTTTGCGATACGCTCTGTCTCTAAACTTCTTCATTCTACGGTTTAGCATGAACGTCCTGTGGCTTTCGCTGGGAGCTACATCACCGTAGTCGTCTCCATCTTTATTATAGCTAGTCTTCTTAATTTCCCGAGCTAAGGTTTGCTCTAGGTTACGACCACCTATAGAGATAGAACCCATAAGCTGGTTCCACCGTTGGTATTGTTCGCCTGTGAGTTTAACCCCACCGCCTACTGTCCTTCGAGCGCCTTCAAATTTAAATCCAAGTTTTCGAAACTCTGTAGCCACCAAGGCAGCATCAGTCTCTATCTCTTCAACACCCTTTGTAGTGATGTGAAATAATGGGCCGAAAGTCTCTGGAGTATTCTTTGGTTTGCCTGTTAGCCAATCATATTGAATTGGTAAGGAGCTACGTTGAATACCTGTACTCTTGCGGAGCTTATCCATGACTGTACGGACTTCGCGGGTATACTCATCGTTAAGATTTCCAACTTGGTTTGTGAAACCAGAGTAAGGCATCAGAGAGGCCAAACGCTGTTTAAATAAGTTTGAGACTTCCCAAGGACTGTCTTTGGAATCTAAGATTGATACAGTGTCTGCAATACCCTGTAGGTAGGTCTTTGATACAATGTTGTTACCAACGGCTGCTACAAACATCGAAGTCATATCAGCCCAAGTTGTATCGTCCATCGAACCGATTTGTACCATTTCCTTCATGTCACCGATGATACCAAACGCAGTAGTCCAAGGGTCCATACGGGCATAACTTACCCAGTAAGGTTTTTCCTTGGTTCCAAAGTTGATCGAATAAGGTTGCCAATCAGGGCTGTCACGCCACAGTTTAGCAAGCTTAGGGTCTGTCGGACCACCACCTGTAATGCGGTCATCCCAAGCAAGAACACTCAAGGTTCCGTATATCGCTGTACCTACAGCCATCTTACCTTTTGCTTGAGCAACTCGAGTAGGGTCACCTGAATTTAAATCAGCTTTATATTGTTTCCGCAGCATATTCAGTAGTGGTGTACGGTCCCAAGCTTGTCCCATAATGTTCATTGGTGTTTGAATGAAAGGAGTAATCTGGCGAAGCAATGGATGCTTGTTTGCCAAATCTTGGAACGATTTTGCAATGATGGAATTTTCCTGTGTCAGCTTCGTAGTAAACGTAGCTTCCCTTGCTTCGTTGAGAGCCATCTCTGCATACTTGTTGCCAGATTTATAGGAACCAACATATTGGTCGATGAAGTTCTTCTTCAATTCTTCATCATCAGCTATTTTACCTAGCGCCACAGTTTCCTGCCACTTCTGTTCAGCATCAATCTTAGTATTGAATGCGTTCTCAAAGTTACCAGCAATCCACTCTTCTCTAGAAGCATACCCAGCTTTCTGGATATCCTTCATCGACATAAAGGCAACGTCAGTAGATAGTCTTGCCTGAAGTGCTGATCGGTAAGCGAGTTGCTTAAAGAACTCATCTTCAGACCCCAACAAACGAGAGGGTATAGTCAGCATCTTACCTAAAATATCAACAGTCGTACCCCCGCCGATATACTCTGAAGATATAGCGCGGGTTGTTGATTGACTGGCGTTCTCAATCTTTACTGAGTCATCCAGCACAGGCTTCATGTTGTACCCAGATTTAGCTGCTAGTTTAAGAGCATCCTTAAAATAGTAGGCCATGTACTTATATGTGCGCAGAGCTTCTTTAGCTTGCTGCGTATCACCATTGAGAAGCGCACCAATTGCTCTTTCACTAGGCCTAGCAAGCACGTTGATAGTGTTCGAGGTAATGTTGAGAGCATGAGTTGTTGGGCCAGATAGAATAGAGTTAATCCAGAATTCATTTAGAACCCGTAACCCTTTACGCTCTACAGCTTTCTTCACAGTCCTAGCCATGAGTTTCTCATCAGTAACCTTGGAGAGTTCCGCTGCTAAACTACGGATACGTTTAGAACCACCGAAAGCTGAGATAGCCTCAAGAGCGCCTCCCTCTAGTGTATCGCTTGTGACGATACGACCAGCTTGAGTTGCTCTAGCTGCGGCTGTCTGTAGACCCTTTACGTTGGCCTGAACTTCCATGTGCATCTGCATGAGGTCAATAAGCCTTGCCTCCATAGCATCAGATATTGAGCCATCCTCTTGGGCCTGCACTAAGCGTTTAGACCATGAGTTAATCTCACGGGCAGTTGATTGCATAGCCATCTTACCTGCTACAATACGCGCTGCTGTATCCCGTGTCATAGTTTCAGCAATGTTTAACTCACGGATGATCTTGTTTACATCAGTCCCTGTGCTTTCGGCTGTGTACTGTAACGCCCTACGGACGGTTGTATCGTTGGTCTGAGGCTTATCCAGCCCCATTGCTTTCATACCTTTTGATGATTTTAGAACATCTTCAAATTCGTTAATAATCTTCAAGGCATCTACAGGACCGTCCATTCTGCCGAGATTAAAGCCACTGCTTCCATCAATTACGACATTAGCAATATCCATGTCTGTGGTATCTGCGGCCCGTTGCAGGGCTGCGAACATCTTGTCCCGATCAATTACAGCAATCTTTGCTTTAGGTTTGATTGTCACAGCTGCCCGTTGATCTGCAAGAGACTGCTGGACAGCGTTAGGAGCTATAGGTTGATCGACTTCGATCTGTGTCTGAGGCTCTGGTGAGCGAACAGCCGCTGGGCCATCCACATCAAGTTGAGGCTCTTCCAAGGCCTCTGGAGCTTCCCGAGGGGCTTCCACTGGCTCAACTCTTGGAGGGGATATCTCCACAAACGTACTATCTTCAAGCTTGTATACAGCTCCATCAGGGGTTTCAAACGTACCATCTGGTCGAGAAACCATACCATCGATTGTATCTCTTCCGTCAGCCTCGATAGCATCGTTGACTTCTGCATGAGCTTCATCAAGCTGTGCTGCCGTTTCATCTGAGACTTGGCCGAGGCTTTCAATCTCAGTCTTAGCTTTCCTACCTAGACCTATCAGCTTTGCTGCGCCGGATACTAATCGAAGGGTTCCTTCTGCCACACCACCGATTAAGCCACCCTCAATTGCATTCTTTGATCTATTGGTCCACTCAGGATCGTTAGGATCAATCTTCAATGCTTCTGTTAAGGGGTTTGATAGGTGTGGGTATTCTTCTTCAACGAAAGTTGATAGGTTACCTTCGAAGGCGTCAAACATTGTAGCATCTACAACACCACCCTTGAGCATCGATCCTACAAAAGTCTTACCACCACCCAACGCAAAGAAACCTGTCATGAATTGTGATATGCCTTCTGAGGCAGACCCAATCATGCTATCAGATTTTGCAAGTGTAGTTGTTAAGTCTGGACCACCAGCATCAGCGATGTTCTCGAGAGCTACGTCTACGTTAAGGTCTGGACGGTCGGACACCTCTGAGATGTCGATACCCATTTCTCTATAGTTTTTACGTTGCTCAAGCCATGCCATGTCCAACTCTTTTTGAGAGAAGGGTGCGCCACGGGCTTCAGCCTTTTTATTCATGAAGTCGTTAAAGTTGGTGTCGAACTCTTCAGGTGTGACAGAGTTAACCCCATTCCAAGTCTCTCGGGCTTCAGCGCCAGCGTTTAATGCACCGCGCACAACGCCCACAGCAACATCTTGAACTGTATCGATGGCCTGCGCAAAGAAGCTTTGCTGCTCTTCCGGTGTGGGTGCTGGGGGTTGTTCTGGTTTTTGTTCAACGCCAATGGCGTCAAAGTAAGCCTCCTCACCATGAGCCTCCTTAAAAGCTTCTGATGACATAAGGCCTAATCTTAGGTTTTCTACGTCTTTTTCCATTTGGCCTTATCCTGTTATTTGGTTTCTTCTAGAGGTTCTAGTACACCTTGCTTTATGAGCCTCTCTTGGAAGATTACCGAAATGTTCATCACAAGCTCATCTACTTCGTGTTCCAGCGGGTCTCTGCCAAGTTTCTCTTTGAGTGTTGCAATACCGGAACGCACAGCCACTCGAAAGTTTCCGCGCTCTCTGGTCGCTCTGATCATCGACTGACTGCTGAAATCAAGCTCGTTACCTTTTATGGTTTGAAATAAAAGGGCAGCTGCTTGTCCTTCAGGGGTGCTAGTCGTAAAGAAATCTAACCCAAACTTTGTGTCATTTGCTGGGTCATATGAATTCCTCCAAAGACTTAGCTTGGCTGTTACGTCATTCGGTGTAATCTTACCATCTTCTGCAAAGTCACTGATTATATTACTGGCTCGCTCGTAAGTTGTGGCTTCTCTAAGTAGCTTGTCTAAAGTTAATTCACTTTCAGCTGTCTTATTTAAGCCACCATTAAGCTCGGCTTTCTCGAAACTCTCTAAGTCTTTTCGCATACTTATTGCTAGGCTCTGAGTTGCGTCATCTGGAGCATCCATAAGAACCCGCAAGCTTTCTTCATAAGCCGCTCTGAGTTCTGGTGTCTGCACTTCAGCTGTGAAAAACTCTTCAGCTCTAGCTCTCGCGATAGACCTATTGAACTCTAAGTCTTTCTGTAATTGCTTTTCTTCTCGAGCCGCTCTTTGGTTTTCTAAGGTTATTGCCCTTTGCTCGATATCCAAGATTTTGGCTTGAACCTTTAAAGACTTGGACGCAGCTGCCGTACCAAACTTGGTGCTTTCAAATACCTCGAGGATACTTGTGTCACCTGTCTGTTCTACAGCTAACCCAACGCCTGTCAGGATAGTATTGAGAACGTCTTCATTCTTCATACCGTCTATATTTGCACTAGCAGCGCGACCTTCCAGCCATTCCTTGAAAGATGACATAGCTACAGCAGTTTCTTCTTCGTCCATATCTGGTCTAAACAGGTTGATCGTGGTCTCAGCTACTTCAGCCTCAAAGGCCTTATAGTTTTGCTCACGTTGCCAAGCGACATGCTTTTGGCGCCATGATGCCCTGAAAAGCTCGTTGCCTTTATTAGCTTGTTGACCAAAATATTCAGAGACTTCATGATCGGCAAACTCATCCATTCCGTTGGACTTCATAAAGTCACCTTGAAATTTAGCTATAAACTTTTCAATTCTTGCTGGATCGTTGTTAGTGTAAAGCTTCTGGCGATCTAATGCTGCCTCAAGTTCAGCGGTATACCGCATTGCCATCGTGTTCATTTGAGAGGCTCTGTAGCCTTTTCTCAGGTAAGGGCTTTCACCCTCTTCGATTAAGCCAGACTTAACAGCCTCACCAAGTGCAATTCGGTTTTTTTCATAAAGCCTCTGACCTTCAGCAAACTCTTTCTGAGCCAAGCGTTGCCGCTCACGCTCAAGTATTGGTTTAGCTTTTTGTTCTAGGTTTGAGAGAGTGTTTGCTAGGGCCTCAAAGGAAGACCGCTTAACTACACCTCGTTCATAGATATCTACAGGCGTTGCTGTAGGACTCACAGTCCCAATTTGGTTCTCAAATGGGTTACCCACTACTTGTCTAGCCATTATTCTGTTTCCGCTGCTAATCGTGATTTACTGTCAAAGTAATCTAATCCAAAGCCAGCAAGTGGCTCTACAATTCCAAAGATTTGCTCCGACATACCGATAGGCTGCATGGAGTTAATTCTGTTGTTAGCTTCTGATTGAAAGCCAAGTTTATTCATTTCGTTCTGTTTAAGAGTATCCTCTAGTTTCTGATCGATCCTAGATGCGAGGATACCTTCTGAACGCTCAAAGTCTTCGATGAGTTGAGCTACGTTGCTACCTTTGACACCGGCACCAGCCGCTGCCACTAGGGCTGTCGCTTGTGCTTTAGTAGCCTTGAGGTCAGCGTCTTGCTTCTGCATAGACGCTTCTCGCAGCTGTTGTTGTTCGCGGAGGTTTGTCTGTTTTGATTTTAGATAGTAGGCATCAAGTGCCGACTGATTATTCTGGGCCACTGCGGCATTATGCTTGTTGGCTTTATCTTGGTTAGCTGCAGCACCTGCTACGGCTTGCGCTCCACTGATAGCTAGTGAAGCCATTTGAAACGTAGAGGATGATACAGCCGCCGTTGCCGCCGTTGCCGCTGTAGTTGCAGCCCCTGCCACTGAGCTACCAACTGCAGCCATTGTTACTGGTTCACACATTTTTATTAATCCTTAAAAATTCATAGAACGGTAGCTTTGCCGCTCCGTATTTTTCGTGCTTGTTGATGAACGTGAAGCCCATCCAATCAAGCCACTTCATGTGGACAGTGTTTCGGGCATCTACACAGTTGAAGATGACAGCATAGTCACCCGCTAAGTAATCGAGGGCTGCTTTGCTTTTTCTCAGGAAAGCTGTCTGATATTGATAGATGTCATCTGTAGCGCACATCCAGACAATTCCTGCATTTTCTAAGTGAGAGGGTACGACCCCGCAGAGACCTAAGCGGCCTCCATCCGGTGCGCGTAGGGTCAGCGTAGTTCCCCCAAGATCGAGAGATTTATGCAAGACTATGCGGGGGTGTTGGCCTGTAGAGGCTAAACACTCATTGTAGTCTGCTTTTCTTAATCTTGGGGAAACATAGTCGATATCCTCCACCGTTGTAGGTGTGAGATATTTATCCATTAACTCTTCTTGATCTGAGGTGCATGTTACCTTCCCACTCTGCCGATAGGAACTGGCAGGGTAGATGGCTATCACTCTCGATTGTTACTTTGACACGATCAGCTTTGGACATGACAGGAAACTTAAAGTCACCCGATGTCAGCGTTGTCGTACCTAGTAGGTTAGCACCGCCACCGATAATGCGGCCAGTGAAGTTAAATGTCTGTGTATTGGAACTACCTTGGACCTCAGTCTTAACTTTGAAGTCACCGCTATCTTGATACCGGAGTAGCCAATGCTTGATCTGCAAGCGACCGCCTGCAATCGATACACGACCGCCGGTTGCTGTAGGTTCCTTGAGGGTAGGCTCAGAGAACTCATACGTCATAGTGTATCTTTCACCGATGTAGAATTCTGTAGATGTCTTATCACCGGCAACAACAATCGTACTACCGCTGGTAGATAACTTATCTATAACTGTACCCTGCAGAGAGCCTCTAGTAACCACTACAGGGTCTGTAAGCGGATAGGGGGTCACTATGGTAGTCTGATTGTTACCTGCGTTGTATGAGGCTGTAACCTCGGTCTCTGTAAGCCTAAAGTCCAAGCGCGTGACGTAGCTCTGATCCACATCAAAGCGTCCAGCATCAAAGTGGATTTGAAACAGTACAGTATGACCTGACTTGTTTGCTACAACGTAAAGGGCGCTCTCGATAAACTCAGCACTCAGTATCTCACAGCCTGTCAGTGTATATTTAAACCAAGCTGATTGTACCTTCTCGCGTCCAGCGAAGTGATACTTGTAGATATATAGGGTACTAGCATCCTGAGTAGTCAGCACAGCTAGGGCGTTCTCGCCGGTACTTGCAGACATCTTATAGACACCGTCAGGGACATACTTAGCAACGTGTGATGTTACGTCCTGTGCATCTGATCGGTCAGTGTCATCGATAACATAGTATTCGCGTACTGAGGTAAACCCACCACGTTTTGCAGGAAAATACACAACACTACCAGCTGATGCAGGCTTGGCTGTGGTACTCGCCTCATACTCGGTTGTCTGACTGATCGATGTATTCTTAGGTGTGATAAAGTCTGCACCTTTGAGAATGAACTGGGTCTGATCGGAGAATAGTAGGAGCTTACGGTCAAACGGAATAGCATGCTTGAGAGTAGAAACCTTGGTGTGACTAGCAGCAACATCGATTGGCTCACTGTCTAACAGGGTCCGAGCAGTTTGCGCGAAGAAATCAAAGTAATCTGAAGTCCTCGACATGACTACGTTCTCACCGGCTAGAATACCTAATCGGTTCTGGAAGAAGAATACGTCTGCAATCTTCTGATCTACAAAGCTAGGGTTCCTGTTGGATACTTCGTCACCTACAGCCCTATCGCCCCAATCGGCTTCCTCGAATGTGAAGCTACCGTCAGATTGACGAATTAGTAGGTGAGGCATAGTAGAAGCGTTTAGCTCGTATTCGATATTTGGTTTTACCCACTCGATCCATGTACCATCAGCAACCTCAGTCTGTCCTGCGTTATCGCTTTCAAACTTGACGTAGTAGTCATCGAAGTCGTTAGTCTGGTCACCTTGAACGTGAGCAACATAACCATGTGGTGCCTTAGCAGGTAGCTCATCGAAACGCTGTACTGTTCCTACAGTTGCCGAGAGGCCTTCATCTCCCAAGCTATCATATGTTGCTAGGTCGAACTGGGCGTTACCGTCCTTGTAGATTACTACAGTTGAACCATCAGCTCTGGCATTTAAGCCTGCCTGACCATTAACAGCCGTAGCCAACCTACTGGCAATATCATCCGTTCTGGTCTCGACCTGATCGGTTCCTGATGTGGTGATGTTTGCAGCTTCTGCACCATCGATGAATATAGTAAAACGCTGGTTGTAGTCACCTTGCTTAACAGCAACAAGACCAGTGTATGGATATAAGGGGGTGAGTGCTGGGTCCATCTCCACAGTTTTTGAGGAGTTAACGATGAACGTGTAGTCAGCTACAGTGACCGCACGAAAGTCAGTAGCTGGGGCAGTGCTGTTTAAATATGCAGTGCCATTAGGGTACGTTACAGTCTTTTGGTTTCCCGCAAGATCGTACACCTCAATTGAATTACTTGAGCCAATAAATACAAAGTATCGCTCGTTTACATCCCTGTTAATAAGATGTGTGAAAGACCCCGTAGTTTTAGTGTTACTAATGACAGCAACATGTTCTAGCGGTGGTCGCTTTTGAAGCCCCTCAACCAAAGACGGAAAAGCATTCACCTGCAGTTCTGCCTGAGATGACAGACGCAATGCAGGTGATTGCTGTGATACGCCTTGCACAAGGTTAGGGATGGCAGAACTAATCATTCCCATCAGAGTATCCTACGGTTATGTCCACGGTTCATGACACGGGCTACAGAGTAGCTGTCCATCATATTGAAATCTGCGGTATCACCTTCAAATTCCCGTAGATCGATCAGAGCCTTTTGCTCATCCCGCATAACCATCTGGTGAATAGTTTCGGAGTTAATCATACGGTCTGCAAAGATACGGGCAGCGCGGGTTGTGATATATTTCTTGGCTACATCGGGCAGGTCTAGGAAGTCCTGATAGTAAACTACCGTGGCCTCTACGCTACTTTGAAATTCGAAAGTACGATCTGCGAGATTAAACAACTTACCTGAACGGACTACCACATTGTAGTAATCTGTATCGATCCGAGCGGTATCTGCGGGTACTGCTATGTGATTAAAACTGTCTCTGCTAAGTACAACACGATCTTCTGTATTGAAGTGCCAGCCCTGTGCTTGTACCTCACGACTAACCTCGTTTAAGACTTGGCTAGCTATGGTAACGTCAGTCACTTGGTTTCCCGTAAGTGTGTTAACGGGACTTTCACCGATAGTTGTTAGCAGGACGTTAACCGCTTCTAACTCGGTCATAGACGTTGGTTTTGTCATGTTGTCCTCATATGAAAAAAATGGGCAGGCCCAATGTTGGACCCGCCCGAAATATTATTAAGCAGTGGCGATTTCTACCGCGCACTCAGGACGCAGGACACCGTGGCCCATCGCGTACTTAGCAGCCATGAGTGTACCTTGGTACATGACTTCGAAGTCACCAGATGTACGCTCTACTGCGAGGTCCATCAATTTAACTGTACCGATAGCAGACTTCTGCATAACCAGAGCTACTGTGTTGGAGAAGTCACCTGCGTAGGTGTTGTTCTCACCAGCAACGGCAGCTACGTTAGCTGTTGGCAGGTTGTTAGATTTAACAATCTCGATGCCAGCAACTTTCAGAACTGTACCTTCAGCGTATACACCGGCTCCACCCCAGTCACGGTTGATTACGGAGGTCTCTTGGACCAAGTTGTAATACTGTGCAGGAGATACGATAGCTACACGCTCGTTCTCTGGAACGTCTTTCTCATCCATTGCTTTTGCAGCGTCAAAGATAGCAGCGGCCATTGCAGCGCCAGAAGTACCAGCGTTAGCGGATACCAAAGTTGTACCGCCGTTACCGCCGGAAATGGTTGCAGCTGAACGCGCACCCAAGAGACCTACGCGCATTGTGCGTGTGTCAAATTCTTTAGCCAAAGCCATACCCAAGAGGCGGCTGTATTCAGCGCGCACATCGTAGTGGTTCTTGGCTTCATCGATGTTAGCGATGAATGTGTCAGCAATCAGAACATCATCGATGTTGATGACAATCTCGTTGTGAGCAATTTTCTGTGTACCCAACAAAGGTGTACCCACAGTGTGGTAAGCGGCGTTGGCTTTACCAGTGACTGGGAAAGAGGCTGACTTACCAGACGCGATTGTGCGGCTGACATGCAGGTCTTTCATTACGTTAGTTTCGTCAAATGCTGTGAGAACCTCACCAGCAAAGACTTTCAGGAACAGGTTGTTCTCTGATGCGAAATCAGTTGGAGTGGCCTTATTGACAACACCCAAACGTGATGCAGTTACGTTTGTCATTTTCTTATCCTATGGAAAAATATTTTAGATTGAGAATGACTGTCGCTCATTACTTGTCAGGGTTGTCGGACGCATCCGGCCTAGTCGTTCATTATCGATAGTCTCAGCCACCTAAGAAGGTGTGCTAGTTGTTCTCTCATAGGAATTGACGGGGCGCAGTTGATACCTGACACCCCGCCAGATGGTACATTAAAATACCGATGACCGCCCTAGCTTACCTTCCACATCCTTGGTGTATGCGGAATCCTTACCATATCGGGGGTCTTTCATTGCAGCTACAACTTCCGCTGTGCTGCGGAACTCATCTTTGGCAGGTGCAGATGCCTTGCCGGAAAGTAAGGTAGGCTCAGAGCCTTCCAATGCTTCCCGCTTAGACACCAGCCATTCGACTGCCATCTTTGCATTATCTGTACTTGTCCCAACCATCTGGTTGTAGAGTTCTAATTCTTTTGTATCGAGAGAGCCTTTGGCCCACTCGGTCAACTCTTTGTATCCCTCTTCCCCGCCAACTACGCTCATAACTTCTGCGGCGTCTGCGGTTTGTGAAGCGTTCATACCGTTGATGTAGGTTTCCACCATTTCTCTGGGGTAACCCATTGCCTCTAACTCAGCGAAACTATCGGAGCTTAACTCACCAGAGCCAGCAAATTCCTCAGAGAACTTCTGGAAGCTTACAGGCTCTGACTGACCTTGCGGCTCTCCATCCGTATCAGATGGCTCTGCGGCTTCGTCTGTCGTTCCTGAGAGTTTCTTCTCAAGTTCACTGTAGGACTTTGCTAAATCCTCTGGTGAGTTAAACTTTTCTGGCAACCATTCTGGACGTTCAGATTGGTTATCCTCGGCAACAGGTGCTTCCGGGCCAGTTTCGTCTTCTGTGATTGTGATTGTTTCTGCCATATTTAGTGGTCAATCCGTTTAATTGTTGACGCACCTTTAGAAATTGCAGGTGCAGCCAGTGGTTTCTTTTCAGGTTCAGCTTCTTTAGCCTTGTCCTTCGCCACCGCCTTGTTGTCTTTGGCTTTCAACATAAGAGTTTCCTAATTGTTTCGCCCCTTCTTGCATTACACCCGGCGCTGCTTGTTGCATCATCTGCATCTGCATGGCCTGTTGCTGCTCTTGGGCGATTTGTTCTTGTGATTTGATAAGACCTTCTGTCTCGATACCGAGTGCAGTGGCCCTACGTTTGATGTAGTCCTGTAGGTTGACGTATTGCTGTAGAACCTCTGGGCCTAGAGCCTGCGTCATACCTTGGATAAACATATCAAGCTTGCGTAGATCGTGACCACGGCCCAGTGCTTCCATACCAGTAACAATGGTTGGTTTAACTACATTGTCTGGCAGCTTTGGTAGCTTCTTAGCTTTGGTCAGAACATCAATCTTACGGTTAACATACGGAAGCTGGAATTCCTGTGACAGGATCGAGTAGATACCTGATAGGGTGTCTTCTAGCTCTCCTGCGAGGTATCGGATTTCTTCCGCTGTAACTCGCTCTCCGTTACGTTGAACAGAAGATTGAAGCATAAATTGCTGTGATAGGCGTTCCTCAATTCCTGACATTGCTTGGTAAGCCACACGGAAATCGTTAAACTTATCCATTTGCAGGACTGATACATCGTTTCTATTTCCCTCAATGATTGCTGTATTCTCAGCTTGGGCGATAGTTCGCATACGAGTTGTGCCATTAGGGTTCACCATGAAGAGAACCTTGGCAGCTGCGGCTGCGCCTTCAACGATAGCTTGAGATAAACCTTCAAGAGAACGTAGGTCTCCTAGAAGTTCCTCTACAAATCCTCGACCATAATCCTCACCATCAATACGGGAGAACCGCAAAGGAAGGAATGGGACTGCATCTTTCTTATATTTACCCTTAGTGCCAGAGACTACTGTCCCTTTGACTTCTTGGTACACATGAAAGAATTCGTTCTTACGCTCGATGTGTGTGTAGACCTCTACAGTCTTCTCATCACCCTCAAGTTTACCTGAGATATTAGCAGCTGTAGCTTTATCTAGGGCGTTAGGTGAAACGTGTTCCACTACTACAATCTCTAATACATCCCCACTAGGGGCGCGTGAGACTACATAACTGTCTAAATGAATTACACGGGTCTTTTCAGCTCCTACATGGAGCAAGACATTCCCGCCTACGATCAAATGTTTCAACGCTTCATGCATCGCAACTCGATCACCCGATGTTTCAATCTCAGACATTACCGCCCGTTCATACTCACCCAACTGTTGCTCGATAGATGTCCGAGCGGCTTCATCCTGTGCCATCTCTTTCAGAGTGTACGGCTCAACCATGAAGCGGAAGAATGGGGAGTTAGGAGGCATGAGAGCTATAGAAAGTTTAGATGCTAGGTTATTCACGCCTCGCGCACCGATGCCTTGGAAAGGAGTATACAAGTCACTCGTTTCGTTGTGTACATCCGGTGGGATTAGGGAAGGAATAGTTAGCTCAGAACAATCTCTAGCTCGGTCCAAGTAAGATTGACGGGTCTGTTCGAGTTGGCGATACCGCGCTTCTGCGGTTCCCATGCTCATGTATTACTCACTAATCTGAAGACCAGTACCAGTACCCATATTCTTAATGGTTGGGTCCAAGTCTACTTTAAGTTGTGATGTGCCACTTGCAGCGTTTGCTGCTGCACCTAGTTCGGCTGCATTGCCACTCTCTGGTGAACTTGGGTCATAC
>UEXM01002014.1_pt1 | contig 15360 bp, 9 predicted proteins | sample 1796661 | NCBI WGS metagenome assembly UEXM01 (sample SAMEA4772469, study PRJEB27181) | metagenome | reverse complement strand
GGCGCTGTTCAAGTAGTTACAAACGGATCTGTAGTGGTGAACGTACACGGTTAGGTTGGTTCTTCTAATTAAAATAGGCGTATACTGGGGACATGGGACAAGCTGCACTTAAATACGACGACTTTGATGAACTTGATCAAGTTCCTATACCCGCAGGCGGTATTGCTACCTTTTTGACGGCGGAAACCGGCTCTTGGGCCGATGACGACGATGACGTTCCGCCAAAAGGCATCACAAATGTTGTAAAGATAGCCGATAAGCTGGCCGAATATGGCCGTAACGAAGACGAATATATGGTTCACGCCGCCGAAGGCGAGACTGTGATACCGATGGAAGTCTTCAACCAAAATCCCGCACTGAAAGACAAGCTTTTTGCAGAAATGCGCATCATGGGCATTGAGCCAGAGCGTTACGTTGTAGGTAACGAGCTAAACTCAATTAACCCTGTGACAGGCCAGCCTGAATTCTTCTTGAAGAAGCTGTTCAAGGGCTTGAAAAAGGTTGTCAAAGCAGTCCTGCCGGTCGTTGCAAAAGTTGTTTTGACGGTTGCGTTGGGCGGTAACTATGTAGCAGCTTCCGCTATTGTGGACGGCGCTACAGCGGTTCTCAAAGGCGGAAGCCTTAAAGACGGCTTAAAAGCGGCAGCAATTGGTGGAATCTCGGCTTTCGCTGGTGGAAAAATAGCTGGCAAAGCAGGTTGGGCGGCTCAAGGCGCTAAACAAATGGCTACCGAAGCAGCAATAAACACCGCTCTTTCTGGAGGAAAACCGAAAGACATCTTGAAAAGTGCCGCGATAGCCGGTGCTACTACCAAAGGCATGGACTTTCTTGGAGGCAAGCTTGCCCCCACAGGAGCAGACTCCACCGCCACGATAGACCCGGCATACGCAAAAGAGTTGGCTGCAACTAACCCCGCAGAGCTTACTCGACTTCAAGGAATAGAAGGCGTAACGGTTCCTTCTTTGGCTGAAGCTGCCGCTCCTGCCACTTCTATAACCCCCGTCACAACTACCGCAGACGCTGCTTCGGGTCAGGTAACTTCCAACGTGCCAGACGTTACGCAAGGGACTGCTACTCAAGGCGCGCAAGGGACTGCTACTCAAGGCGTGCAAGGGCCTGCTACAGATCCATTAGCGGGTCTGGGTGATTTAAGCGATTTAGGCTACAGCGATGCTGCGTTTGGTCAGCCTGTTGACCCAGCGACGGCGGCTCGCATGGAGATAGGCCAAACAGAAATTTTGAAAGCCACAGACCCAAATGCTTTTAATCGTCAGCAATTGAAAGGAGCACTAGAACGTCAAGGTGTTCTAACAGATACACAAATACAGTCGGAGTTGGACGCTACATATCCTCTAGACGGCACAAGCGCCCCCGGTGCAGGAACTGTTGGAGTAACTGACACAAGCGGTCAAATTGTGCCCGGTGTCGGAGAAAGTTTACGCACAGTGTTTGGTGGAAAAGACGTAGGACTAGGTGAACGTTTTTCTGCGGTTGGAGATATTTTTCTTCCAAAACCGAACGTAGATCGTTTGATGGAAGCAATGCGGCTAGAAAACCCAGCAGATTATGCGAAAATGTCTGATGCCGCTTTGCGTAAAATTGCTGAAAAACAAATTGCTACGGGCGCTTATGACCCCGGTTTTTTGCGTAAATACGGCCCCGGTGCTGCCGCCATATTGGGTGTTAGCGCCTTATCGAAGCCGGAAGAAGTAGAAGGTATTAACATCGACGACATACCTTCTGGTCTGGACCTTATTGAAGCAAATCCGTCTGCATACCGAATATTTGATGAAGACCGCACTTATAACCCCGCCCGTTATACGATTACTAGAGCGGCAGGTGCGAACTTCGGAGCGCCTGCTTTTCAGCCTACTCCACTTAATTTGCCGCCTCTTGGGGCCGCTGAAGGCGGCGGTATTATGAATTTTCCCCGCATGAACGGACCTATTGAAGGCCCCGGCACCGAAACATCCGACGACATTCCTGCCATGCTTTCCGATGGCGAGTTTGTATTCACTGCGAGAGCGGTTCGAGGAGCAGGTAAAGGTAGCCGAGAAGACGGCATGAAGAATATGTACAACATGATGCGTCAATTTGAGGCTAGAGTTTAATGGCTGAAACAACCACCACCACTCAATATGTACGCGAAGCGCCTCAAATAGAGGCGTATAAGCTAGGGCTATACCAAGACGCACAAAAATACATACGAGATCTGCAAGCGCAAGGCATACAGCCGCCAGCGCAAGGCATCGCGGGTTTTACCTCAGAGCAACTTGCTGCGGGTGATGTCATTCGTAGTGGTATTGGTGGATACGAGCCTTATCTAGGTGGCGCGTTAAGTGCCAACCAAGCTGCGCAGCAGATGATCTCACAAGGCTCTGCACCTCTTTTGCAAGAATCGCTTGCTCAACAGCAGGCAGGTATATCAGGTTTACAGCAAGCGCAACAGCTAGCGTTAGCTCAACGTGAGGCACCTTTTCAGCTTAGAGATCAGGCCCTTCGAGGGCTTTCTGGTGCTGCAACGGACATTGCACGTGCGGGATCAGGTGTAGGCAGTCAGGTATTTGCTGCCCAGCAAGGTCTAGGACGCGCGGGTCAACTAGGGCAACAAGCGGCCCAGCAAGCGATGCCCGCGAGTCAACGTGCGCAGCAAGAAGCAATGATGTCGGGTCAACAGGCCGGACGGATCGCAGGGCAGGGCATGCGTAGTATTGGTCAGGCGCAACGTGGGATTGCCGGTCAAGTCGGCGGTGCGCAGCAGGCGCAGCAACTAGCAGCGCAACGAGCCAGAGAATCAACCGCAGCGGCTCAAGGACAACTAAGTCGGGCCGGTCAAATGGGACAAGGCGCAGCACTTTCGGGAATAAGCCAGCTACGCGGCAGTGCAGAACAATTCGATCCTAGCGGTATTGGTGCTTTCATGGACCCGTTCACGCGACAAGTCATTGAAGCCGAGCAGGCTGAGATTGCCAGATTAGGCGAAAAGCAGGTCAACGAAGCGCGTGCGGCTCAAGCAGCGGCAGGCGCGTTTGGTGGTTCCAGAGGAGCCATCATGGAGTCTGAGATTGGTCGCAACGTCTTAGAACAACAAGCACGAACCGGGGCACAACTAAGCTCACAAGGTTACCAGCAGGCGGCTCAACAAGCGCAACAGGCGTTTGAGGCTTCTAAAGGACGCCAACAGCAAGCAGCGCAGCTTACGGGTTCATTAGGTCAACAAGGCGCTGGCACTGCTTTGCAGGCTGCTTCACAGGCAGGCCAGTTAGGACTGAGCGCAGAACAACTGGCCCAGACCGGCGCTTTGCAGGGTGGGCAGTTAGGCTTGTCTGGTCAAATGAATCAAGCGCAGTTAGCGCAGCAAGCAGCCCAGTTGGGCATCTCAACAGAGCAGTTACAGAACCAGATGGCGCAACAGGCAGCACAAACGGCTCAAAACCAAGGTCGGTTAGGTTTATCGGCTGCACAACTACAGCAGCAAGGCGCACAGGCAGGCGGTGCTTTAGGTCTACAAGGTCAGCAAGCTTTAGCGCAGATGGCCGGACAGCGAGCAAACATTGCCCAGCAGGGCGGTCAGCTAGGCTTGCAGTACGGTCAATTAGCCCAACGCGACGTCGATCAACTCGCGGCTCTTGCGCAGCAGCGCGGAGCTATGGGTCAAGGCATCGCAGGACTTGCTCTACAGGGCGGTCAGTTAGCAGGACAACTGGGTAGCCTTGGTGGACAGCAAGCGGCCCTTGGTCAACAAGCGCAGCAACAACGTGCGGCAGATGCCCAACAGTTACTACAGTACGGCGGCATGGGTCAGCAGCAAGCACAGAACGTGCTTAATGCGCAGTTTGCAGCAGAGCAGGCAGCATACAACCAGCCACTAGCGCAGCTTGGCTTCTTGGGCGACATGACAAAGGCTTTGCCATCGTCTCAAAGCGCCGTATTCCAACAACAAGCACCGTCACCTAGCTTGGCACAAACGGCGGGCGGCTTGGCATTAGGTGCCGCTGGCCTAGCGAGGGCTTTCTAATGAACGTGATGAATCGACCTTTGTTTAGAGCAGCAGGCGGTGGTGCCAGTAAGTTCCCAGATCTGAGCGGCGACGGCAAAGTCACGCAGAAAGACATATTGATGGGACGTGGCGTTATCGAGAAACAAGAAGGCGGTGGTATTGGCGCTATGATGCCTGCCGACGCTATGGCCATGATGCCTGAACAGATGCCTGCACCTATGGCGGCAGAAGCTCCTTTGGACCCGTTAGCTCAAGATGTGTTAACCGCTCGTGAGGAAGGAGAAAAGGTTGGTTTGGACTACCTTGCTGAAACCATGGACGGCATCGACATGGCGAGTAACACCGAGGAGCTAATCAACTCCATCCGTGGCAATGACCGTCCTTTGCAAGATCGCGTCGCAGAGCTTGCCACGTTTGTGGGTGAGCAAGATGCGATGAAGACACCAGAGTCAGTACTGACCATGGTGCAGCCCACGATTATGATGACGGAAGAAGGTGCGCTTGACAGTGGCGTGGGCGGGCTTATTCAACAAGTGATTGGCGACACCGAGATGGGCGAAGAAATGGGTCAGGGCGTAGGCGCGCTTATGGCTCAAGGTCAACCTGCGCCAGAGATGGCTCCTCCTATGGCACAGCCCATGGCACCGCCGCAGCAGTTCGCGGCTGGCGGGCCAGTGGTATATATGGCGGAGGCAGGTGACCCGTCAAAAAAGCAATTAGTTGAGCAGTTAGCCCGGCAAACGGGCGTTCTGTCTGATGTGCCCGGTATCTCTGGATTGAGCGGTTACTACGACGAATATCTGCCAGTTTATCAAAACTTAATTGCTCAATCCGATGAAAACTTACAGAAAGATCGTGGGTTAGCTTTAGCAAAAGCCGGATTCCAGTTCGCGTCCGGGCGCGATGCCAAAGGTAAAAATATAGCCGGGTCTGGTTTTCTAGCCAACCTTGCGAGCGCGGGCGAAGGCTTGGTAGGGGACATCAGTGCCCTAGACCGTGAGCAACGAAAGTTAGATCAAGCGACGAAGACCATGGCTTTACAATCAGCGATTGCGTCTGAGAAGTCCGATAAAGAAACCACCGCAGCCTCAAATCTTGCCATGTTTCAGGCGGTCAAAGATTTGACCATAGAAGAACTGAAAGCAAAGCGGTTATTTACGAACAAGTACGGCGTTATGACTTTCACGGATCAGTACGGGAAAGAACAATCTAGACTATTTGTTGAAGAAGGTCCGAACGCGGGCGACATCCTTTATACAGGACGACGCGATGTAGCGGAGCAAGCGTTAGGCAACATTGAGCAAACGCAAGACGCCGCCGCTGGCGCAGCCCCTGTGACGACGGCTGCGGGGACTACCGCCGCTGATGCCGTCCCGTCCAGTTTAGAGGTCCCGCTAGACGCCGATAAAGTCGGGGTCGCAGGCATCCTATTTACTCAACCTGAAATGCTAAAGGGTTATGCCGAAGGATCTTTTGACGCAGAAAACTTGAACAAGTTTACAGCTAATTTGACCAATACGTTTCAGCCGAAACAAACAGAGTCGGGCATTGAGTTAGCTACTAATATGGACCCCGCATTAGCGGCAGCTATAGTGGTACGTGCGGATAACCCAAATATCGGCCCAGCAGGCATACCTCCCTTGCTATTGCAGAAAGCTCGCTCTCTGGCTTTTGATCCGGAAACCGGCAAGCAACTCCCGCCAGAAACACTAGAATCGTTTTTCAAAGGGCAACTGGCTAGCAATATCCCGGTTTTTCAGCCGGATTTTGATCCCGCAGCGGTCTACGGCACCACTGCCGCATTAGGTCGCGTTGTCGCAGGAGTGGGTGAGCAGATTGAAGAAAATATTTCGTTCACTGGGGATCGTAGTGAGGCTAGTTTAAGTGCGCCAAGTGCGCGGTCTAAGCGGGACAAGATAGCAATAGAGGGCTTGTTAAAAGAGTTGGTGCCGGTGTTTGCTAGGGAAGAGTCAACAGGAAGGAGCTTAGTGGCCCTCATCCAAGCAGCGGAAGAGTTTGTTTCCGATTTGAAACCTAGAGTGGGCACAACGGATGCACAAGCTTTAAGAGCAGTTGTTCCTGTCAGGAAACGCTTGGAGCAAAAATACAAAACAGAACAAGCCAAAGTAGACAATCCAAAATTAGTCGCGTCTGGCGCTTTGCAAATTGCTCAAAACGAGTTGGCAAAGACAAGACAACTTCTTGATGCGCTTATAATGATCGAAACCCGTTTGAAAGCCTCTTTTAGCGGTCAACCGATGACTCCTCTGCCCGAAAGCACTACGGATTCGCCCGTCGTTTCTCCCGCGATGCCTGAAATTGATAGGATGTTGCAAGGAACCCAGCTAAACCTCGAAGGCACTAAGTAAAATGGCTATTCCTCCGACGAATCCTTACGGCGCAGTTTTCCGAACGAGGCAGGACGCCGTCGAAAAAGCGCAAGCTATAGAAGATGCGCGACCTTATGCGGGGCCGCCGACAAGAGGCGATTTGATCGTGCCTTTTGACGATGTGGAGTTGTCCGATGGGCAAATACAGCCGGGCATTTCTTCTATAATCCGTAAGCACGGTTTGCAGGCTACTGTTAAGGGTTTAGTCGATAGGCGAGAAGGTTTTGGGGTTTATGAAGACTTGCGTCAAAACGCCGGGCAAAACGATTTAGAAATTTTAGAAAATGTCGTTGGTTTACCCAAGAGGCAGTTGCCTCGTCTACGGGCCATGCAACAAGAAGGGTTGAATATTGACGACATGGCGCAGGTGTTTCTTAACGAGCTTGCGCTGGATGCGGACGAGTTACGCAGAGAGTCAGGAGTACAGCCTAAAGATGTGTTTATGGCCTTTACTGAAGGCGTGCGCGATATATCGGAAGGTGAAGCGTTAGCAGAAGGTGCGTTGCGCGGTGGTATTAGCGGCACTGCGTTTACAACTGCCGCTGGCGGAGCAGGAATTGCGGCTTCTCCTTTAGGGCCTATCCCGGCAGTTCTTGCTGGACTTACCGCAGGCACCGCCGCTGTGATTGGTGCGGATCAGGCCACGTCTGTAATGTTGCCGAAGGAAGAAATTTTAAGCCCCACGGCGCGTGGGTATATGGAAACTAGTAAAGTTCTCACCGAGGGCTTAACTGGCATGGGACTGCCTAAAGTACTCCAAAAAGGCACCGCAATCGCATTAAACGCAGAGTCAGGTTTTTTGAAACAGCTAGGCGACAGTATTCGTAGCCGTGATTTTAACCTGTTTGAAAACCCAAACTTTGTTCAAGGCGTCACACCAGAAGACCTTCGATACATTGAAATGACTGACCCTGTTGCGTTTCAATTCCTGCGCACGTACCAACAAAACCCAAGAGCTTCGACGTTAGGGGAACTGCCGTCCATTGTAGGCGGTGCCACTGCGGCAGGTTTTGCAGAGGCTCAAGGTCAAGAGGGGTTTTCTAGGATAGCTTCCGAACTTGCCGGTGGACTCACGGCGCAAACTTTAGCGGGTGTTTTTAACGTCGTACCGTTTTTTACCGGTGCGCGTAATAAACTGCAAGAAACCGAAATCGGGGAAGCGTTCGAGGGTGATCAAGGCCGAGCAAGAGTAGGAGCGGCGCTCCGTGCAATCTTGTTTGAGTTTGGGGAAGGTAAAGTCCCGGAGGACGGCAGTGAAGAGACGTTGGATCACATCATTGAAACGCTTAGGAACCCTGAATATCAGAAACTTTTGAAAGCCAGTAACGAAGATTACGACGAAAACATTCGCCCCTTGTTGGCGGGCCTCAAAGCGGAAGATGGAACTCCTTTGATTACTCCTTCGTCCGCCACGATTACTGGTAGCGAAGTGTTCAAGGGCATACAAGGCACCCTAGAGGGTCGTAGTGCCACATATCGCGCCCAAATGGAAAAGACCCGTGCGGCACAGGCGCAAGCTGTCGGCGCAGTGATCAACGCTTTGCGAACGACCGGAAACCCGCAAGACATCCAGTACGCTACTTTTTTGACTCAACGGTATTTTGAAGACGAAATCAACCGCACGTTGCAGGGCATGATCAACAACGCTCAGAAAGTGGGTGACCGCTTGCTTCCTGACGGTGATGTAAACAATGCCAGCCGTAAAATCAACTCCTTAATTTTGCGTGTTTTTGACGACGTGAACAAACAAGAGGGTGCTTTATATGATCTTGTGCCAGACAACATTGAAGTAGGCAGTCAAAACTTTTTTGAGGCAATTCAAGCCCAGCGGGAAGGGTATGATCCTGCCATGATTTCAACGATTTTTCCGCCTGCTATAAAAGAAAGCGACCAGCAAGCGCGCGACGCTATGAGAGCTACTGTCCTGCAAAGTCAAATTGATGCGCTGATATCAGACCCCGGCGCAGTCTCCCGCGAGTCTCGGGTTCGAGCCTTGCAAACTCAGTTAGACGAGTTATCGGTTGATTTAGACAACCCCACCTACGAGCAAAGAAAAAGATATAGAAGCTATTTACTCAAGTTAGCTACACAATCTGCGTCTGGCGCAGATCCCCAATTAGCGCCTGCTAAAATGTATCGCGAGTTAGCAAACGGTATTGAAAGAGACTTGACCGATCTACCGACGTTACAGGACTTGAACGGTCCGGAAGCAGTTGATGGCGATACGTTGTTCCATGTGCAAAACGCCAAAAGTTTTAGCAAAGCTAAAAATGACGTATTTTTGCGAGCTTTTCCGAACATGGCTTTAATCGATAAAGCTACTGGGGAAGATTACATTGACCCGCAATTGCTCTATCAAAAGATTTTGGCTGGCGCTGACGATGCCTCACGTCTACGCATGCAAGAAACAAGAAAAGCGGTGCTGTTTCTGACAGATCAAGCTACACCCGGTGGGCTAGCCGGAGTGGAAGGCGCTGAAATGGATGCGTTTTTGAACTCATTAGAGCTTGATCAACAACTAGAAGTGGTCACGCGGTCTTTGTTGGACAATCCACAATATTTCACTAAACGATTCAATGATCAGGGCGAGTTGGAGAGCGTTATCCCAAATGGCGAAGCTCTCGAACGTTTTGCTCAAAACAACAAGCAGCAATTAGCTCTGTTCCCCGGATTGATGGCCGACTTACTCGATGCACGTACCGCAGGCATCGTGGCCCAACGTAGTATCGCTCAAGCAGAAAAAGCGCAGAAAGATTTCCTGACACCTTTGTTTGTGTCTTTTACGGGCGAAAAACCTTCTATGGGCATCGCACAGATGCGTGGGGGCAAAAACCCAGAGCAAACGCTCACAAACGAGATCAATCGTATGCGTGAAGCGGTGGCGCGGGCTAATCGAGGCGGACAAATAGGAGGATCAGATTTTCGTGCCGTGCAAAACCGGTTAGACGCACAAGATTTTACTCTTGAAAACTTTGACGATGCTTTGCGCGGTGCAATTTTTCAATCGGCGCAAGATTTTGCAACTACCGGCGAGGGGCAAAAACAACTCATAGCGGGGTTACCTAATTTTACGGAAGTGCGCTCTTACTTTTTCGACCCCATGCCTCAATCAAATCAAACCTTAATGAACGTGCTGTTGAAAGAAGGGGTTTTTACCGAGGCGGAATCATTAAGACTGCAACAACTTTTAACGGTTGGCGAGGGAGCACAGGAAAAAATCAAGGCTGCTAATTTTGATGTCACCGAAGACATTACGACCATGGGCGATGAGTTTGTTTCATTGTTTAGTCGGTTGCTGGGTGCAAAAGCAGGTACGATGCTGGGCCAAGTTTTGCCCGGAACTGACCCCAACTCTTTGATTACAGCGGGCGCTGGTTCTCGGTTTGTACAACGAATCATGGAATCCGTACCGGTCACATCGACTTACGATATTTTGCAAGAGGCTATCAGAGATCCAGAGGCGATGGCTTTATTGTTAGAAGCGGGCGAAAAATTCAATTTGCCTCCCGTAGATATGGGAAGTCGGTTTTTTGAAGCGGACGGTTTCGTTGAAAAAGCGAAACAATTTGGCATGACCGCAAAGCAATTTGCCAAAGAACAAGCAGTGAAGACAGCCGCCTTAAATTCTTTTTTCAGAAACGCAATCGGTATACGACCAGCGCAAGAATTTGTCATAGAAGACGAAGCCACGTTGGAAGAATTACAAGAAGTGCGCGACATGAAAATGCGTGGCGGTTTTCAACCACAACGTCGTCAACAACAACGTGAGGACGTTATCGAACGAGCGGTTATCGAACAGCAGCAGCCAGTTGTCCCGGCTTCGCTGCCTGCGCCACCGCCGCCAGTGCAATCTTTTACTCAAGCCCCACCTCAAGGCGGAGCAAACCCGCAACAACGTCAGCAGTTCGCGGCCCTGTTCCCTAACGATCCAATCTCTGGGCTGATACAACAGCAGGGTATAGCTTCGTTACCCCAAGCGCCGAGCTAGATAAGCCAAGCTTTAGCTTCTTCGCCCAGTACCCGCTGGGCCAGATCGATTTTATTGCGTAAGGCCGCAATGATCTTCTCGTCTACCGTGTCTGGACTGACCAGATCCACGTACAATACATGCTTGGTCTGACCAATACGGTGCGCCCTGTCCTCCGATTGGAGGCGTATCTCTAGGTCGTACTGGTTGCTGTAGTACACCATGTTAGTCGCGGCAGTCAGTGTCAGGCCGTAGCCCCCGGTCCGTGGGTTAGCGACAAAGAAGCGTAGCTCGTTATCGGGATCTTGGAAGTCTGCAACCATTTGATCCCGGTCTTGCGTTGGCGTGTCCCCATAAAACGTGCAGACGGAGCGCAGGCCGTAGATCTTGGCCAGTTCTTCCTTGATCTTGCCAATATCAAACACCCAGCTAGCCCATATGATGACCTTGCCATTCATCTCACTGATCACGTCCAGCAGTTCGCTCATTCGATTGTTGGGTATTTCCTGCACCTGACCATCGTCAGTCTTCAGATGCCCACAACAGATCTCCTGCAAGCGCATGATCTGCGTCAGAACGCTTTGCGTCGTCGATAGCTCGCCTTTCTCTAGCATGGCCAGTGCCATCTCTTTCATTTGTTTGTAGGCAGATTCTTGCTCTTTCGTCAGCGGCACCTGACGCTGCATGTAAATCTTCTCAGGCAGATCAAGGCAGTCCTCTTTCAAGATGCGGCTGCTAAACGTCTGAAGCTTGGTATTTAGTTCGTCAAGGTTCCTGTAGCCCGTGATCTCTTGGAAGCTGCGATTACCAAACTTGCGCGTCTTCATTACGGCGTAGCGGCCTTGGAACGCGTAGAACGATTCAAAGCCCAGCACGTCCGTGCCCAAAAAAGCACACTGTGCGTACAGGTCCATGGGGTTCTTGGTAATAGGGCTACCTGTCAAGATACGCCGGTACTTTGCCGCTTTGCCCAGTTTGATGATGCTTTTCGTACGTTTTGCCGTACGGTTCTTGATCGACGTCGACTCATCCACGGCCATCAAGCAGTTGGGGTTACGCTTCATAAACCATGCAGCAACGTCAGGGCCTTTCTTGGAAGAAAACGCCTCCACGTTCATTACCAGTATCTTCAAGTGCTCTTGATCGTTCGTCAGAGCCATCAGTTCCGCTTTGAACTTCTGCGTCAAGTTTGGTTGCCATAACACCACGCTGCACGGCACATCGTCCGGCATGTGCTGCGGTATCTCCTTGGCTACCCAGTTGCCGTACACGCCTTTGGGCGCAATGACCACGGCTGCGTTTATCTCGCCTTCGCAGTAAAGCTTGGCCAGTGTGTCGATAGTAACCTTGGTTTTGCCTGTCCCCATCTCAAGGAACAAGGCCCACGATTCGCTGTCCCAACTCGCATCGAAGACTTCGCGCTGGTGCTCGTAAGGCTCAGTTTTGAAATTAAATTGCATGAGGTGCCTAAATTGTTTGACACATGCGATATTATGGGATTATTCTTGCTTTGGGAAGTGGCTAACGCCGCTTGAAACATGAAAAACGAGGACGACGATGAGTAAATCTCTCTCTGATCTTATGGCTGAAGACAGCCAAAGCCCCTTGGACTTACCCTCAAACGAAGGTTTGTCGGGTGTGCAAAAGCTGGCCAATGATATCGTAGCTGCCCAAACAAGGGTAGAAAATCTTGAAGGTGATCTCAAAGCAGCGAAGCAGACATTGCTCAAGCTGACTGACGAAGATCTGCCGAGTCAGATGGCCGAAATCGGCCTGACCAACTTCACCTTAGCTGACGGCAGCAAGGTCGACATCAAAGAAACATACGGCGCAAGAATCAAAAAGGCGGACGAAGAAAAAGCCTTCGATTGGCTGCGCTCGCATGGCGAGGGAGACATCATCAAGAACACCGTGACGGTGCGCTTCGGTAAGGAAAAAGACAACGAAGCTTTGGCTTTAGTTGACGAACTTAGAAACAAGCAGTGGGAGCCAGAGCAGAAGCAGGAAGTGCATGCTGGGACGCTCAAGGCTTGGGTCAAAGGCCGTATCGAAGAAGGTAAGGAGCTAGACATGGATTTGTTTGGCGTATGGGTAGGACAACGAGCAACGATCAATAAGGCAAAATGATGGCTGAGAAAGAAGATAAAAAGGTAGCGGAAAAGAAAAGCAGCGACGTAATGGTCGCAGGGCCTGCGATGTTTGAAGCAGACGCAGGGGTTGGTATGGAGTTGAGCCAAGATGACTTGGCACTGCCGTTTTTGAAGATTGTGTCTTCAGAACTGCTCCAGCAGGACGAAAAACTGGCAGAGACTGCCAAGCTAGGCGACATGGTGAACTCCGTGTCACGGCAGGTATACAGCGCGAAGTCGCCTCTCAAGGTGATCCCGTGTCACTACGAGCGACGGTTCCTCATGTGGGCACCTCGTGGCTCTGGCACAGGCGCACCGATGAAGATCTTTGCGCCAGACGAAGCACGGCCTCAGACAAGGCGTGATCCGGACGACAACCGCGAATACGTGGATGGCGGCAAAGGTGAATACATCGATGAGACGCACCAGCATTACGTGTTGATCATGGAAGAGGACGGCACGATGTCAAACGCGTTGATCTCCATGAAGTCGACGCAACTGAAGAAGTCGCGCCAGTGGAACACCATGATTGCCACGCGCAGCATGGTCGGCGCTAACGGCATGCCGTTTCAGCCACCGCGTTTCTCACACGTCTACAACCTGACCACGGCGAAGGAGGAGAACTCCAAAGGCGTATGGCACGGTTGGAAGATCGATCTCGATGGCCCGATAGAGGACGCCAATCAGTATCAGGCGGCTAAAGCGTTTCACACTGCAATCAGTGCAGGAGACGTGCAGGTCAAGCATGAAGAGGGTGGGGCGGCTACGGCCAAACCAAAAGCCACGCAAGAGGATAACGGCGACGATATTCCTTGGTAAATCCCCAACGGCGTACCGTGCCGTCGATAGGAGGTCCCGACCTACTGCGGGTACCTCCAAGCACGGACCAAGGAACTTATGAACATTCGCAAATTCGCACAGATTTTTGATGGTCTGAAGCAGGCGCACGGCACGTTCACGATTGAGTCAAAGTCCAGCAGTGGTAAGACTCAAGGCAAAGCGAACGTAGTACGCGAAGCACGGACCAAGGAGCATTGGGAAAGACACCTAGCGGGTCAGCAATCCATCGGGATTATTCCAATCAATGAAGACAATGCATGCCGCTGGGGCTGCATTGATATCGATCAATATAACTTTGATCACAAGGCGCTAATCGACAAGATCCAAGCGGCAAAGCTACCACTAGTGGTGTGCCGATCTAAGTCAGGCGGTGCTCACGTATTTTTATTCACAGATGAATTTATTCCTGCCAAGGACATGCAGGACGTGCTGACACAGTTAAGCGCGGGCCTTGGCTATGGCGGCAGTGAGATCTTTCCCAAGCAGATCAGCTTGAACCTAGAGCGTGGCGATGTAGGCAACTTTCTTAACATGCCGTACTTCGATCACGAAAACGGCCTGCGGTACGGGTTCAACCTTGACGGTACAGCCGCCACGTTTGATGAATTCTTAGAGCTTGTTGATCAGAACATACAGACGCACGAGCAGGCGCTGGCTTTGGTGGTGGAGCAAGATGCGGCACTGCCCATACCGGACGGCCCGCCGTGCCTACAGATCTTGTGTAAAGAAGGCATTGGTGAAGGCGCTAGAAACAACGGACTTTTTAATCTTGGGGTATACCTGCGCAAGGCACACCCGGAGACGTGGGAGTCAGAGATCCTGACCCACAACATGAATTTCATTCATCCACCTTTACCGCTGGGTGAAGTCAACACGGTTGCCAAGCAGCTAGAGCGTAAGGACTACGCCTACAAGTGCCGTGACGCCCCGATCAATGCGTACTGCAACCCAGAGCTTTGCAAGACGCGTAAGTTTGGTATCGATGCAGCCACCTCTGGCGTACAGATAGCCAACCTGCGTAAGTACAACAGTGTGCCACCTGTGTGGTTTTTGGACGTGCAAGGCAAACCCCTAGAGCTTGCGACCGACGATCTGATGGTGCAGTCGGCCTTTCAGAAGGCGTGTGTCGATCAGTTGAACTTCTTCCCGAGGACTGTGCAAAAGGCTCAGTGGGAGCAGCGTATCAACGCTTTGCTTAACGAGATGAGTGACACCGAAGGTCACGTGATTGAGGTTAGTCAGGATGTGAGTGTGAACGGACAGTTTGCGGATCATCTGGAAGAGTTTTGTACGGGTCATCAGGCTGCGGATGAGAAGGAGCAGATCTTGCTCAAGCGGCCATGGACAGATGAGGACCAGAAGGAAACGTACTTCCGGCTGAAAGATCTGGAAGCGCACCTCATCAAAGCTAACTTCAAGGTCTATAAAACACACCAAATCGCGCAGCGTTTGCGGGACGTGAATGGCGAGGCCACTCAGTTACGCATACAGGGTAAGGTGATACGGTTATGGAAGATACCTGCGCACGAGCAGGCCGTGAGTCGTATAGAGCCGCCCAGCTTCGGCGGCACTGAAGAGGAGATACCGTTTTGATTATTTTAGAAGGGTTTGACGCAGCTATTTTGGGCGTGGGTGAGTCCGCCGGTTGGGACGCTCCGCTTGTCGTCTATGACTATCAAAAATGCTTAGACGTTTTGATGAAGGATAACGACTGGGAAAAAGAGGACGCGATAGCGTGGATGGACTCTAACGTCATCAACGTGTACATGGGCAAAGGCAACCCAGTTTTTGTCTTTCCGAGCGTCGATTTGGCAGAACTTGCCTTTGAAATCAAAGAGGAGATGTTGCACTAATGCAGCGTATTTTTGGGCCACCGGGGACGGGCAAGACCACCACGCTTTTGAATCTTGTTGAAGCAGAACTGGGCAAAGGCACGTATCCGGGGCACATTGCTTTCTTTGCCTTTACGCGCAAAGCGGCAAATGAGGCTAAGGACCGAGCAGCAAAACGTTTCGGGCTTGATCCAAAAAACGA
>UEXM01002013.1_pt1 | contig 15364 bp, 23 predicted proteins | sample 1796661 | NCBI WGS metagenome assembly UEXM01 (sample SAMEA4772469, study PRJEB27181) | metagenome | reverse complement strand
CCGTTAGTAAAATTATGCGTAGCAGTCATCAATTCTTTTTTGAAGCTGGTACACATGTAATTGCCTGAAAAAGCCATTAAAGCCTCCTTATCTGTTCAGCCAAAGAATCTTCTCCAGCATTTAGTAGTACGTTATATATAGTAGTTCTTTCGCTTTGTGCTGCCTGCTTCATATAGTGCAAAACAACCTGCTCTATTCCATTTCTAAATGCTTCAGCCTGCTGACGCAAAACAGGATCGGCTGTGGTAGAAATAGATATAATTTTATTAGCGCAATCGACAGCAATTTCTTCTGGAGTAAACCCACGATGACTTGTGGTTTCCACGCCCACCTGACCTACATCAGACTGTATGTTTACAGTAAACATTAGACTCTCAGGCTCCTGACTGCACCAGATCGGAAGCTATCTGTCGTGTCATAACCCTCGCCAAGGGACTTCAGTCTCAATGTTGCGTCTTCATACTTAGAAAGATAAAACTCCATTTGAGGGCCGTCTCCTTTAAGAAAAGTATAGCCTTCAACTAAGCAGCTATATAATAACGCATTCTCTGCGTTTGAACCCAGCCAGCTTGTACCGCTTGCGGCAGTAGTAATCGACTCAGGTTCATACATATAATGAAGCTCTACTGGGAAATTAGCGTTAGGAGTCGGCCCAACAATAAAACGAGTATCGTCAAATATACTGTAATACTTAGGCACTCCTTGAGTAGCTTCAACAGGATAAGCCTCACGCATAAAATTTACATCTTTAAATATAAGAAACTCATAACCACCATTATCAATAGACAGCGAATATGATGCTAGGAAACCATCTGGCATTGTAAGATAGGCATTACCTTGACTCAGGGTTCCTGTCTGATTCTTACGCAGATCAGGTATCTGTACGCCCCTAAGTATTCTTTGCTCTGCCTGAGTGATAATCAAAGGCAAATTATTAACAAAGGTAGTCTCAGTTGACTCAAGATAATCCTGTATCGCTGTCTTTAATGTTGTAAACGTAAATGCCATTATCTGAATCTCTTTGTTTTCTTTGCAACCTTTTTCGGTTGCGACGAGAACTGCTTTCCAGCCTTGGTGTCTTTTCGTTTCTTTCTAGTTGTTGCGGCGTATTCTTTGGAACTGAGCGACTTGATTGCTTTTTCAGGAAGATATCTTTCTCCCGTCTTTGCGCTAGGCTTGCCAGACTTAGTTCTCCATTTTTGTTTAGACCAGTCTTTTAAAGACTTCTGTGACTTTTTAAGCGTCATGACTTGTAGCCACCACCTTTGTCTTTATACTGTTTTGCAAGCATCTGCGCCTTACGAGCTGACCACTGCCCAGACTTGCCGCCTTTTGTTCCTGACTTTATCTTACTAAACAAGTTTTTACGCATCGTAGGCTTAGTGTAATTACCCGCTTCGTTTACGCGAGACTTAGCCTTGCCGCCAGTATTAAGCGGAGTTGATTTCTTTTTTACTGTCTTTTTTTTAGTAATTTTACGAACAGTCATAATCAACTAGGCGTATTAGCCTGACCCCCCATACCCGAATGATTACCGCAGTAATAATAAAGAGTCGGTGCGCTAGAAGCTACAGTGATTTGTACATAAGCTCCCGCATTACCTGCCACCCCAGAAACAACAACTCCTGTAGTGTACTCACTTCCTCCACCCCAAGTACCATCGCTAGTAGTTGAAAAGCGAAGGGGATGACTGCCGTTTGTGCCAGAAGACTGGTCAAACCTGTATGTGTTGCCTTCGGTAATGTTTATAGTAGCTTGCTGAACACCGTCAATAAAATACTTGTTACCACCGCCAGCACTGGCAACAGTAATCGCAAATGTGTCAGAAATAGCTGTCACAGAACCGATTGCAGAAGTAGAGCTAATACCAGTAACAGGTACATTAACGTCAACCTCTCCTGTTTCAACAGATACATTACCAAGGTTAGAAGTGGCTGAAACGCCTGTTAAACTAACCGTAGATGCAACTTGTATAATCTGTATTTCAACTCTGCCCACATGTCCTGACATGTCAAGACCAACAGTACGGCTACCCATTGCTGTATTTCCGCCGCCAACAGGATCAAAAGCAGAAAGCGCTCTGCTTTGATGAAAACCACCGTCAGGTCTAGGGTCACGAAGGGCTTGAGGGTCGGACATATTTATCATACCCAAACGCCACTGAGGGTTATCGACATCTAATACATCCCTTCCGACCAGCATGCCGTTGGGTCTGCCATCTTCAATCTGAGGCACTAAATCTCTAAGCTTGTATCGGAATCCAGTTCTATCGCAGAAACCAAAAGCATGCTTACCACTAGCGTAGCTGCTCATAAATACTGATACCCGCCGGGAACAACATACAAAGCAGCCTTCTCTCGCGCAGAATCAGCAGCCATATTCCATTGCTCTTCGTAATTTTCTTTTAAAAAAGCCAAACGAGGAGCTGCTTCAGCTCGCTTCATCGCTATGTTATAAGCTAGACCAGCGGTTAAACACGGCAGAAATCTAGCAGGAACATCCATATTTAAAGTGGCAGGAGAGCCTACATCTTCTATACGCTCCATGTAATAGTAATTAAACGTATACACTTGAGCCGCATCTGGTACAGGCCAGACAATTACAGTAATTCCAGAAGGCGCTCTTTCAATGTAATACTGAATAGGTCTGCCTTGCAAAAGCTTATTGGTCTGATGTGAGTATTGAGATACAGATATTCTCTGCATGGTTAAATCAGTCTGCTTAGTAATGTTATCTGCATCAGTTCTCAGCACCCCTTCTATTACGTCCAACTTGTCAGAGGTAAGGGGATAAGAGCTTGTACCAGCAGTCAGGGTTTGACTAGCGTTTTTTATCGTCCAAAGGTTAAGACCACGATTTTGCCAGTCCAACATTAACAGGTTAAGGCTTCTTCTGGCGGTTCTGTAATCAAAACCAGAACGCAATTCAAGGCCGCAACGCTCATAAGCCTCTTCCATAATATCGCCAAGATCAAGATTAAATGAAGTTGTTCCGCTAGTCGCCATTAGACAATTCTACCTTTTGTAAAACCTTGAACAATCTTTCCGTCTCCAGCTTTCCCGCCTGCAAACATTTTTTTACTTATGCCAGCCTCGCTGAGAGCAATAGCCATTGCCTGATTTCTATTTGTTACCTTGTCTCCAGAGCTTGACTTTAACTTGCCATCAGAAAACTCTTTCATAACAACGCCGACTTTATCCTGCTTTTTCATAAAATCACCATGCTTTACAAGACCAATATCTTGGTGTGAACTTATCTTTGGCAGTATCACAGCTATGCCTAGCTCGAAAGTTCTTTCTCCTTCCGGGCTGATCTTTTTTGATCGTCATATTTGGATCGCCAAATCTAACTAGTTTTATTTGATCGCCTTTTTTGGCTAAAACAGCGCTTTTCTTTTTGGCGTTAGGCGTTCTTTTGGGCTTGTTGTAGCCAGCAAAAGACTCTCCACGATATGTAATCCTTCCGCTAGGAGTTCGTTTAACATTTTTTGTTGTAGCCATGTTAAAAATCCTTGTGAATTCTTACGCCTTGAACAGCCTTTCCTGCGCCCCTTACTCTACCACCCTCAAATTTATTAATAGTCCTATTCAAGCTCTTGGGGACAACGTTTAAATTTGATGGAGAGTTGTTATTGGGATTGCCATCGCGATGATGAACATCCATCCCATCACCCTTTTTGACCTTGCCATTAGCAAGCATTCTGTTTCTAGCTGTATTTCTGGCAGCACGATTTCGCTTTTGTTCAGGTCGCGAATGATAATTGTCGTATTCAGCGCGATAGTTTCTATTCGTCAAACTGAGCCTCGTATGCTTGATTTACCAACACATCTTTTTTCTCTCGCCTATCAAGCTCAACACCAAATTCACGAGCAAATGCTTCAAGCTCGTTTTTATTTAACTTAGCTAACTCAGGCAACGTCGTTTCCTTGACTATTTCTGGCTCAGCTTTTGCTTTTGATGATTTTCCTGACATGCTTTTAAGTTTTGCGTTAGCTTCTTTCTCTGACATTAAATCAAACACTTCAACGTCATAGTTTCCATCAGCGTCTTTTTTTCCTATCTGATAAACAGGATTTCCGTTGCTGAAGTTACCGTTCTGAAATACTTCTAGTTTAGCCATAATAAAGCCCTCAAGCACTAGCGTATGTTTTGGTCATGCTAAGCATAAGAAAATAAGTGTCATTATTAGTTGCGCCATTTGTGGTAACTAATACATCACCAGTTTTTCCTGTTCCTGCATTATTAGGAATACCAGTAGGCCCAAAATCAATCTCGTCTGAAAAATCTTGATTAAGGTTAAGCAAAGGCATGTTTGTGGTTGCATCAAAAAACAATTCAACGCCCATCCCAACACAAGAATAGATAACTGATTGTATGGTAACACCGTTACAGACCTGCCCAGTTAAAGGGTCAGAGCTAAGCGTAGAGACATCTACCAATACTGCGTTTGATTGACCCGTTCCGTCGCTAACATTTGTGAATTTCAAAACAGCGTTTCTTGGGCCGTCTTCAATTACTTGGCTTGTAAGCGCATCTGCCATTTAAATTCTCCTAAATAAAAGGCGAGTTACCTCGCCCTATATTCTACGAAAGGTTGTTGTTCTGAATATACATAACCGTAACTGTTGCAACGCCTGTTGTGCCGTCGCCAGTAGCTCCCGTGAAATCAGCCAAAACCTCTAAATCAGTAGTGCCGACGTTAGTAGCTTCTGCGTCTAGCGTTCCGTGAGTAGTGCCAAGAGCCTTGGTGTTTACAGTCGCTAAGAAAGCATCTGGATCAGCCGCAGTTCCAACTGAGATAGTAGCCGCTCCACTGTCATCTCCAACGGTAGTGACGTTTACAATTACATCAACAATTTGAGAATTGGCAGGCACTATTGCCATCCTTTGATTGAGTTGGCTTGCGCCTGTGATATTTGGTATAGCGGATTGGGCCATCACGACAGAACCTACATTGGCTACGTTAGTGCCAACAATTGTGCCAGTGGTGTCTTTGATGGTTCCGGTCTTAATAGGGCCAGAAAAAGTGGTAGTAGCCATGTGTTACTCCTGTCGGGGCTAGTGTCTGCTTTCGCAGTCAGGGTAAAAACAGAGAGGGGCGAAGCCCCCCTCTGGTACGTCTTTCTTCTTACGAAGAACCGGGAGAACCAAAGATTCCCAGCGGATCGGATACACCGAAACTGTAACGCTCACGCGCCTTGTAGCGCACATTACCAGTATCGAAATCACCGTCCATTGAAGTTTCAAGCGGAGTACGCTCAAAGTGCTTCATGCCGTTAGGAACATCGGTAATTAAATAGAAGGCATTGCTGTCAGTCAAATAATGATTGACAGAGTAACCTTCAGGAATAGAACCGTTGTTCTTAATAGCGTTAATGTCGTTGTCAGCAGTGCTAACACGCAACTCTGAATCAAGGATTCGAGTAGCAACAAACATTAAGTTAGGTGGAACAATCAATCGTCGTGGACGAGCAGCGATCAAAAGTCCACGCTCATCTGTATATGCAGCAATCTGAATGATTGCATCTTCCAGTGAGGTTTCGTTAAGGTCTGCCGCTGTAGCAGGACGATTAGAATTAAAGCCACCGTTTACAAGAGGATGACCACCACCGCCAGCCACACCGTCTCCCACTGCTGTGAACAAGTTAACACCATCGCCTGATTGGAAGGCATTGGTAAAACCATTGTTCAGAGGGAAAGCGGCTTTAACTTGCTTGGTGTAAGCCATTGCTCGTGCCAAAGCTTTGGTGTATCGCTGAGACAATGAAGCGTAGAGGTTATCCTCCATTGCTTCTTCAGTGATTGCAAAACCTTGTGCAACAGTTTCGTGAGTGTAACGCGCTGTAAATGCTTCTTGCGCTGAATCATAATTGATTGCAGAGCCTTCAGGTTTTACAGGAGCAGCGCCAAAACCACTCAGCTTTACTTCTTCTTCAAACGAACGATCAGATGACTCTGTTTCATAAATCATCTGGTCTTCATCTTCGTACTTTGCATACTCTAAGCCAAACAGGGCGTTAAGACCCGGAAGTAGCTCTTTAAGCATTTGCGCTCTTGAAATAGCCATTCGCTAGTCTCCTATTATGTGCCTAAAGCACGACGATATTGATGCATTCCAGCATTGTATGTTAGCAACACATCAGTAAAAGCATCACCCACTACGCTATCTGGGCCATCCATAAACTCTATAATCCTTAACGGTAGAGTATTGGTAGTAGCAGCAGTGCTTGCATTAACTGCATTCTTGCTGCGTCCGACAGTAGTGGAACCCGCAGTCTGTACAATGGCAACGTTATTGCCAAGAGTAGTCTGCGCTAAAGCACCATTTCCTTGCATTCTAAACACGCAGTCAGGATCATCAAGAACATAAGCCATGATATCACTTGCTGCGGTAGATGCAGGAAAGGTTTGGTTAAAGGTAGGTTGGCTTGTTGATGGGTCAGTGTAAAAACAACCCATAAATATACCAACTGGAGTAGCTGTAGCTGTGCCAGTATCTTTTTCAACCGTACCAGCAGCAACAAGCTTTACGAAATCGCCATAAAAGATCGCAGTGTTGTAGCCGCTTGCAATCTTAATGTGACGAACTTTACCAGAGAAAGAACCGCAAGCTGATAAACCGCCGACTGGTTCTGCCCCCATAGGAGTAGCTGTTTTAGCCATTTTAAAGTCCTCAGTTAAGAAGACAACCTTTAAAGATTATCTTCTACTACCATAAGTTGTCCTCGACGAGTTTTCTTGAAACTTACTCATGCGAGGGTCTTGGTCACTAAGAAAACTATTATCAACCGCATGCATTTGATTTACAGCCATTTCATTATAATACTTTGTTCGCTGGTCAAGTTGCTCACTTGGAATAGCACACAACAATAAGCCACCATACTCAATATTATCTTTAAAACGACTGCCAACATCAGACATATAGTCAATCTCAGGATATTCGGTTGCCTTTACAGGAACCCATCCTTCTCTCATTTTCTGTGACACGTTTGTATTATCTACCTGACCTAATACGGAAGTGCGAATCCATCTATGGGATATGCCTTCACGAGGATCGGGTACAGGTAAAGAAGACGCTGGTTTCCACGTATCAGTGGGCCTCGTTGCCTTCTCTCGTGTGTTACTTTCTTGCGGTGCGCGATTAGACTCTTTGTTCATTATCCTGCCTCCTGATTAATAAGTTGAGCAGCATACTGTTCTGGTGTGATCCCCAAAGTCCTTGCGAGGGCATTCTGGGACGGCGTAAGCGATATTTTACGTGTCTTTGCTCCGTTGTTCCTACTGGTACTTGGAGCTACCACGGCTGTATTGCTGCGTTGGCGTTGCGGAGTGCTACGTTCCTCCTGCTTATCCTGATCCGTCTTAAAAGCCGCATAATCAGGAAAACGCTGTCGCATTCTTCGATCTATTTCAGAATAGTACCTGTCTGGATCGGTATTAGCAGTGATGCCTTCATGAAAAAGATTATCATGAATAGCAAGTCCTACTGCTGTCATTTCTTTATGCATTGGATTAACAGATTCACCTGACTGAGCTTGTGTCTGAAACCACGGATTCTCTGCCATCCATCCATCCATTCGTTCTTTCTGCTCAGGAGGTATCTGAGGTGCTTGTGGCTGTGGCGCTACAGGCTGAGCTGGTTGAGATTCTCTCTTTTCTTTTTGAGCCTGCAACTGTTGCTTGAGCCTTTCTTCGCGCTGCTCGTAGTCCATAATTCTTGCCTGAGCAGCACTTAGCTGCTTTTGGCTTTGAACTAACTTGTCAGCATCGCCCTCTTCATGAGCCTTTTTTAATTCACGTTCAGCGCTATCTAGCTCAGCCTGAGCCTTGCCCTTAGAGCTTTGTATAATTGCTCCCTGACCTTTAGCTAGTAACGTTTCATACTCTTGTAGTTTTTTCTGCTGTAACTGAGCGACTCTTACAGCCTCGTCTTTAAGACGCTGTGCTTCATCCAGCCTGCGCTCTCTGTCTTTCATCTTTCCAGTCATTTGACCGATTCGCTTTTGTACTCCTTCGCTATAGCTTGCTAACTCTTCATCTGTTAAGTCTTTGCTATAGTTTACAAGAGGCACACCTTTCTTTTCTGGCTCTTTATCAGCAGGAGCTGCGTCCTCCGCTAATTCGACTTCTATACCAGAATCTTCAGATGAATCATCTGCGGCGCTCAAATTGCCGTGTCGCGTCTTTACTCCAAAGAATTTTTCTTCGGCAGACGAAGTGTTTTCTTCTATTTCACTCATATCCTTGAAACTCCTCTTGGGTCTTCAACAACAGCCTCAACGCTATCGTCGTTAATCAAACGAAATTCTTGATACTTGCCTTCCTCGTCCTTAACTTTGAACCTTGTGCCAGAATATGATCTCATCACAACGAAATCACCTTCTTTACAATAAGCTCCACTTGGAAACCTTACCTTATCTGAATAAGCATCTGGACCAAGCTCGATGACAAAACCAACGATAGAACCCACCTCTTCAACTTCAAGAGTTGATCGGGCTTTAATTATTCCACCATCAGTGGTTTTATCAGGGAGGGGCAAACCAATAAGAATTTTGTAACCCTTCGGTTCGGGCAATTTGCGAGCTGCGCGAGGCTCTTCGTTAGTTTCTATACCAACGGATGATACTTCTGCTAATGCTTCTGCCATTAGATGTTTTCCTTGCACTGGATAAGTGTCCAGAGTCACTGCACCGCCTCATGCGGAGATTAGTTTTCCTCAATGCTCTTATCGAGATCAAGGATTTCTCTTTCTGCTAACGCTAGACCTTCTATGATCCCGCAGCACTTAGAGTATTCTTCCATATTACGACAGCCGCCACTACTAATGTGATCTGCTGTATCGTTCATAATAACTCGTATTTTGTCTCTGACTATTCTTAAACTAGAATCTGCAAATACATCACTCATCGCGCTCTCTTTCGTCAATCATATCTTCGCGCTTAGTATCTCTTTTATTTATCTTTTCTTCAATATCTAATTGTCTTTCGTCAATCATCAATTCTCTAGCTATTTCAACACCAAGTTTTGCGCCTTCAACCTGCTCTTTGGAAGCTATCTTGGCTGACTCTAACTCTTCTTGAGTATTAGTCTCAGCAATCTTAACACCTAGCTTAGCGCCCTCGACTTGTTGGTCTACAGCAAGCTTTTCTCGATCAAAGCTATCTTTGGCGGCGGCTTTGACAAGATCGGCTTCAATTCTAGCCATGTCAGTTTGAGTCTTGCTAGTAACTTTTGCTGCCTCAATATCAAGCTCTGCTTTTTGTAGCTGTAACACTGGGTCTTCAGCAGCAGCCATTGCCTCTTGAGCCGCCATTTCTTGCTGAGCCTTTCCTGTAAGCTGTTGAGCAGCAGGAACCACCAACTGAGAAAGCCTATATTCAATATCTTCTGGCAAAGAAGAGTCTATAGGAGGCAACTTAACGCCAAGTTCTTTTTGTATGTTATCTCGATACTGGAATGCAACGTGCTGAGCAACGTGAGCATTAAGCGCAGCAGCTTTAACCGCACCGTCAGGAGCCATTGCCAACATCTCAGTTATCTTCGGATCATTCATAGCAGCAATATGCACAGCAATATGAGCATCATGATCTTGATAAGCAAATGCCTTAATAGGCTCGCCTGTAATAACAAGCATGTTTTCAGATACTGGATCGGTGGGCGGTATATTATCTTCGTCAGGTATAATCTTGCTCGCGTCCCTGATACCTAGAACCTCAAGCATTTGTCTATGCAAAAGAGGGAGGTTGTACATCTGAGGTGCTTGAGCAGCCAACTGTAAAGCCGCCTGATACTGCATAATCCTTTGGGCCATTGTACCAGCGTTAGGATCGCTTACAGGGATAATGTCTACCCTGTCATCAAAGTCTTCTGAAGTTAGAACATTTTGTTCAGTGTCGTATGGATACTCTGTTGGCCCATAATCAGCCACAATATTGCAAAGAATTTGTAGCTCTTGCTTCATTGCCGCATGAACTCGCGCTTGAACCGCGCTCAGCACCTTCATCTCACGCTCTAATAGCGCTAAAGTAGTGCCTACAGGTGCTTCTCCATTAATATCCGCTGCTTTTACGTCAGCAGCAGAGGCAAATCTACGGCCATCCTGCACAATTTCTTGAAGCATTTGATGAAGTACAGCAGATGGCTCTTTATACGGCAGAAAAGTAATATTATCCCTGATAATCCCGCCCGGAACGTCCACATCGCGGAACTCGCCCGGCATGATCGGAGAATCATCACCTTTAATTCTCAAACCTCTGGCTTTTAAGCCGCCCGGCAAGTTAGCCAGCGTTCCAGCGTCAACTAATTGACGCAGTAAAGATGTCGCTGATTTCGTCAAGCCCCCAATCATGTGGACTAGACCGAATCCGTAGAATCCCAGACCCGGCAAATACTGATAATGAACAAAATGTTGACGCTTTAGCTTTAACTCATCAGATTCTTGCCAGTTTCGACGTATCGACAGGACTGTATTGGATGACTTGTCAACAGTAATGACGTAGGGAAGACCAATCTCGGTAGGCTCACCGTCTAATAAGTCCTCAAACCCCACTAAATCCACGTTTACCATGATCTCAAGCAGGGTGTGACGCTGATCAACCTCGTAATTTGGATGATCGCCTGTTAATTTGTTGTACTTTGCAGCAATTTCAGTGGTGTCAGGGGCTGGAGCTGGTAGTTCAATGTCTCTATAGAACCCTTTTTGCTGTAATTTCAGCACCTCATTAGAAGATTTCTTCATTACATGAGTAGCACGTTCTGCGGTTTCAAGATCAGCAGCGCCATAACTCACTACAAAGTCTTCAGCAGGGACAAACATAGAGCATGCTCGTCCTAAATTCTCATCATAATAAACTTTTCTAAAAGCCGAACCCGCAATAGGCAAAGAGAACAACAGTTTCTCTGTCTCAGTGCGATACTCTGGCATCTTGACGGTCATCATGTAGTTCAGATAGTCCTGAACACGTTGAGCTTGCTTAACCTTATCGTCTGTTAGAGCGCCAACAATGGCTGTTTTGGCAGGGCCGCTTGCAGGGAATATCTCCATAATAGTCTGAGACTGAAATCTAACAACCGCTTCGCTAAGCATAGGATGAAATACGCCACAAGCGCCATCCCAAGGGGTTGTTCTGTCTTCAAACTTCATGCCTAAAAGATCAAGTCCTTTGATATAAGACTCTTCCCAGTCATGACGACTTTCTTTATCCGCATTGTACAAGCCCACCAACTCACTACCTAGCGTAGTTAAGTCAGCATCTTCCATGTACTCGGCCAAATTTGCCCCGTGATCCATAGGAAGCTCAGCATCAAAATCAATGCTCATCTCCATACCATCAGTAGAAATGTTAACCTCATCTGGGTTAACAATCTCGATTTCAATTTCATCAGGGCTAACGGGGAGAGCGCCGTTAGTGTAAAGAGCTTTTTCTACAGCCACATTAAACCTGCTTTGAAAATCTATGCTTGCGTGATCTGGGAACCCAATCGCCTTCCATCTCGGAATACTTAATGCCTTTGACTTTCCTTACCTTTCCGTCTGGAAAAACAAAGTCTGTCTTCTGATCTGTAAGGCCGTGATATTCAAAGTTAGAAGCTTTATAAATTGAGCCTGTATGATTATATGCAGTATCTGCATAAGTTATAATTAGTCTAACAGGGTAATACTTTTTTAATTCTTTGATGCCTTGACCAATCAGCCTAGAGCAAGAGTTCTTTGGGCTTCCTGCCTTAAAAGCCAATCTTGTTATTTCCACAACACCGTGTTGATCGTTCTTGTCGTACAGTCCATTTATAGTGTGTGCATTTGGAATGCCAAAGGTAATAGCGCCCCAGACCTCTCCTTCATAAATAGCACCAAAACTGTAAAGCGCTAAAAAATCTTTTTCACCAAAGTAATGATACTTGGCATAAACAGAGGCTGCGACACCTTTAGGTATCTTAACAACACTAAATTGCTTAGGAGAAAGAGGATAAACATTATCTGCTTCTCCCCATAGATCGTCTTGAATTTCTTCAAACATCAGATTAAGTGTTTTCTCTGAATTGACCGCCTTTGGTGGCAGCTCCCATTCCACGCGCATTTATTGTTCTTACAGTGGGTGCGCCCATATTAAGCCTAACTGCTGTAGTTGCAGTCTTTCCACCCTTATTCATTTTCTTACGGCCTTTGTCCATTGTGCCAACAGCAGCAAACTTACGCCGACCTGAAGCCTTCTCCATGCCTTCGCTTTCTTTCCTGCGACTAGCCATAGTCTGACCACCTTTCTTCATCATCTTACCAGTCAGAACATTCTCGCCCATAGCCATGCGCTTATGCTGAGGTATCTTGCTTGATAAAGCAGGCTTGGCTGCACGATTACGCATTCCCATCGACTCATCAAGGCGATCATTATAACCCTGCTTCATTGTTTTACCGCCTTTATTCATTCCCATGCCAACAGCCTTGCGACGTAAGCGACCCATTTCATCACGAGCATCACGCTCTCTGGCTGTTACCCTGCGTGTCTCAGCAGTCTTATCTCTTCGCTCAGCGGCATCTCTGGGCGTTCTTGACCTAACTCTACGCAGCTCATCAGCCGCATTATCTTGCCTGCTAATAACTCTAGCCTCTTCGTCACGAAGATTGCGTTTTTTTGCTCCACCACCGCCACGCATTGCTTTTACAGGCGCTTTTTTCTTAGCCATGCCGCCACCACGCATAGCGGTTTTCTTTTTAGCCATACCGCCGCCACGCATACCGCTCTTTTTAACTGGCCCTGCTTTCTTTCCCATTGCCATGATCTAATCTCCTGTAATATTCTTTACGGATTTCATACATTTCAGACACATCGTTAGTTTTGAAGTAATGATCATAATAACCTTTATCAACTAACTTATTAGAAGCTTCTTGCAATTTAGAAAGCCTTTGAACAAATATGATTGCATATTCTATATCTGAAGCGCCTTCAAAAGTGCCGTCATCAATAAGTTCGTTAGCATCGTCGTATGGATGAAAGCCCATTATCCATAAGTCTTTGTCTTTAAAAGCGTTTTCAGAGATATTTTCGTTAATAAAATCTACATTATCGTAGAAGTCTTGCGCTTCTTCTGAGAACGCTGTGTCGATCAAGATAACTAAGTCTACTGCGTCATCCCAGTCTTTTAAGTAATCATAGATAATATCGTTACTGTAAAAATCTGTTTTAAAAGCAAACTTAACTTTATCGTCATCCCATGCCTTTTTAGCATAAGGACAAGCAGGAATGTTATTAAAATCAGCATTAGGCGATTCAAGCTGCTGTTTTGACCAAGACCTTATCTCAGTCTTCACTTCTTCTTTTTGAGAATCTGAAAGAATCAATAGTAGTCTGCCGTTCTCTTGTATGTGGGTTCGTCCTCTTCGTCTGAATACAGCTTGAGGAAACCGCCCTGCCTAAACCTTAGAAGTGCCTGAGTCGATGAGTCTACTAGATCATCATGTTCTCCAGCAGGGAAAGCGGCAAATTCACTAACCACTTCTTCGGCAAATCTTGTTTCTGGACACCACACTATCCCTGATGCGAACAAGTCAGCAATAGCGTTGACTCTTGCTATCTTGTCATTACCACGAGTTGGGGTGTATTCCGATACAGGGATGCCCATTGCCCTGAGTTCAAATATTAAAGGCGTTCCCGCTGCCTTGGCTTCCACTACAAAAGCATCTGGCTTCATTTCCATATACATGTCATAAGCGACTTTCTTTAGCTCAGGGAACTCAAGCCGCTCTTTGTATGCATCTAGCAGGATAATGTTAGGTCTTGTTCTGCCTTCATCATCAGGGGCATAAAAAACACCCCATGTCGTGCAGGCTGAGTAATCTGCCCTTTCAGTCTTGAGGAATGCCGTATCCCATGACTGGATAACAAAGTCACATTGAGGCGGCTGGTCGTCTTCCCATACCTTCCACCATTCCTTCTTAACCAGCGCTCCCTCTTCTGCGGTAGGGGTCTGCTGATATTGGGCATTCCATTTAGGGGCTGGCAGTTCGCTGCGTAGTGCCTCTAATTCGTTAATGCTCCAGAATTCAGGCCATAACGGTTTGCCTGACGGCATTAGCGCAGGGAACTCAATTAACTCCCATTCATCTACACCTTGACGCTGGGTAGAAGCTTTAATGATCTTTCCAGTGAGATCGCGCATATGCCATCGTGTCATAACGATAACAATCGCGCCTCCCGGCTGTAGTCGTTGGCGAGGGCCGGATGTGTACCATTCATAAGTCTTGTCGAAAACAGAGGGGTCAATGCTCTGTCCTTCCTGCTCACTATGAGGGTCATCAATAATAAGCAGATCAGCGCCCTTACCTGTTACCGCACCACCAACACCGATAGCGAAATATTCACCACCTTTGTTGGTACTCCATCTCCCCGCTGCTTTGGAGTCGGCCCTCAAAGCCAACTTGGGGAAAACCTTTTTAAAATCGCCGTCATCGACGAGATTACGAACCTTTCTGCCGAATCCTACTGACAACTCAGCAGTATGCGCGGTCTGTATTATCTTCTTCTCTGGGTACTGACCCAGAAACCACGCAGGTAATAGATAAGAAGCAAACTCTGATTTGGTATGTCTGGGCGGCATATTAACTATTAACCGCTTCAGGTCACCCTTGGCTATGCGTTCAAACGCATCGGCCATGATCTTATGATGCCTACCCTCAATGAATGCAGGCCACATGTACTTAACGAAGTCCATGAACCCATCCCGCGCCGCCTCTTTCTTCTTCGCTTCATCTAACGATGTCAGCAAATCCAAAATCTCTTTCTTCTTTTCAGGCGACAACTGATCTACAGTCGAGAGCATTGAAGGGTCTATCTTCAAAGAAACCTATCCTTACGTTATATATACTTTACGTTATATTAACGTTCGTTTAATTCCTGCTGTAACAGAATCCCATCAAGGGATTCGCGTTGTATAACAATCGTTCATATAACGTAGACGTAATAATAATAAGTATATCAGATTCTACCCATTGACACGGACATGTCAAGTGTTACAAGAGACTTTTTAACAAAATTATCTACCCCTACGTTTCTCAAAATTTTGCAGAAAATTTTTTCCCGAAATACGTTAGGCAATATCTGTATAAAAAAGGCTGAGACAGATTACATGTTACTAGTGAGAAATAACATTAGTCTGTAAAAGTCGTAAATTGTTTGAGCGTTTTACTATGTATATACACCAGTACCAGCTCAGCCACAGGGGGGGTAGCTATCAAAGTTAGCACGTTAGGTGCTTTACTGGAACGATCAGTATTCAACTGATTATTGAACGGACATTCAATGAGTGACATCTGATTCATCGATATCTGACTCATCGACAATTGGCAACGAGAGTTCTGACAACTTACGTT
>UEXM01002012.1_pt1 | contig 15374 bp, 9 predicted proteins | sample 1796661 | NCBI WGS metagenome assembly UEXM01 (sample SAMEA4772469, study PRJEB27181) | metagenome | reverse complement strand
ATCTATATTCAACATCAATGGTGTCATCTAAATAGGTTGTTTTGATGTTGTTGTAAATTCTTTTTTCAAATTCTAAAAGAATATCATCTCGTAAATCGCCATATGCAATAGTGATGGATCCGTCATGCCCTCTGATCACACTGTATCCCAATCCATCACTGGTTTGATATGTGTCATCAGTATACTTCAACGGCTCATATGAAGGTGCCAAACCAAGTTTTGTTGGAGTAGCAGGAATAAAGTTACCATCAGTGGTATCATATTCAACAATTCGTATGATGTCATTCACTGATGTGTTTGTTTTGATCTCGATTCCGTGTTGATTGGATGAGTCATCGATATTGGTAAATTCATAGTCTACACCATGCACCAATTGCACATTGTTGAGATAGATGTACACAGATCTTTTGGATAGATTATTTAGGTTGTGTGCTGATGATATTGGATAGTTTATTACTTCCTCATCAATCACTGTGTAGGTTGTTGCATTTTTAGAAACTCCAGTGCCCATCATGTCTGTGTCATAGAATGGCATGGTAGAATTTTTGTTTGCATTTATTAACTGTAAAATTCTATCTAAGTTTTCTTCCACAGTGTCATCTAAAGATATCTCATTGATGCGTTGTATGATATTTTGTTTGATTTTTTCATATTCTCTGCCCGCAAATCTCATTGCTTTGGTTAGATTGATCACATCATCTTTGATTAAAATGTGTGCAAGAGGATCACTGCCGGAATGTTGCATGATGAGAGATCCATAATCAAATATGTTTGGCAAGTCTCTTGAATTGTTTGCTCCATTAACTACGCCTGTAAAGTCCGACAATTCGTTGACTGCTAGACTGTAGTGTTTGATCATGTCTCCTAGGGTAAATTTTGAAACATTTTTATTCTGTGCATTGCGTTGCAGTGATACTGGCACCTCAAAAAATCCTGTGCCTGATGGTGTTCCCACTGTGGAGTGTGCCTTGACTGTGATCACATCAGATGTGGTTATTACATCATCTGTTTTGACATACATTCTTTCATTGATGGATTCGATCACATAATCATTGTACAATGTGCCGTTTTTATACACTTTGACTGAGAGATCAGCAAGTGTTTGTGGATTGTTGTAATGATCAATTTCAAAATAATGTTGTTTGGTGTTGCTTTCATATATTTTGATTATTCTTTGACTGTTGGCCACAGCAAATTTTTGCCAGTTGTTTTGACTGATAAGATCAGTGGAGCCATTTCTGTATGTGTGGAAATGGTACTGTCTGATGTTTTTTTCAACTATGGTACCGTCATCAATATATTGAAATGTGTCTGTGTTGAATGTATCGTTAAGACGAAGATCATTTACAAGTCCTAGTCTTTCAAAAATTACATTTGTGCCATACACTGTGTCTGGTGTGCCTTGAGTGTCTGTGGCCACTTCAAATAATGTGGTGCCTGTGAAATTAGTTGATGGATATGTGGACAAGTTGCTGAGCGATATGTGATTGTCATCAAACACATCAATCAGCGGTTTTTGATTCACTGTGGTTTTTTGTTGTGAAAGTGTCCATAATCCATTTTCTACGTGATATGTTTTGCCTTGATTGGTGCCACGTCTAGCAACCACAGACAACATTTCTTGTGCTGTGAGTGCTTCACTCAAAATAAGTTGTATCACTACAGTGCTGTCTAATTCGTTGGCCACCTGCACAAAATCCACAACAAATATTTTACGTTGTTGTTCAGGGTCGTTTGTAAAGATAATGGTATCACCTTTTTTCAACTCAGTGTTGTTGGCAAAATAACCTTCTTGGCCTTGCACATCTGACAGAGCATCAGTGGTTTGTGTGTCAATGACATCAACCAATCTTCCTGTGTTGCCGTGGTTGAACAGTTCTATGTTGGGTAAAAACTCCACGATAGGACGTTTGGCTCTGATCTGTTCAGTCAATGTGACAGTGGTGTTTAATTTTTCTTCTGTGAGCCTGATAGCATCAATGTGGCACCATCTGTTTGCCCTTGACCATGCATTTAAATCTTGAGAGGAACGATTGATTGTCCAATAGTCCAGTGAAGAACTTTGTGAAATCGAATTGTCAAACCCTGTGGTGTCAAATCCAACTACCCCAGCTTCATCCCAAACTTCTCCTGTCTGTACACCATATGATTCAACCACTTCATGATTTGCTGTGTCTGTGAATGTTATAAAGTCTCCAACACCGTCAACAAAATATTTTTTGTTTGAAAACGATGCAGTGCCGTTTGATGTGATCTGCACATTGATTGTGTCTGTCAGCGCCACGCCTGAAGCATCTGTAAATTTTGTACACCCTATTATATTTTCAGCAGGATCAAATGCAACCAAATCTAGATCTTTAACAATAATTCTACCTTTCATGTCAACATGATTAGCACATTGATAGAACAACACAGTGTCAATGTTGGAAGAAGAATCATTGCTAGGCACTGTGAGAGTGACTGTGCCTTGAATTGCACCGTTGTTTTGTACATGTTCTTCTGACACTTGATCAGCAGTGCCTGTACCGTATTGTGTTTTGATATAAAAAGGATGCCCAATAGCATCCACTTCAAATTCATATGTACAGCCTTTGTACACCACAATGTCAGGATTGGATTGGCCAACTTTGTTGGAAAACACATAGGATCCAAGAGCATTGTTGATTACTTTGATTGTGGATTTTGTGCCAGCACTGAGATCTAAAGTGATGGGCGATAAATTTTTTGAAATCCAATAGTATTGTCTGTAGTTTACCAGTTTGTCTGCATCAATCGGAGGTGCGTAGGCGTATGATTCTTGTTCCCAAAGTCTATCGTGTTTGGTGTTGCTTCCGCCTTGACTGGCCACTTCATTAACAGCATCAATGTATTGGGAAGCAAAGTCAACATTGACTCCATCTGTAGTGTATGTTACTGTGGGTTCAAGTTGATAACTTTGACGTTGGATGGAACTTTCATCAAGATATATGTCAGTGTTTCTGTATGAAGGTCTATATCTTTGACCTATGTATGCACTCAATCTATCCAGTACAGAAGGTTCAATCAGTTGATCAACAGTTGAATTTATAAACCTTTTGTTTTTTTCTGTTTGGAATATTTGTGGTAAAAGTTTAGATGAAGATCTAGTAGATTTGCTCATTAGTAGTAGCCTCCACTAGTAGTACCAGATGAACTTGAAGAACTGGCTGTGCTAGTGGATCCACTAGAAGTACCAGATGAACTTGTAGTGCTGGTTGTGGTGCTGGTGGCTGACACTGTGCCAACAGCAGAAGTTGTAGTTGATGCACTTGTCACCACTGTGCCTGTTGACTTTAGTTTTTCTGCAGACAGTGTGTTGATTATTTCAACATTATCCACAGTGGCTGAACTTATGAACAGTTCATTGTCTTCTGCAAACACTTGAAACAATGAGCCAAAACCAGATGTTGATTGAGCAGGCACTATTACCACAGTGAGTAGATCTGGTGCCAATTGATTGTGAATGTATGCCGCAAGTTCTGTAAAATAAAATGTTTCGCCGAAATCCCAAAAATCAATTTGGAAGAAATTGTCAATGGCATTGATTACATCTGATTTGATTTGGTTGTCACTCACTGCACTTGCTGGATTTTTAACAACTTTGAATTGAGCTTGTAGATTTGCATCAGCACCTGGGCCAAACAATAGTTTGTAGTCTCCAGGATTGAAAATTATTTCATCACTCACAGATTTAACGTTATCTAGTGATGACAGATACTGTGTTTCCAAATCAAAGATTGTTGGCGCAGATGGCTTGGCAGTGGATTGATTTTTTCTCAACCAAGTTCTTAGATCAGCATCATAGGTTTTGGTCAATGCATAGATGTCAACTATGTTTGATATGCCGGGATCAATTCTTCTTGATCTTGAAGCACCATGATTGTAATTGTAGATTAAATCTTGTCTGCCTTGTTTGGCAGTGTATCCTGTCACTGTGGATGTGGTGTCAGTGTCAGCATCATACTGTGAAAATACATCATCGCTGTAAAAATAAAACAGTTGACCATCTGCATACACAGAAAAATCGCTGATGTCTGTATCTGCAGCTGCCACAACAAAATTGGTTTGATCAACCACATTCAATTGATCAAATCCTTCCACTGTCACTGTTTGAAAAAACACATATTTGTCTGGTACACTTTCAGTTGGAGCAACAATGGTTGTAAACAAGTCTGGATTGTCAATCACTCCATCATCATCTGAGTCAAAAAATCCAACCTTGACTTTTCTTGTGTCATTGTACCCATCTTCAGCAGTGATGTTGCCAATAATCTGCCAATCATAATCATAAGTGAGGTTACTTACAAAATCAGAACCCACATTGCTTTTGGTTATTCTAATCTTGTCTTTGACTGTGAAGCCAGTTTCAGGATCAACAATTTTGGCCTTTGGATCAAAATAAAACTTATTTCTTGTTTTTGATTCAAACACATATTCTGTTGTTCTATAAGTTACTGTGTAACTTACACCATTGGTTTCAAATTTTATCAACCAAGAATCATCTTTGTTGGTTTCTGTGGTGTCTCCTTGAAAAGACAAATTAAAGTTGCCTGCTCCTAAATTCTCTTGTGACACAATGTTCCATTGTAGATTATCAACATCATAACTGATTCCAAAATTTTTGTAGTCTATTACATTAGTGATGATGGATGACTTCAATGTATCTGTGACATAATCAATGAAAGCAGGAATAATTTCAGTGAATCTAGCATCACTAGGCACTAGATCGTTCAATATGATAGGACCTGTGCCGTCTCCAAGATTGCCTTGTCCTCCATTGGAACCATCTAGAGTAATTGTTACTGGCTTGCACCAAATCACATCTGCAGAACCTGGATGGCCGCCTGCTCCTGTCATCTGTGTGCCAGACTTGACCATAAAGTGTGATCCTGATGTGGGTTCAAACTTCAACAGTGCTCCTTCTGTAACATATTTGAGATTGTTGGTATTGCTGGATCCTACGCTCACAGCATTGCCATCACTGTCCTTCAAATAGCCTGTCACTTGATTGGTTGCTTGTGTGGTTTTGTTCCAAGTGGTGACTGGCGGTTCAACTCTGCCATAATTTTTGTAGTAAAATTGTTTCAATGCACTTGAAGTCAATGCATCAGACAAAGATGTGTTGATGACCTTTTCAACATCATCACGTGTTGTGAACTGAAAATCAAATGTCTGTGTGCTTTCTTCTTGATACAATAATCCATCGTCTGCCACAATGTTGGTTTGTGAATACACACCTGTGGGATCAGTGATGTCTAAGAATCTTGACACTCCTGATGATGATCTCATCTGTGATTTAATTTTTGCAATTGATTGATTTTGTATGATTGGCAAAATTTGATAATCTTCTGCTGTGATCATTCTGTTGTTGGTGTAGAATGATTGCGGTGCTTGTGTTTTGATGTCTTGTATGGACTGTGATGCCGCGGCATTGGTCACAGCAGATTGTAGTGATGCTGTGAAAGTGAGTGTGTTGGTTTGTCCATTCCTGGACACATAATCAATTTCAATTGAAATGTTTTGCATGTCGGCTGTGTTGATGTTGTAACTTAAACCATTGCTTTGTCTAAAACTGCATCTGAAGTTGCCTTGTGGTAAAGTTCCATACACACCATCTGAAAACACAAGATCAACTTGGTCATTGGTTTTTGTAACCACAGCAAATTGGTTAGTGATGTTATTGGCCAGTTCATTGTAAATGATGTTGTTGCCAACTATGGCAGGCACCTTGGTCCATCTCTGTTCCAACACTCCATTTTGATCAAGTTTGAATAAAAACACATCATCGTTGTTGATGTTGTTCTCTTGAATTGACACCACTGTGTTGGGTGCTGTGTTTTTAATTGAAAAGTCCTGGAATTGCAGTGTGCCTTGTCTGAAGTGGAAAAAATATCCTGTGTTGTTTGATCCAAATCCTCGGTTGTCATTTCTGTACAACACGCTCATGGAGTTTCCTGCAATTGGCGGCTCTTCATATATGAATTTTTCATTAGCAAATGAACACGGCACCACTTCAAAATCCATGTTGACGCCGTTGATGTTTTGTGAGAAAGGAATTACTGGTAGGCCAAGATTGGCTCCATTTATTCTGTACAGTTGAGTTTGTATGCCAGCAATGGTGTCACTCATTTCAGGTTTGTTTACAAATTGCCCTTGTGGTAAACTTGCATTGAGCACAGCATTGAATTGATCAAGGAAATTGTCATTGGTCAAATCATTCCATAGTATAGCAGTGTTGGAAATGTCTTGTCCATTTGAATCCAACACACTTTCTGTGGTGGACACAGAAGTAATTTTTAAAAAGCCTGATGCGGCTGTGTTTCTTTTTGGTTGATATGATATCAGTCTTGCCAGTCTCAGCACAGATTCTTTACGTTCTGCAAGATCAATGAAGTTTTCTCTGGCATTGAGATCAACACGATATGAAATAGACTGTGCCACATATGATATCATATCAATCAATGCCACGTATTCCGATGACTCAATGAAGTCATTGAACGACTCAGGATAGTTCAATTGAAGATAGTCTATCAGTGTTCTTCTGATGGTGTCAAAATCGTAAGATTTAAAATCTGCCTGTTGGAATGTGCGATATATTTGTTGCCACACTGTGTTGGCCAAAAGACTGTTTTGTCGGGTGTTAGAAGCCATATAGAATATTTATTGCAAACAATATGTGACCTGTTAATAATTTGTGGTTTGGTTTGAAAAAACTTGGCTAGGACCTTGCAGTAATCCTTGATTTTGGTCAAACAACAGATTAATTGTCTCGCCTATGGCATAACCAATGTACAACACAGTCATTCTGACTGATAGACCGTGATCAGACTCTTGCACTTCAATCTGATCCAGTGTGACTCTGGGGTCATAGTTGACCACTGATTCAACATCTTGAATCACTAAATTTTTTGTTTCATCGTCCAGTGGATCAAACACATACAACCATATGCTGGTGCCAAATTCAGGATTTTCAAGTTTTTCACCTTTGCGAATGTTGAAATGATTGAGTAGATCTTGTTTGACCAATTCAATATCATACAGTTTGGGGTCTTTGAACTCTCTGCCTTGCGTGGAAAAGCCTTTGAAAATCTGTGTGTTCGCAGATGTTCTTTTGGTTTGCTTTTGATTTGTGAAGTTTACAATTGCCATCAGTTATATTTAATCTCCTACAAATACATCATTGTTTCTGCAGATGCCTAGCATTATGGTGTAAACCTTGAGTCTAGTCCGGTTTCTTCTCTGTCTGTTTCTTGTGGACGTGTAAACAGTCTGCGTTTGTTTTCGTGTTCAGCATATGGTTCTTGAGTGGGCACACGCTTCATGATTGATTTAGTTTGGTTTACTCCAACATTATCGAAAAGGCTTAATTGTTGCACAACAGTAGCTCCAACATGACCAGATACTACTGCATCTGCATCCAAGTCTGTTGTAACGCTTTTGACCAAAAAGTCTGTGCCTGCAAAAATATCAACATTTGTGCCTACCTCAATTTTTCCGTTTTCTCCTGCATATAATTTGTAGTCCACCCCTGCTTTCTGATTGATGTTTGATTCTGCAATCATTTCAATATTGGCCTTTGCATCCACATGCACTCTACCTGTGGTGGCTGATGCTGTTGAATTTACAAGATTAGCTCCTGCATTTTGCCCAGTGGCTTTGATGTTAACATTTCTACCTGCTTCAATGTTGACATCACGTTCTGCACGCATGTTGAAATCGTTGTCTGTGTGTACACTTACAGAGTCTTTGGCATAGATGTCAATCTTGCCGTCTTTTGAAAATTCAATCCAAGCAGTGCCATCATTGTTGATGATGTATGCCAAACCTTCTGTGTTGTGCAACAACAACTGTGCTCCTGAACGTGTTCTCAAACGAATCAATTCATTTTCAATTTCTGTGGCATTGGCGGTGCCTTCTCTCAACACCGGTGTACCGTCATCCATTACAAATGTGTTGCCACCCAGTCGCGAATGTGCAACTTTAGCAAAATCAAATTCATCGCCTGAATTACCATATATCTTGCCATGTCTGTTGATGGCATTTTGTTTGGCAGTTTGCTGTCCTTCAAAGTCAATGGGGCCAGGTGTGGATATGCCAAACACCTGAGATGGTGTTTCACGTCTTGCTGATGAGGTTGTGGTGCCACGCACATCATCTTTGGCCAATCCTTGTTCAATCAGTGTGTCAGTGTGTGGAGCATGCACTGGTCTCACTGTGAATGCATTATCGTCTCTGACTTTTTGATTGATTCTTCGAACATTTTCAGATTCACCTTTACGCTGTGCTTCTGCCACAGGTGCTGATTCCAATGCTTCTGTGTCATTGTATTTTGTGAGTTGTTCTGCATTGCCCACAAACTTGCCGGCACCAATGCCTGGTGTCATGTGATTCATGTAATCTTCATACACACACCCAATCCAATATGCATCATTGGGATTGCCGTCTGCAAACAACACCAGCACTTTGGTGTCTACATCTGGCGGCACCATCCAAAAGCCATATGACTTCTGTGTGTTGGCAAATTCTCTGTCTCCAGAAGAAGTGTCTCTCAGTGGTGTTTGTCCAGCAAAAGGAGAACAGTAAGAACAGGGCACTGTGGTTGCACTGGCATTTTTGTCATCATATTTGCCATGCAGATCAGGAATATGCACAAACAGTCTGCCCATCCTGTTGACATCAGTGGGATTTTTCACATAGCCAACATAGGGACCAGGATTGACTTTGATCTCCTGTTCAAGTTCTGTGTATTTTTTTGATCTATTTTCTGCCACTATATCCCCTCTATGATTCTGCCTGCATTATCAATATATATTAAGCCTGTTTTTGTTGGATTTAGCAAGATCTGAGCTTTGTTTTTTTAATAATAAATTTTTTTTCTTATTGGCCCCGAAGGGAAAGTTCTTATTAGCTCTAAGGGATGTACTTGTTTTGCCCTCGACACTGTCATTAGGCGCTTGTAAGAAACTAGCGGTTTTTGTGACATTGCCACTGCTGTTATCGCCTGTCACTGAACCAGTAGATGCTATCACATTTTTTGATGTTTGTAATACACTTTGTGCTTGATACTCTAAAATTTGATCTTGATACACAGTGCCTTTGAATTTACCTCCTGGATTATTAGCAATTATATCTGTGCCAGGTGTCTGACCAAGATTTTCTCTTTCTTTATCTGTGGCTTGATGACGCATTCTCACCATCTGCAACACATTTGTAAACACACCGCCAGTAAATCTTGATTCGCATATGAACACTTTGTATTTGCCTTCAAAGAATGCCGCTTGGTCTATTTTAAACAAACCTGTTCGGTCATCAAGATCAGTGGGCGTTTTGAAATCAATCTGCACATACACTTCATATTCATCTCCAGTCACAGCACCAAATCTATCAATGCTGGGAGATCCTTCCTCAAACGAGTCTGCATAGGGTTTGTTCAGCACACTTTTTTGTTCAATCCACACAGGATCACCAATTATTTCTATAGTGGTGACTAACAAGTCAGCGGATGGGTCTTGTATGATTTGTTCGAAAATAGTTGCAACTTCGCCGTTGACTGTGTTGAGATCAGCAATGAATCCATCCTTGTATTGTCTCTCTGCTTCTTTTGAAACTTGGGTAGTGCCTGAACCTTTGGCTCCTGTGGTGTTTTCTTCTGTGTTCTCATTTGGCCCATTGCCAGACTTTGTGCTGGTTGATGCATCATCTTTGCCGCCTTGTTTAAAATAAGGTATGGCTTGGTAGAATGCAAACTTGTATGTTACATTGAAATCAATAATGTCCTTGTTTTGACCAGTGTACAAATATTGGTACTTTCTAACTGGAATCACATTGCTGACAAGATCAGTGGCTTCTTTTTTGAAATAATTAGCAGTGGCTTGAAATCCTCTCAATACCCATATGAATTCATATTGTGGTCTATTGCCGCCACCTCCTTCTTTGGTTATATCAATCTTTAGTCTTGTTGCTGTTCGCAATGCTTTTAAAAATTCTTTGTTGCCTTTGGGCTCACCGTTTTCATCAAATTGGTTGCGATAAAAATCACTTTCTCTCACCACTGCTTCAATAAAAGCTTGCATGGCTGTGCCAGCAGGCACAGTGACCTCACGCAGATTTTGTGATCTAGCCGACGGTGATTCTACATTGGATATGTTGAATACATTTGATGCAGACGAATTTACATTATAAGGAATCATTGAACCAATTATTTCAGCATCTGACTCATCAATGCCAAACGTGTATACATCCGGGTCAATGATTCTGTTGTCTTGTTTAAGTTTTTTCAAAGTGTCGTTGTGCTTGTTGAAAAAATCTTCACACAGTTCTCCTACTGTGCTACCATTGACAGTTATAGTTTCTTGGGTGACACCATGCAGTTCTGTGGTTGCTAAATGTGTGGCAGGCCTTGCCTGTACTTGGTAAGTGGTTACTCCCGCTTCCACCCGCATTTCTATTGCATATATGTGTATCGGGATAAACCTTGAGGAATTGCCGAGGCGTGCTCCTGATGGATTTTGTTCGTCATCGACGCCTTGGAATTCAATTGTTAATGAGAACACTGCTTTGAGATGATTGTCAAATCCCAGTTGATGTGCTGCCGTAATAATACTATCAACAAAAGAGGTGCCATATGGTTCAGTGATATCAAACATCACATTGAACACTGTGCCTGATTTTCCTTCAGATGTAGGCGACACAGTGTTGCGAATCACAAGATTGTCTATGTAATAATCTGGATTCCCTGCCCCTGTAAAGCCTTTGCCTCCACTACGAGCAATCATTAATGAAGGTCCCCTATCGCCATTGTTGAATGCATCAGCAGTCATCATCGACAGTGTAATAATATAGTTGACTGGTTCAAAGTCATGCAAAGGGTTTACCCTAGGAGGAAGTTCCGATGGTTCCGCATTTGCAGTGGTGCTGGATTCAGCTGCCAATTGATTGCCAAAAGGTGCAAAATTGGTTTGTGGCGCACCCACAGCATTGATCAATGCATTGTTTTTTTGCACAGCATCAATATCGTCAAGCACTAATTTGTTAGGAGCTGGTTTGGTTGTGTCGCCAGATTGTTTAAGAAATTGTTTGTCATCCACACTGGCAATTTTTTTGTCCAAAGATGTATTGCCAGTTGACTGGAAATTTTTAAGTCTGTTTGTCATGGTTAGATGCCCAGATATTTTTCTAGTGTGGTTTTTTTTGGTATGCGTATGGAAGTGCCTGCCACAAAATCATTGATTGGATCTTGGATTGTGTCCATGTTGCGATGCATGAACACCCACCACAGTTTTGAAGAATTGTATAGATCATGTGCAAGTAGATCAGGCCTGTTGTCATAGAAAGAATCTATTTCATATAAAATGTCATCTGGTTCAAATGCAAATAATCGCTTGCTGAGAAATCCTAGTGTTTCGCCACCTTGGCTGGTGCTGTAGTATGGGGATGTTTTAGCATACTGTGCCATTAGATGAATCCTTTGTTTTTAGTCAATTTGCCAGAAGCAAAATCTTTTAAGTTAAATTGTGTGGAAATCTTGTTGCGTGAGTACACTGGCACCACAGTGATTGATATCAAAGAATCTGTTGGCACATAGTTTACAGATCCTGAACTTTCGATAGCAGTCAATGGATCTCCGCTTATGGCTTGTTGGCCTGCAGGATTTTGTCCATAAAGGTTTGCATATCTACCACCTGGTCCTGTTGCTCCTGTGCCTGGTCTAGGTAATTTATCTCCGCCTGTTGCTACATTCACTCCAATGTAGTCGACCTGTTCTCTCAATTCAACTGTGAAGTTTGTGATCACAATGGGAACATCTTTGTAAACAAAATCTCCATATCCATTCAGTCTGCACACTGGTGGTGGATTGCCTGCATTGGTTCCTCCGCCATAATACATCTTGGTGACTGTTCTTAAAAAGTGCAGTGTGGCTATCCAATTCAGTCCATCCTTTTCATTCTGCACAGGAAATGCACCTGCAATGGTCATCTGATCAACCTGTGAATTTTGGTAAGCATAGTATGGATAATTGTTGTGCACCACCGAGCGAGCATCATATGCCGCAGAATGCGACATGTTGATAAAAGGCGTCACAGGAAATCTAATGCCTTTGAACTTTTTGAATGATTCAGGAAAAATAGGAGCATCTGCCATCAAGTCATTGTACACAGTGTCTGACACAGTGACTTTGACTGACCAATCGCCTGTGGATGATGGTGCTCCCACATTGGATTGAAGATTGCTGTTGGAGTTTGTACTGAATATACCTCCCACTGGCAGTCCAGCTTTGGCCAATCTGTTGGCCACAGATCCTGCCGCTCCTGTGAGGAAATTTGACCCTTGATTTAAAAAATTGGAAAAAGATGCCATCATAAATATTTATTGCAAAAATTAAGCACATAGTTTATAATCTATACATGGCTGTCAATTATCTTAACAACAAGGACATGTTGGCTGAAATACACAAGTCAAAGTCCACTTACTGCTCTTTTATATCTGAAGAAGACAAAGAGTACGACATAATCCTTCCATCTGTGGATAAAATCAACATCCGCACTGTGGCACAGGCAAAGCGAGATCGTGCAAAACGCATTTCAAAACGCACAGGCGAAACTGTCAAACCTCAAAGTTTCAACAAATACGACGTGGTGTTTAGAATCATGACTTTTGATCACATTCCTAACTCCAACAGGAAAAACAAACCCAAAACCATTGCAGACTCCAAGGCCAAATGCAATTTTCCTCCATTCCAGCACTGGCGATACAACGATCAAGATGAACTGATCTGTGTGGGCAAATCACATTGGAAACATGGATTAGAAAATGGAAAATTTTCAGTGGATCATGGCAAAATGACCAACAAGTTGGCCAGGATGTTTCTACTGCTCACGCAAAGATATGGCACCAGAGGCAACTGGCGTGGTTACACCTACAATGATGAAATGCAAGGACAGGCTCTGATGCAACTGTCGCAGATTGGACTACAGTTTGATGAATCCAAATCAGACAATCCATTTGCGTATTACACAGCGGCCATAACAAATTCTTTCACTCGTATTCTTAATGTTGAAAAGAAAAATCAATCACTGAGAGATGATATCCTACAAGAAAACGGCATGACACCATCACACACCAGACAGATGGAATGGGAAATTCAGCAACGCAAAGAGCGTGACATCGACGCTAAAAGCAAGAAGATTTAATATAGTTTGCAAAGACACGGTGAGCGCCGGTGCCAAAATGCCCGCCTTGGTCACCTATGTCTCGAGCATGATTTTCAAAAGAATGCAAAAATAATTTTTCAAAGGTCTTTCCTTTGCTTTTCAACAAATCACAATCTTCTCTAGCAACCATAAAGTGATGGCATTCACAACCTTTCCAATTGCACCATTGTTCAACAAAAAAAACTTGTTGTAAAAAATGTGCCACATCCATGTCTGGTGTGTTGTTAAGGATATACTTGGTATATTCTGGATTGTGTGATCCTGTGACTCTTACCATAGATTCTAAATCCTGATAGTTTCTACGCAAAAGATATGGCCATATCATTATGACTTTTTTAGGTGCTGGCGTTTCACCAAAAGAATAAAGTATTCTCACACACTCTTCACCTGAAGATCCTGGTTGGCCGAGATTGTAAATTTTTTCATCCACTTGTTGTTCCAATTGACAACTAACTGTTTTGTGATCTGGTACATCAATGCCAAACACATTTGATTCCCCCAGCATCAAACAATGATTGGACCAATCATCGAATTCATGTGTGCGATAACCATGTTCATTGCATGTATAACCTTGATGAGCAGGAAATCTAATTATGGTGTTTGAATAAAATCCGTATTGCATTATTCTAATAATTATCTTATAATAAAACTCAATGCAAACTTTTAAACGTGCGGCTGTGTTTGCTGACATACACTTTGGCAACAAAGGCAATTCACGACAGTTCAACGAAGACTGTGATCGTTATGTGGATTGGTTCATTCAACACGCTCAGGAACAAAACTGCGAAACTTGTATATTCTTAGGTGATTGGCATCATCAACGAGCCACCATCAACATCACCACACTGCAACACTCACTCAAAAACTTGGAAAAAATTGCTGGTGCATTTGAACAAAATCATTTCATTGTGGGCAATCATGACTTGTATTACAAAGATTCACGTGCTGTAAACTCCATCGAGTTTGCCAAACACATCAAAAATTTAAACCTAATTCTGGAACCATACTACACAGAGGATTGTGCGTTTATCCCCTGGCTGGTGTCGGAGGAATGGAAGCAACTCAAAGACATGCCGGCAAAGCCGTACGTGTTCGGTCACTTTGAGTTGCCACACTTCCTTATGAATGCAATGGTTTCTATGCCTGACACCAATGAACTGGCAGGCAATGATCTCACACATCACGGATATGTGTTTTCTGGACACTTCCACAGACGACAAATGCAGGGCAACATACATTACATAGGCAATGCATTTCCACACAACTATTCAGATGCCAATGACTTCAGAAGAGGCTACATGGTGTTGGAGCATGGTGGCGATCCTCAGTATCATGACTGGCTGGAAATGCCTGTGTATCAAACACTTAAATTAAGTGAAATACTGCACAACGCATCTATTCTCAAAAAGAGGGCATATGTTCGTGTGGACATTGACACAGAAATTTCATATGAAGAATCCAATTTCATCAAAGACACATTCGTGGGACAACACAAACTGCGTGAAATGACATTCATCCAACAGCGTGACATCACGCAACATGATTCCACAGACTTGACGCAAGCATTTGAATCCATTGACGAGATTGTGCATTCACAGTTGATGGCTGTGGATTCAGAACACTATGACAGAAACTTGTTGTTGGAGATATACAAAAACTTATGATCAAATTTAAAACACTCACAGTGAAGAATTTTATGTCAGTGGGCAATGTCACTCAAGCCATAAACTTTGAAGGACAAGACCTCACGCTGGTGTTAGGGCAAAACATTGACTTGGGTGGTGATGATGCTGGATCAAGAAATGGTACTGGCAAAACAACCATATTGAATGCACTGTCATTTGCACTGTTTGGTGATGCACTCACCAACATCAAACGAGACAATCTTGTCAACAAGACCAACGAACGTGGCATGGTGGTGTCATGCGAGTTTGAAATTGATGGCAAAACATACAAGATCGAACGTGGAAGAAAGCCTGCAATAATAAAGTTTTATGTGGATGGTCAAGAAGATGCTGATGACGAAGCACAAGGTGATTCCAGAGAAACACAAAAAGACATCACCAAACTGCTAGGCATGTCACACATCATGTTTCAAAACATTGTGGCACTGCACACTTATGCTCCGCCATTCTTTGGCCTGAG
>UEXM01002011.1_pt1 | contig 15375 bp, 20 predicted proteins | sample 1796661 | NCBI WGS metagenome assembly UEXM01 (sample SAMEA4772469, study PRJEB27181) | metagenome | reverse complement strand
TTTTGAAGCATAGGCCAATTTGCAAAGATGCTTGGAATCGACAGGAGCTATCTATATAAACTGATGAAAGGCCAGCATAGGCCAACTTGCAGAACAATCAAACTCATTGCTCAAGGCCTTCAACGTCTTGATTCAAAAGATTGGAGAGAACATGCTGCAATGATTAAAGGAGGCCAGAATGAAAACTTATAATTGCTGGTTACGATTGAATAAGAAAGAACTCAATCTTGTTGTTGGAAAGATAAACAGAAGCTTCTCTTCTGATTCAGAGGCCATTGCATATTTCAAAACTTACATGGGCGATACTGCTGCTTTTGAAGTATTCAGAACTGAAGGAAAAGGAGAGAAGGCCAAAGAACATTTGATTCATCGTTCAAAGGCGGCCAGAATGATGATTTCACAACAACTAACTTTATTTGGAGGAGAAGAGAATGAGTAAAAGCGTTGAATGGATTTTTGAGGAGTTGAACAATCTTGATAGAACTGCAACTTGGCTTGCTAATAAAATCAATATATCTCCAGCAGCAATATCAAAGTGGAAGAATGGAACAGCTCCTTCTTCAGCAATCATCATTGATATCATTATTGTATTTGCAAGAGAAGAAAAGATTGATTCTGCTGCAATGGCAAAAAAGTATATTGATTTTGTTTTCTAATCAGATATACTCAATTGTCTGCTCTGATAGTCTTTAACTTTGAGGCTTGAAGGGGATGTTGGGAATCGAGGAGTAATCAGAAATGATTGCTCCTTTTTCTGTTTCTATGTTACACTATGTAACAACAGGAGGGAAAAGATGCAGGCCAACTTATCAGAGGAGCAAATAACTGTTATCAATCTATTGAAGCAAGGCGCGAGTATATCGGAAGCAGCAAGGAAATCAGGCTGCACAAGAATGAGTATTTATCGCTGGAAGAAGCAAGCAGCATTCAAGGCCGCTTTGGAGGCCAAAGGAGAACTCGTTGCTGAGAAAGTTACAATTGGAAATAAAGAAATTACAACTGCAACAACAACAGCAACAGTAGATTCCAACAGTACAAAATCTTTAGTTGATGCAGCAATGCAGGCTCTTCAGAATGTTCTCCTCTTTGGAGATTCTGATACAGCAAAAGTATCAGCAGCAAAGTATATACTTGATAGATGGGCTAAGGAAGAAGAAGAAACTGCTCAATCTAACGTTATTGATCTCAAATCTTGGTTGAGCAAGTAATGCCAAAAGAAGCAAACTTTGAAGCTCTTGAACTGCTGAGAGAGTACAAATCTGATTTCATCGAGAAGCTAACTATCATTGATAAGGATGGCAAGAGAGTGTTCTTAACTCTCAACGAGGAGCAAACTCTGATATGGCAAGAGTTCTCCTTGAATAAGAGTTTGATTCTGCTCAAGCCTAGACAAATCGGAGCATCAACAGGAATCTCTGCTGCTCTCTTTGTTGAGGCCTTCACTTCTTCCGATCCAATCACTATTGTTGTTTTGACTCACAAGAAGGATGCAACAGAGCAGATAATGAGAATGCATCATACTTACTACGATCAACTACCAGAGCAAATCAAGGCCATCAATCCAACAGTAAAGAGCAATTCAATGCAGCTGCAATTTGCTTCAGGCTCAAGAGTTCTTGGCATGTCTGCTCGTTCTGATGGTACAACTCGTTCTTTTACAGCCAACATTGTACACATATCAGAGTTTGCTTTTGCAAAAGACCCTGAAGAACTCCTCTCTGCTGCAACTGCTGCTGTGAATGATGGCCTTCTCATCTATGAATCAACTGCAAATTATCCTGGAGATGCTTTGCAGAATGAAATCAACAAGTGGCAAAACAGAGAGCATTCTCATGATGATTGGAGTTTTCTCTTCTTCAAGTGGAGTATGCAGCAATCTTATCGGAAGGAGATTACAACAGAGTTTCTTCCAAGTGATGAAGAACGACAACTCAAACTGCTGCATAATCTTGACAATGAGCAACTTGCATGGAGAAGAGCACAGATTGCAAAAACTTCTCCAGATAGATTCAAACGTGAATACCCGCTCACCATTGAGGAGGCCTATCAAACAAGTGGAAGCACTTTATTGAAGCATACTGATTTTGATGGCCTGAATATAATCAGAACAGACAAAGAACAAGAATGGGTAATTATAGAGCAGCCAAAGAAAGGAGAGAGCTATGCAATAGGAGCTGATGCTGCTGCTGGAGTTGGAAGAGATAAATCTGCTTTTGTTGTTTTGAACAAGAGAACGAATCAACCTGTTTTATTTTTTCGCTCCAATCAAATCAAGCCTGAATCCTTTGCAACTTATATTGCTGATGCTTCTGCAAGATACAACAATGCTCTTGTACTCGTTGAAGCTATGACTCAAGGCCTAGTTGTTCTCAATGAGTTGAACAATGCAGGATTTTCAAGATTCTGGAAAGACCAGCAAGGAAAAGATTTTGTAACAAATCGAGTGAATAAAGTTATGATTTTCGAGGATCTTGCAAAGGATATCCGTTCAAAGAAGATACGTATTTTGGAAACAGAAGTTGTTGATGATTTACGCTGCATTATCGTTGATGAGAATGGCCTTATCAAATTCGGCCATAATGGAAAATCTCATTGCGATAATGCCATGGCTCTTGCTCTTGCAAATCATTGCTTGAAAAATGTTACAATCAAAGTTGAATCTTTCATTCCTGATTGGATAAGGAAGAAGAGAGCCGATAATATAAAACAAAATTCAGGAGCATCAATTGCTGCTCATAGGAGATACTAATGGCTAGAACAACAACAACAGAAATAGTAAAGTTGATTCAAACTGTATTGACAGAACATGATACTTACTGGAACGACAAGAAAACAGAACTCAAAAAGTATCGTGATGTATATGAAAACAAGTTTTGGAATCAGAAGAAGATTGATGATAATATGATTCGAGTTGAAACAGCTGATTGCTTCTCCTACGTTGAAGGATTCATTGCCTCTTTGTTTTCACGTAATCCTGCTGTAGTGTTCTCCAAAGATCCAGCAATGACTGAAGGCAATCCTGAGATGGCTCAAATAATTACAAATCGCTTCTTGTTTGATAGGAGAGAGCAACTTGAAGTTGGCTCAAGATTATCTCTGATTTACTTCAACAGCTTCTTCAAGGGTGCTCATCGTGACTCTGAAGATTTACTTGAGAGAGCAGATATACGAGCTATTCCTTGTTGGGAAGTTATTGTTGACAGAGATGCTTACTCTTGGGATACTCAACGCTTTGTTGGCCATGTATATTTCCTCAGCATTCCAGAAGCAAAGGCCAAGTTCGGAGCAAAGAAGTTTCAGGCCATACCAAAAGAAGATTACTTTGCAGCAGAAGGAGAGAAGTATCGAGGAAAACTATCAGATTTGCCTGAAGATTATCTCTATATCAAAGTTGTTGAGTTTTATGATTTGGCCTATGATATGCTTTATTTTTGGACTCCAAACTGGAAGAATGGAGAAGAGCTACTTGAGAAAGGCCAGATTCCTTTAAGAACGTATGATGATAATCCTCTTTGCCCAATTGCTCCTCTTTACTACTCCAGAAAGCCAGAACAGCCAATGATAGGCCTCTCAGCAGTTGGCCGAGTATATGACCAGTTCAACGAGAAGAATATACTCAGAACTTATTGGGCTAATGCTGTAAGACGTGACTCAAGGCAATTCTTATACAAAGAAGGAGCTTTTGATGATGAGCAGATTGCAAAGATAACAGCAGGGATTGATGGAGCAGGAATTGCTGTAGATGAGCAATCTCTTGATGGCCTTATTCGTTTTGTTGATGTTCAACCTGTATCCTCCAACTTTGAACGATACCAACAGCAGATTGAGAACGATATCAATAGAGGCTCAATCCTTGCTCCTTTTGCAAGAGGAGAGGCAACAAAGGCAACAGCAACAGAGATTACTGCTCTTGCTCAATACTCTGCTTCTGAAATTGGAAAGATGGCAAGAGAGAGAGATGCAGCGATTGAGAGAATTGCTCTCATATATATCAGAATGGTAGCTTTGCTTGCTGAAGAGAATGAAGTTGCAACGATTGAGATTGATGGCCGTCCAAAAGTTGTTACAGCAATTGACCTTGATGCAAAATTCAAGATTGTTGCTTTGGATCAATCATCAACTCCTCTCTCTGAGAGCATCAAAAAAAATAATCTTGTACAGCTGCTTCCTATATTAACTCAACTTGGAGTTCCATTGCCAAAGATTAAAGAGGAAATAATCAGACTTTATGATTTGCCTGAATCATTCCTTGAAGAGATTGTTCAAGAAACTCCTCCTACTCCAACAACAGCAACAACAGCTCCTGAAGAACAACAAGGCGATATTGGAGCAGCAGGAGAACTACCAGCAGAACAACTTGCTGCAATGTTAGGAGGCGGCCAATAATGCCTTGTTTTAACTTTCAATGCAACGTTTGCAGAAAGATAACAGAAGAGTTTTACTTTTGGGAAGAAGAGCCTTTTCCAAAAGAATTTGCTTGCTCATGTGGAGATGGGATTGCATCGAGATTGATTGCAATTCCAACTCTTGACAGCACAAGCAAAACTCATCGTTATGGAGTTGAAGGATACTTCTCAAAGGCTCTTGGAAAGCATGTTGAATCTCCTATTGCTGAGAAGAAGATAATGGAGAAGAAAGGCTTTGTTTGTGAAGCAGATTTGCCTTCTCATTATTGGGAAGATAGAGTTCAAGAAGTAAAAGAGCAGGCCTCTGCTCAAGATGGATATATTAAAAATTACAAAGAAGCAATCAAGAGCGGCAAATCAAAGCAAGAAGCTGCTGTTGAACTTGCTCCTACTCATGATATAATGAGCGGGAAAGTTGATAAGGTTTGGAATTCTAAGGAGGAATAGACATGGCCAGAAGAGAAGAACTTGAAATGTTGGGAATGAATGAAAATAATATGCTGAATGTTGAATCAGAGATTGGAGCAGCAGAGCAACTTGATGAAGCTATGTTTGAAGAACTTGCTCCTCGTGGAGATTTCAGCAAGAAGGCCTTGAACAATTTAGTTGCAGCAGCAAACAGACTCTTGCCATTGTTTGAGCAATCTGGAGATTATCCAACATTTGATGCTGATGTTGATGTTTTGCCTACTGAGTTTGTAAGAGTACTAGGAATGTTTCAGGCTGCTGTGAATTATGCAGTTGATTCTGGAGATATAGATGAAGAGATGGATTTTGAGTTGGAGCAAATAACAGACGATCAATCAATGAATTTTCTTGCTGGAAAAATCAATAAACTATCCAAAGATAGAGAGTTCAAGCAGTTCTTGCAAAATCCTCCTCCTGAGATGGAAGAAGAAACAGAAGAAGAGATTGAAGAAGAAGTTCCTATGCCAACTGATGAAGAGATTGATTCTCTGTTTGCTGCGAGAATGTAATGAGCAAGAACGTTCCAACAAACAAAGAACTCTATGCAAGAGTAAAATCAGAAGCAAAGAAGAAGTTTGATGTTTATCCTTCAGCCTATGCCAATGCTTGGCTCGTTAAAGAGTACAAGAAGAGAGGCGGCGGCTATCGCAAAGTGAAAGGAGATTGACATGGCTAAAGGCGGCCTAGGTAGGTGGTTTCAAGAGAATTGGATTGATGTTAAAACAGGAAAGCCATGCGGCCGTTCTCTTGCTGAGAAGAAGAAGCGAGGCTATCCAGCATGCAGGCCAACAAAGAGAGTAAGTTCTAAAACTCCAAAGACTGTTGGAGAGATGAGCAAAGCTGAGAAAGACAAGTTCAAGCGTGAAAAAACAAGTTCCAAAAGAATCTCCTATCAGCACAAGAGAAGCAAATGATTACAAAACTAACGAGAATTGAGAATATATTTGTGTATCATCATATTACTATCATCAAAGATTCTGAGATTTGCACTATTGCAATAACTGCTTCAGAGTTAGAGAAAATAGAAACACGAGCTGAGAGAATGCAGCTATTGAAAAAACGCTCAACTCTTTGGAGCAGGATAAAACTTGCTGCATTGATAATCATAGGAAGGTAACATGAACAAGAAAGATATGCCCTGCAATAAGCCTCGACGCTCAACGGCCAAAGGCAAGAAGATGATGGTTAAGGCCTGCGAAGATGGCAAGGAAAAGATTGTTCACTTTGGAGCAAAAGGCTACGGCCATAACTACAGCAAAGCAGCAAGGCGATCTTTTCGAGCAAGGCACAAATGTGATGAAAAGAAAAGCAAACTATCTGCTTCTTATTGGGCTTGCAAAAAACTTTGGACTCCTGGAGGAAGCAAGAAAACTACAGGAACAAAAGGAGGAGTTGCAAAGTAATGCCTATTTACGATACTCCTAGAGGCTGGAAAATCAAGAATGTTAGAGGATACTCCTCTTCCAAGAAGGAAGCAGAGAAAAGATTGAAGGCCATTAAAGCACAACAACAACAACAACAAAAATAATCATTATCAAACGAGGGAATAAATAATGAATGAAGAAGAAGTAACACAAGAAGAAGCAGAAGTTGAAACTGATGATACTGCTGCGAATGAAGAAGAAGTTGAGCAAGTTGATGAATATATGAGCATTGATGATTTGCTTGGCCTTACTGAAGAGGATTATCCAGAACTCTCTGAAGATGCTAATCATACAGGAATGAAGCCTTTGCATGAATGGATGCAGCATCTCCCTGAAGAGGCAAGAATGCACGTTGGCAACATTCGAGCATCTTACACGAGAAAGACTCAAGAGATTGCTGCATTGAGAAAAGAACTTGAAGCAGAACGAGAAGCATTGAGGCAACAACAGGAACTTGCAATGAATAATCCAATACTCTCTGAAGCAGAGAAGCATATCACAGAAGATGAGAATGATGTTTATACTGAAGAAGGAATGCAGGCTGAAATCAAGAAGCAGGCTGCATTGATGCTCCAGCAAATGATGAAGCCTGCTCAAGAGAAGATTCAGTTGGAACAACGACAAGTTGAACTCCAAAGATTCAAATCAGAAAATCCTGAGCTAACTCAAGATGAATATAGATTGCCGATTGCTGAGATGCTGAAGGCAAGGCCAGAACTGAAACTTGAAGATGCTTTCTATATTGTGAAGGCCAAGATTGATTCGAGCAAAGCAGCTGAAGAAAGAGCAGCAATGCAGCAGCAGAAAAAGACAAGAAGAAGCACTTTAACAAAAACATCAACAGGAGCATCTTCTAAACCAAGTGGAACTCCAAGATTCAAGAACGCTTTTGAGGCCTATGAATGGCACAAGGCCAACAGGAGCAAAAAATGAGAGCAACTGAGTTATTCAATCTTGTTACTACATGGGCGAACAATCGAGATTTATTGCATGAAGAGAACGTTCCTAAACAAATGATGAAGGTTATTGAGGAACTTGGAGAGTTGAATGCAGCAATCATCAAAGATGATGATAATGAAATCATTGATGGAATTGGAGATGTTTTGGTTACTGTTATCATTCTTGCAAGGCAATTGAATTTGAATCCTGAAGCCTGCTTGAGAATAGCATACAAAGAGATTTCAGAACGAAAAGGAAAAACAGTTGATGGAGTTTTCATCAAGGAGAAGAATCTATGAGAGCAATAAATGAAATCATCGTTCATCATTCTGCAAGCGGCTCTGCTGTTACTACAGTTGAAAGAATCGATCAATGGCACAAGGAAAGAGGCTGGAGCGGAATCGGATATCACTTTGTTATCTATCCTGATGGCTCTGCAAACAAAGGCCGAGCATTAACCAAAGCAGGAGCTCACTGCAAAGGAAGAAACAAGAACTCAATAGGAATTTGCGTTGCTGGAAATTTTGAAGTTGAGATTCTGAGAACTCCTCAACAAGAAGGCCTTGTTGCATTGATTGAAGAACTTCTTGAGCGTTATTCTCTTGATTGGAGTAATGTTGCTTGGCACAAAGAACATGGCCAAACGTCATGCCCTGGTGCAGCATTAACAAAATTCCTTGAATATACCAGAGAAGAAAAAACTAGACAACAAGATTGAATCCTGCTAGGCTAAGCAAGAAGCATTGAAAGAACTCTTTTAGACTACTCAGACAATGTTATAGATCATTCTTGCTTATCAAGAACACGACAACAAACAAACTAATCTATAACACTATATAAAAGAGGCTAAAAATGGCTATTTCTAATGATCTTTTATCATCGACGTTATTCTCTATTCGTGATGGAGAAGTTGATGAATTATTTCGTAAAGTCGCTTTCTTGGACAACGCTAAACAAAAAGGCGGCGTTGAATATGAAGATGGCGGAATCAAAATTCAACGTCCCCTTGCTTTGAGCGAGCATTCAACTATTACACAATTTGCAACAGGTTACGAGCCAATGAGCTTGGCCGTTAATGATGTAATGAAACCAGCAATCTATGATTGGTGCGATTGGGCTGCTCCTATTGTTCTTACTCGAAAAGAAGAGATGGAGAACAAAGGCGAGAAAGCAATTGTTAAAATTATGGAAGCTCGTATGAAGTCTGTAATGGGAATGTTGCGACGTGAAATGAATAAGCAAATTCTTGCAGGTTCTTCAACAGTTCTTACTGACTTAAACACTTTGAACGGTGCTGTTGCTGGTGGATTCTTTGAGGCTGAAAATGTTGCTGGTGGTAATCAGAACAATACAGTTGGTGGAATCTCTAAATTGACTTATCAAGATACAACAGGTTGGCAAAATCAAGTTGCAAATATTGCTGCTGCTTTTGGCACTAATGGAATCTTGGGAATGCAGCAAGCATCAATCAAAGCATCTTCTGTTGCTCCTATGGGTGCAATTGACTGTGTTCTTTTATCTGAATCAGCCATGGCTAACTACAGAAGAGCATTGTTTGCTCAAGAGCGTTATGTTGATGAAAAACAACTTGATGCTGGAAGAATGCAACTTGCTTTTGGTGGTGCTGTTGTTGAGCAAGATACTTATCTTGGATTTGATTACACTTCAACAGACTTTGCAAAGACTGCTCCTGTATCAGGATATATGATTAACTTTGATGCAATCAAACTTGTGATTCATCGTGATTGTGACTTTGCTGTATCTCCTTTCGAGAAGATTTCAGGAACAGTTGCAAGAGCTGCTGAAGTATATTGCAAGATGCAGTTGGTTGCAGATCATCTTGGCTCAAATGCTATCTTGTTTGATGGCGATACTTACTAATAGGAGGCTACCATGGCTACTCAAAATTTAATTCAATATCTTGAAGCAGGAACTTCTGCTGTAATGAATCGCTCAAAGCACGAGTATTTTCTTGCTGGTGGTACTATTACAAAAGGCCAAGTTGTTGCTCTTGATTTAACTCAATCTGATGCTGATCGTGCTCTTTATGTTGTTCCAGCAGATTCTGATGCAACTACAACTGTTGTTGCTGTTGGTATTGCTATTGAAGCAGCTGCTTCTGGTGAAAAAGTGAAAGTCTGTATTGCTGGTTACTGTGAAGGGGCTGTTGTTTCAACTGCAACTGCTCAAGGCGATATGCTCCAACTTGGATCTACAGCAGGCCAACTTGAAGTTAGAACTCTCAGCGTTGATGAAGCAGGCTCTGCTACTTTTAACTTGTTCCCTATCGTGGCTCAAGCTCTTGAAGCTGATACTGCTGGACTTGCTGATGTATTTGTGTTCTCACAATTCAGCTAAAACTGGTTTTTCCCTCACTTTGATGTGAAACCTTGGAGGAGCGGCTGCAAAGTTGCTCCTTCTCTTTTAGGAGCATAGAACAATGAATTTAACTGCTATAAGACAAAAAATAAAAAACTTGACAGATTACTCTCCAGAGTTGCAGCAATTCAACGATCAACTTGATGATCTCGTTAATGATGCTTTCTATTCAATATGGACAATGAAGAGATGGAACTTTGCAACAAAGATTGCAATAGTTGATTTTCATATTGATATAACAACTTCAACTGATACTGAGTTCTCTGGAGGCTCAAACGTAACTCTCAATGCTACGAATGGAGAGAGAAGAGTTGTACTCTCTCATAGCATAGGAAGGCTTGCTGATAAAGGAGTTTGGGAAGGCTCTCCTATATCAATCAACGGCCAAGAATACACCATCTCAAGAATCGATTCTCTCACTGAAATAATTCTCACAGAAGCATACAAAGAAAGTTCAACACCAACAACAACAGATTGGATTATCAAGAAACGTTATTACTTCCTTCCTGAAGATTGCCTTGAGTTGCTTTATTTCGGCCATCGAGATTATCCTTACAACACTGTTTCAGGCTCTTATCCTCCCTATGGCAAAGCAACAGCTATTCTTCCAAGACATGAAGAGATGATTGGATTGAGAGCAGATTATCAATCAACTTATGCTGAAGCATATATTCCTTCTCCAACAGTTCAAATTGCAGCTGCTGAAACTCTTGAAGTTGCTGAAGGTACAGGAATTGGAACTTTCTCTGCAGGCTTTTATGAGTTCTGCTGGTCTTTTGAGAAAGATGGCAAAGTTGGAGCATTATCTGAGCCTTTCATTTATGAAGTTGTTGAAGGCAATACTGATATAGATATCACTTTCAAATCTTTTGATGGAGAGAACATTGTTTCAGATTCCTATCAAACAAACGATCAGATTGCTCCTCAATGGGAAGGATACAGAAAGCGAGTATATTACAACAAGAACTTCAATAAAACAACTGGAGAGCGCCTTGGCCTTCCTTGTTGGCTTGCTGTAACTATCGGAGGAACAAGAAACACTGCTGATTATTTGCAGCCTCTTGTTGCTGAAGATACTGCTGCAACAGTAACAATCAGCAATCCTAATCAACTTGATAATGGCTCTGAGAGATATATTGAGATAGACGGCCAGCATCAAAGAATCAGGCCATATCCTCGTGTAAATGGATTTGATGAGAAAGTTGTAAAGACGAACGAGAAAACAACATACTTGAAGCAAGGAGTTATTCGATACTTCAGAAAGCCTAAAGATTTGCTTCTTGCAACGGACTCTCCAGAGATGCCTTATGAATTCCATCAATTGATTGTTTATAAAGCTCTTGAAGATATATATTTGAAACTAGGCCAACAAGGACTTGCTGCAACCTATGAGCGAAAATACATGAAGGAAATAAAGCAACTATCAAAACGATATGTTGATAAAATTGATTTTCAAGTACAGAGAGCACAATTCGGATTTTCACTAGTGAAAAGAGGATACGATTCTTCCATGCTCAAATATGGAGGATGATATGAAATCATCTAAAACAAATATGATTCCAGCAGGCTCTGTTGATGATTCAATCAAATCTCCAATGAGTTATGCTTCAGCTGTTATCAATATGAGATGGAATGCAGATAATTCAGCATGGACAAATGACAGAGGCTTGCAGCCTTTTTGGGAATTTCCAACATCATTTACTTACAGCGAGCTAGCCTATCCAATTGATTCTGAAACTATTCTTGGCTCAAAAGTTGATAGCAACTACTTTTGGAAGAAGAACACAGGAGAGAGCTATATCTTTATTGAGCAGAATGGAATTCTCTATGTTGTTTATGGCAACAAGAAGCAAGGAACAACATATACAGGAAACTATTTTTTCAATGATATAGTTGTTATTCAGCAAGGCCGTTCAACAGTTGGCTCAAAATATATTCCTTTTGGCAATAGATTATTGATTATCAATGGAGTTGATAAACCTCTTTGGTTCAAGTCGCCTAAATCTTTCAGAGATTTTTCCTTTACTCTTCCAACAGCAAGACCAGAGGCCATTGATATACAGGCTGATTATCCTCAAGGAGAGCCTTTGAGAAGTGGAACAGGCGCGCCTTTCTTCAGTGATTCTTCCATTTTTGGCCTAGGAGATACAACTGGAAAAACAAACAACTACTTCTGGAGATTGAGTTATATTCTTGATTCAGGCTCTGAATCTCCTCTCTCTTCTTCAGACAATATAAATTGGGTAGTTCCTCAAGATGCAGAAGAGCCTGAATATAAATTTGGAGCAGTTCTTGAACTCCCTACAATGCCAGCAGGAACAGTTGCAAGAAGAATATACAGAACAAAGAATTGCCTTGAGAATGAAGAGAACTATTACTTTGTGAAGCAAATCAATGAGAACGGCTCAAACTTCTTTGTTGATTATGTTGCTGATACTCATTTGATTACAGCAGCTCCTTCTTCTCTTGCTTCAAGCATTATCTCAACTGACTACAAACATGGTGAAAATTGGGATGGCCGTATTTGGCTTGCAAAAGAAAAGAGAATCATCTATTCAGAACGTGGCCTTCCTGAGCAGTTCAATGCTGTATCCTTCTTTGATTTGGGTAATACGATTGGAGGCAACATTACAGCAATCAAGGCTTATTACAATAACCTGATTGTTTTCAGAGAATCAGCAATCAATTTGATAAGATTCTCTCAAAGTGGATACTCTCTTGCAACTCTCTCAACTTCAGTTGGAACTGTTGCTGCAAATGCAATTACTATTGTTCCTAAATTTGGCCTAACCTTCATCAATGAAGAAGGAGTTTGGGCGTTGATTGGAGGCCTTGATGGAGGCTCACAAATCACAGTAAGAAAGATTTCAGTTGAGATTGATACAGAATGGAGAACGTTAAACAGAATGGCTCTTGATTCTGTTATCTCTGCTTACTCAGATATAGAAAAAGAACTTTGGATTCATTATCCTTTTGGTTACTCTGATACTCCAAACCGAGGAGTTGTATTGCATCTTGAGAGAGATTCAATCTCTTGGAGCTTTAGAAAGAATGAAGAGAATGATAATTACTTTGCTTTCTCTTCCATTACAACAGATTTTTCAGGCCGCTTTTGTTTTGGCTCTGTTCCGAAATGGACAAGAACAGCATCAACAGTTGGCTCTGCAACAACTTTGTTTGGACCATTGCATATTTGGTGCAGTTCTTCCTTCTGGAGTCAAAAGGCAACAGTATCTTCAGTTGTTGAAGGAGTTATAACTTATACAGTAACAGAAACAGATAGAATTGCTGGAGAGTGGATATCATCTTGGTTTGAGTATCAGAACGGCATGGCAAGAATATATTCTGTTGAACTTGAGATGATTGCTCAAGGAGATACAGAACTGAATCTTGATTATGTAAAAGATTTTGCTCTTGACTATACAACAGCAGCAACTCAGAAACAAGCAGATGGCAAGATTGTTTTCACAAAATCAGAGCCTCCTGTTACTGTTGATTCAACTGCTGTATATTCGAAAATCACAAAATCAGCATTTACTGTTAATTCTTCCAGAATCTATAATGAGAGAAGATTGAGATTGAGATATGATATCAATACAGGATTGAGCGATAACTTCAAGTTCAAAGTATCTCCAAAAGATAATGAATGTTTTCAACTGATAGGCTACAAAATCGACCATAAAGCACAAGAGATTCCTATAATGAATCAAGCAATCAGAAGAAACAAAGGACAACCAAGATGAAACAGTATCCAAAAGAACTACAAGAGCAATATACAATGGTTGTTCCTGATACAGTTAATCTCAATCCTTCATTGTACTTGAACGAATCAGAAGGAGGCCTTGACGGGCAAAATATGCCCGTTGATTCTCTGCTGCATACTCACTTTGTTGATCCAACAACTTCAACAACAACAACAGCAAATACAATAACAGTATTCTTCAAAGGCCAAACTCAGCAATACAAATCAGTTGAACGCTGGAACAAAGATTTTGCAGCTGATGAATTCACTGAATTGCTGAATTACAATTTGAAAACAAGCGATTGGAGCAAAGGCTGGAACAGACTTGCAGAGCTAACTGATTTTGATGAGTTGATTCTCGAACTTGATGCAGAAGAAGGATACTTGAACGGAGTTGCACAAATAAACTATAGACATGGCATGCAAGTCGTTAATGAAGGTGGAATCAATTATACAGTAGGAGAGGACTGGTGGACAAGATGGGGAATCTTTATAAATGATGTTCTTGTTGCTGAAAGTGGCAATGCTTATCCTCGTTTGGAAAATCTTGTGATTCCCTTCTCAATTCCTGTTGGCTCTCAAAAGTTGAGCATTGATTTACGCTGGAAGAGTATAACAACTGATGCTCTTGATGTTCCTGGATACACTGGAAGCGATCCAACAACTGATCTTGAAATCTTTGGTGCTGAGATTTGGGCTAGAAATACTTATAGATAGGAAAAGACATGGCAACATATTACAAAGAAGGCGATACTCCTAATGCAGCAGGCCTCAACAAGCCTTATTCTGATACTGCATCATTGAGCATTACAAACAAGAATACTCGTCGAGATTGGGCTACAAGAAAGCACTTTGACAAATCAGGAGATTTAATCAATGAAACTTATTTTGTTTCCAGCAATACAACTCCTCAATTCACAACAACTTCAAGCACGTTCTCAACAATCTCTGTTGGAGGCCAATCTGCTAGTATTGCCATCAATGAAACTCCAACAAATGATACTCTCTTTAGAGTGAATTGGGATATTCTCGTTGCAGAACTAACTCTTGCTGATGATTCAACATCTGCAAATAACATGTATGTTTTCAGAGTGAAAGTATCTTTGAACTCTGGAGCAATCATCAAGTATATCTCTTCAGCATCTTACTCCTACAATATACGTTCTCACACAACTCTCTCTCCAGCATTAACTCCTACTCCTATCAACTGGAGATCTTGCGCGGGTAGTGGCCTCTTGATTGTTGCAGGAGGCTCAACTATTGATTCAGTTGAAATTGAGGCTGCAACAGGAGGAGGAGGCTCTAATACTCTTGTTGTTGATAGATTCAATCTTGTTGTAGTGGAGGCCAGACAATGAGCTATACACAACCTAATCCATATAGTAACGGCTCTGTTCTTGATTCTTCTGCTATCATTGCGAATGAAGAGAGTTTGAAAGTATTTATCAATCAAGAGATAACAGCAACAGAGTTTGCAACAGAACAGTTTTACAAATCAGATATTGCAAGAGGCTCGATTGTTCAAAACAATGCAGAGTTTGTTTCTTCTCATATCTCTGGAATCAATGAATTGCAGCTGCTGCTCAATCGTTCTTATCAATCATCAACAACAAAGAACAACTCTCAAACTGCTTCAATTCAATGGCAAGATGTTGCAAACTCAGGAACTGTTGTAAATCTTGATGCTGCTGCTGATGTTGTTGTTCTGATATACATGAAATATGTTGTTGTGAATAATACAAATGTTTCAGGCAACAAAGGCCAAGGAAACGGCATGTGGCAAAATGAAATCAGTTTGAAGAGCAAGAATGTTGTATCAGGAGAATACACCATTTACAGCAAAACAGACAATTATTGTTTTGAAGGAGCAGGCTCTTCTCTTGATACAAAAGATCCAGGATATGATGAGCAAGCAGCAGCTCACAGAAGTATTATGCTATCATATAAAATATCTTTATCTGCTGGAACTTACTTGCTTACAGCAACAGTAAATCCTCATAATGAAACAGGATATACA